>Ga0105045_10000704_pt1 | contig 25491 bp, 31 predicted proteins | sample MAT02_FD_78089 | JGI IMG/M metagenome (GOLD analysis project Ga0105045, IMG submission 78089) | Freshwater microbial communities from Lake Fryxell liftoff mats and glacier meltwater in Antarctica - MAT-02 (megahit assembly) | ecosystem: Environmental > Aquatic > Freshwater > Ice > Liftoff... | reverse complement strand
TCGGTACGCCATGGGGGGCCTTTCTAGGTTGTGGGTTTAAGGGACGTGGGTCTACCATCCCCAGGTCTTTAACGAGGTCGTAGCGAGCCCCGTCTAGCAACTTTGAGTATTCGCCGTGATCGGTGTATGTTCTGACACCCACCTTCCAGACGAAGGGACTAGATACCCACAATGACGTACGGGGCTTGGCGGGGCCAACGATCACTCCGTTTCGCCTCTCGTAATAGTGGCCGGTCTGTAGCTGGCTGGGCATGGTGTCGCGGTCCCCAACCTGCCCTGCGCTATCCAAAAGTGTATCAATGTTCTTGTCTGAGTTGGGCATGGGTAGCCTTTCTGGGCAGTGGGTTTGAAACTACTCGTGCCGCGTAGTTACAGGCGGAAGCGATCCGCGAGGACCACGAGCTCAATCGTCGCGTCTTTCCAACTAGCCAGGCCGCTCGCGCACAGCCAGCCGCGCACGTTCTCAGCGGTGACTGAGGCTGGGTCCACGTCCCTATTCCAGTCGACGTAGCTGAGCACTCTCCGGTGAAGCAACTCGTCATCTGCGTAGATCGCTGCCACGGTCCTGGTCGGACGGCGGACTTTGGTGGAGGTCTCGCGGTAGATTTCGCAGCGGATGGTTTTTTGGGCGGTGGGCATGGGTAGCCTTTCTGGGTTGTTGGTTTATTTAGCGTATATGGGCCGAGCCGTTGGATGCGGTGGCTCGGCGGAACCGTGGTCGGGGTCAGGCAGTCGCCTCTTCGCGCAATTTGACGGCCTCGGGGCTGACTTCCCAGGCGACGGCTGCGGCTTCGCGCGACGCCTCCATGCTGGCCAATGCTTCTACCACAGCGGCCTGGAATTCTTCTGCCGAGGCATACCCACTCTGTTTCCGCCGCTCTTGTTGCTGCTCTTTGGAGTAGCAACGGTCGACCATCCAATTTTCCATGCGGACGGTCGCAGCCTCGCGGCTGTCGTAGTCAACTGCGTTTCTTCGCGCTTCTCTCCTACCGGCAAGGAGCGCATCCCGCGCCCGTTGTTGCGGTGAGCGTCGATCACGCACCACGGTTATCGAGTCACGTGGACCGTTCGGACCTTGGGAAATGGACGGAGCCCTGTTCTGAACGTCAAACTCGGATTCTCCTCCAATCAGATACACGGAATCGCGAGGGTGCCCGGCCTGACTGACAAGAATGATATATGGTTTTTGCAGCTCTGCCAAGCGCAGCATCGACTTCTGCGGATCCACGGGGTTGCTGCCCGTCGGCAATGTAGATAGCTCGATGTCAACGCTGGGGCGAATCTTTAGGTCCCGATATTCTGCGTGAATTGCGTCGCGCATGGCGACATCGCGTGCGCCCTGGGCGCGAAGTGATTCGACGGCTTCGGGGTAGGTCATGTTCATGGTGTAGCCTTTCGGGCTGGGGGTTGTTGGTTTATTTAGCGCTCCAATCTGGCATTGAGAAACCTGTCCAGGTTGCTCGCCGCATATTCACAAGCCTGGATGTGATCCGGGCTATCAGTAACGGCCGGGCGTATGCGTAATCTTCGTCAGTCCAGTAATGGTGCCTGAGTGTCGGCACGATTAAGGTATCGAACTTTGGCTTGAAGCCCCGGAGCTTCATTTCGTCTATAAGCTGATTCTGCCTCAGGGCCAGGCTGCCTTTGAATTGAGCGCACCATTTGACATGGCCCGGGCCTAATCTAAACAGACCTATAGCAACTTTTGTCGTGTAACTCAGGCACCGAGGGAGCTCGCGGTATTCCGCGATCAGGTGTTGATCGCAAAGCTCCCTCGGTTCAATTCCCACATTAACGCGGGTCATGCGCCGCTATCGAATACTCGTCACGGTTGCCGCCCAGCCGCTTGGCCAACCGCTTTGCCCGCTGGTATTTCCGGGACCAGATAGCTCGCAGCTCGCGGACTGGTGCCCCGTTTTTACAATGCTCTGCTACCGGTGCGTAGGATCCAGCATAGGCGATCCACGCATCCGGTGGTGGTGGGTAGGTCATCTTGCAGTCTTCTTCTTCCGTGTAGTGGCAGTGGGTGAGCTAAACTCACGGGCGACCTCGCCCATACGGCTGGACAGGATCGCTAACTGAATAGCGACCTCGCTATCCGCATTCCGTTTGGCAATACGGCGACCCGTCTCATATACCTTTTCCGGGTTAGCTGCTTTCCAGCGGCGACTTATCTCACATGCCTTTTCCGGGTTAGCTGCTTTCCAGCGGCGACTGTTCTCAAGTACCTTTTCCGGATTGGCCGCCTGCCAGCGGCGAACCATCACACGTACCTTTTCCGGATTGGCTGCGTCCCAGCGACGACGATACTCACGCTGCTTTTCCGGATTGGCTGCGTCCCAGCGGCGAGCCGTCTCACGTGCCTTTTCCGGATTGGCCGCGTACCGGAGGCGACTCCTCTCACGCGTCTTTTCCGGATTGGCCGCGTACCGGAGGCGCTCACGCTCACGCCTCTTTTCCAGGTCTTTATATGGCATTACGTACCCTTTCTTTGTTTAATAGGTGGGTTAAACTCACGGACGACCTCGCCCATACGGCTGGACAGAATCGCTAACTGAATAGCGACCTCGCCCTCCGCATTCCGTTTGCGGATACGGCTATTTATCTCACATACCTGTTCCGGGTTAGCTGCTTTCCAGCGGCGACAATACTCAAGTGCCTTTTCCGGATTGGCTGCTTGCCAGCGGCGAACGCACTCACGTACCTTTTCCGGATTGGTCGCGTTCCAGCGGCGCCTCAGCTCACGTACCTTTTCCGGATTGGCTGCTTGCCAGCGGCGATTCATCTCAAGTACCTTTTCCGGATTGGCCGCATACCGGAGGCGACGAGACTCCCGCCTCTTTTCTGAATTGTCCGCGTACCGGAGGCGAGCCGTCTCACGTGCCTTTTCCGGATTGGCTGCGTACAGGCGGCGAGCGCGCTCACGCCTCTTTTCCAGGTCTTTATACGGCATTACGTACCCTTCTTGGGTTTAATAGGTGAGCTAAGCTCACGTGCGACCTCGCCCATACGACTGGACAGGATCGCTAACTGAATAGCGACCTCGCCCTCCGCATTCCGTTTGTCACTACGGCGATTCGTCTCGCGTGCCCTTTCTGGGTTAGCTGTTTTCCAGCGGCGAACGCGCTCACGTACCTTTTCCGGATTGGCCACGTTCCAGCGGCGACTACTCTCACGTACCTTTTCCGGATTGGCCACCTGCCAGCGGCGAGCCGTCTCACGCTTCTTTTCCGGATTGGCCGCTTGCCAGCGGCGAGCCGTCTCACGCTTCTTTTCCAGGTCTTTTGCCATTACTTCCCCTTCTTGGGTTTAATAGGTGGGTTAAACTCACGTGCGACCTCGCCCATACGACTGGACAGGATCGCTAACTGAATAGCGACCTCGCCTTCCGCATTCCGTTTGTTACTACGACGCTTCGTCTCACATACCCTTTCCGGGTTAGCTGCTTTCCAGCGGCGAATCATCTCACGCGTCTTTTCCGGGTTAGCTGCTTGCCAGCGGCGAGTCATCTCACGTACCTTTTCCGGATTGGCTGCGCTCCAGCGGCGACTCCTCTCACGCGTCTTTTCCGGATTGGCCGCGTACCGGAGGCGATCACGCTCACGTACCTTTTCCGGGTTAGCTGCTTTCCAGCGGCGATTCGTCTCACGCACCTTTTCCCGATTGGCCGCTTGCCAGCGACGACTGTACTCACACTGCTTTTCCGGGTTAGCTGCTCGCTGGCGGCGAACGCTCTCACGTACCTTTTCCGGATTGGCTGCATTCCAGAGGCGCTTCAGCTCACGTGCCTTTTCCGGATTTGCCGCGTACCGGAGGCGATCACGCTCACGTACCTTTTCCGGGTTAGCTGCTTTCCAGCGGCGATTCGTCTCACGCTTCTTTTCCGGATTGGCCGCATACCGGAGGCGATCACACTCACGCTCCCTTTCCCGGTCTTTATATGCTGCCATTACTTCATCTCAGCGAGCAAGACCTCAAGGTCCTTCTTCGACATCTTGGTGTTTCCCAGGAAATAGGCGAAACCACCTCGTACCCTGACGGGACTCGCCACCGTCACGGGCTTTGGCTTCAGTGCGGCCTGGAACGCCCGCTGCTCAGCCAGAGTACGGACGTGCCCGTCCGCGAACACCTGGCGGAGCTGCGCAGGTTGCAAGTGATCTACCTGCACCCGCAGGGAGTCACCGCCCGCCAACAGGATCTCGACCCCACGGTCGAGACACTCAGCCTGCCGGGGTGCAGATAACTTCAACAACACCCTGGGGAGCCGCCCGGTTGCCCCGATCAGTCTCGGGTCGAGAACGCCGTTTCCGACGTCTTCCAGCCTACGCCAAACGAAGCTGCTGATTTCGGGGATGTGTTCAGCGAAGAAGTTTCGCGCGTAATCCCCGTGTTGGTTGACCGCAGCTGCGTAGACGCGCGCGGCGGCCAACATGTTGTTGGAGGCCGCGTCGAAGGCGGCGCGAAACTTCTTCACGGTTGCGGATAAATCTGGGGTAAGCTCAGCTGACATACAGTGTCCTTTCGGGGACGTTGGTTAGTAAATACTACGCCGATAACTCTATGGTTACTTCAGGGATGCCGCGACCATCTGCGAGACCATCTTGTCAAAGATAGCGGCACTTGCCGCTTCCAGTACGGCCTTGTTAGCGGCGTCTTCAGCCGCCCGGATTTCCGACTGCCGCAGCATCTCGCGTGCGTTTTCTCGGTTTTCCTGTTCGAGCATACGGTCGTGAATAGTCACGATCGCCGCGTTCACGCGTTGGTTGATCAACACCTGCGCGCAGGCCAGGCCGGCGATCACGCTGATGCTGATGAGGGTAAGGGTAGAAGCGGTACCGATGAGAGAGCGCATGGCTCCTCCTTTTGGTTTGTTGGTTGGTTGACGGCAAGGGGCCTTACCTGAGCAGTGAATCGCTCAGGTAAGGTAATTCGTGGCAGGCGTGGTTTACGCCTGCGCCAGAGTTGTGTCCATTAGTACTTTCTCATCATCATCATCATCATCATCAGCGTGCCCGAGACGCACGCACACTTTGTCATCGTACAATTCTGGCACTACGTAGCGCCTCTCGACAACCCGGCGGGCTATCAAGTTCTGAAAGGCTTCGATCGTCTCCACCCTTGGGCGCATATCCTTGCGCAAGTAGGGGTATTTTGTCACCATGATCTGGTGAGTTAATACCGCATCCACCACGCTGGTAAACGACTTCTCGTTTATCAGATCTCCGACGTGGAGCAAGAGGACGACGTCGTCAACGTCCTCCGCAATCGTCGACTCGCGTTCATCTTTTAACGCCTCAAAGGCTTCATCGCGCTCTTGCGAGCGGCACCGCGCGTAGGGTGACAGTGGTGCCCACCCGCCCTTCCTTGTTTTGTAAGCGCATGTCATAATAGACTCTCTCTCGTGTGTTAGCCGTAGCAGCACTATCCCTGTTAATTCAGGGTGTCATCAACAACGAGTTGATGTCCGCTTCCAACCACTAGGAGGTGGCTGCATTGGAAGCACCAATAAAGCTACTAATGGAGGCGTGCTATTCGTGGATTCCTCACCCACGACGTCACAGGCTGATTAGTAGCTGTCTTACTCTAGGTAGCGGGCGTTTTCGCGTTGCCCTTGAAGCGGGGGCGTACCCCGCACATATCTTAAAAAGATATCCGACTAACGTTGTCGGTTTTCGTCTGGGACCTACCCCAGAGCACTTTCCCCCACAGATTGATACCATGGTTCGAAAGCGCGGACGCGTCTGTTTCTGACCGAGGTCAAAAACTCCAGCTGCGCTTAGATACGCAGAGGTCCGCGCCCGGCGGTCTTGGACGGTATAGCTGAACCAGACCCCGTAGGAGGGGGTGGCAGCACTCAGTAGTAACAATATCTGCTATCATGGTTTTAATATGATAACAGATAGTGCCAACTGCGGAGGGGCATTGAGAGTACAACGTTCCCTTCATCTATATATACGCTTTTAAGGCCATTTATTAACAAAGCCCCCCGGGGGGCATTGGCTTGACGAGCACATACCCGCGATTACGGTTTATATCCTATGCCCAGCCTGTATTGCACCACCCCCCACGTGGGTCTTGCGCATATCCTCCAGTTCCTCCAGTTACACGTGTTCCCACAGTGGCTGGCCGCGGGAGTGTTTACCGAAATCGATACCGACCCCCAGGAGGGGGTATCCGCTACGCATAAGCTGATACTGGTAGACCTATCCAATCCCGAACCAGTAATAGCCCCCGTGGGGGGTGTTATCTGCTATTGGTACTTCACCCCCTCCGCCGTACTGCCTACCCACACCTACCAACACCTCGACCACCCCCACATGGGGATAGCGTCTAGCGGGATGCTCGTCGGTGCCCTGCTGCATAGCCTCCCCCCATCACCGGCTCCCGCGCTGTACACCCGCGTCCGGCTCCTACGAGCGGTCCCGCTAATTGCAGCCTTACCCACCTACACCCCCTTCTCAGAACGCCGGTTAGGCGTGAGCCGGGAGCAACTGCGTAGCAAACGGCTGGGGACGGCGTATGGCGCGAAAAACTATGTCCTGGTGGTCGCAGATGGCTTGGCGGAAGACCCCTACGGGGGGCAGCCGGAGATAGTGGAGTTGATCGTTCGGCTCAAGACCGCGTTACCGGATACCTTAGTCGTTATCGAGAGTCGCAATGGCGGTACCACGTTCGACTCCACGGTGCTGGATGCCAACGAGTTGCGGGATGGACGCGACTTTGTCATCTTCCCGAATACCGCATTCGACCCCGATTTCTACCAGTTATTTGACGCCGCCGTGGGAGTTACGGGATCCTGCTACTTCCCGCTGTCCCTGGTGGCGGCGGCTACCTGCGGTATCCCTACTTTCGCTCCCGACGTACACGTTTGGGCGGAAGCTATTACTCATATGGGAGCCGCCCCGATACCAGTAACCTTTTTTAGTAAGCGGGGAGACAGCTATGGCTATGGGGCCGATATCGGGGCGCTAGCTACCGCACTCGGTACCCAGCTTCAGAATGTGAACTTCGGACGAAGAGCTCTTGCAAAAACCGCTTCCGGCAAGGCTCTGGGGGCGGAAGCGAATAGCTCCCTACTTACCCTATTTGGACTTATCTGATGAGTATCCCGGCGGTAGCGCATTTTTTCTTCGACGAGCGAGAGGGGACTGCTACCTCTCTCGATTGCCTAGCTTGCACCACTTTCCGAGTCCGGGGGATGATGAGGGTGCATGTCCATTACGTCGGAGACAACCCCTCGTACTGGTTGGCGCAAACAATCGCCGCGGCGGACTTCACGACCCAGATCCCGGACGCCTCCTCCGGGACCATACGCCGGCAAGTGGAGCTGCTGGGCGGGGTATTCGTCCCCCGTAAGTTCGCCTGCCGCAGCCCGATCATAAATACCTTGTTGGAGCAGAAGGCGTTTACCAGCCGGTTCACCCTGACGAATGACGAAGTTAAGGTCGTCTATGGGCTGGAGAAGGGCGGGTCTCTGGACACCGCGAAAAGTATATTGCTGTCAGAATACCAAGACCTGACCGACGATAAAATCAGCTTTGCTCTCTGGCGGGCGTGTAAGGAGGCCGACATTATCCCGATTGTTGCATTTGATCATGAGTTGGCGAAGCAGTATGATATCACCGATCTCGGACGGGTGATGGAGTACCATTGTACATATACACGCGTTCTCATGTACGCGGTGGCAAATAAGTGCGACGATCTTACCTTGATTATCCCGGTGAAGATTGATTCCGTGGATAGATTAAACAACCTCATGCTCACGATTAAGTACGCCATCGACGTCTACCGCGTGCAGCATATTATTGTATCCGAATACGACGACACCCCAAAGCTACCTCAACTGCTCCAGGCATTTCCTCAAGTCCGATACTGTTTTATGCAGCCCATACCGGGGACTTCATGGAACCGCGGGCTCGCCGCGAATGCTGGAGCGCACTTGGTAACTACAAGTATCCTGGCGATTTGGGACGCGGATATCATTCTCCCGGTGACGAGTATTGAGACCGCGATCAGGGCATTGAAAACAACGGAACACGATGCGTGTGTCCCATACTCCATATTCGTTAACCTCCATCGAGACGCGTCCTCCATCTTCCGAGATCGCCATCTCAGTAAGAGGGATCTCTCTGGGTTCGTTCGGGAGGAGAGCGAGTTTAACGTTGGGGGGGAGCTGGGATGCACTGCGGCATGTGTGTTCGTACGCACTAGTACCTATCGCCACATACGTGGTATGAGTGAGCTGTTTCACGGGTGGGGATGGGAGGATATAGAGTTCGCAGGTCGTCTTAGAGCTCTGTGTAGCGTAACTGTACTCACCGGTTCACTCTACCATATCTCGCACGAGCGCACGGCCACGTGTAAACCCGACCCCAGAACTGAACGCTACAACAGGGGGGAGTGCTTCCGTATCCAGAGTCTGACCAAGCCCGAGCTCCTGGACTACCTAGGAATTACAGAAACCTTGGGAGCTATGCAAAACGGTCCGATAGAGTGGACGGGAGAACTAGGTGACCTGCCTGACACCAACCATTCGATAGCGGTCAATAAAGAGGACCTGGCTTCCCCACTACTGGTCACCCACTAACCGCGGTTGCGATCTTGCTGTTGATGTCCCAAATATTACGCCCGAACGCCCACACCCCCGTATTTGCGTCCTCGATAAGGAACTGCGCACCCATAAGCGTGGCGGTCATGTCCTCGATAGTTGGTAGGGGAACGGCAGAAGCTCGGAGATACCGGCGGAACTCCGGCAGGGGGATGCGCACGCACTCCAATCGATACTGCGGGACAATAGCCTTCTCAGTTACCCCGTTTAATACCAACCGCAGGATGTTCGTCGCGGAGTTCGAAGCCCCCACGCGGTTGTGGAGGTCTAACTCAAACCCGGAAGCGGCGAGCCTATTAGCACTGGGGAGCTGGTCCTTGAACGCATGCACTAGGTATCCGGCCAGACGGCGGAAGTCATCTTCCTCCCCGCTACAGCGGACGTCCAAGCGAATGAGCTCGGGTAAGAAGTGGAACACCGCACGTAACGCTGGGTAGTCGATGACCTGCTGAACCCGTAGCTTAACCCATTCCGAATTTACCGTAAGCAAGCTCGCGGTCTTTATATCCACGGAGATGACTAAGTGCTTCCGCCGGCCTCCAACAAATGCTAGCCCCAGAGTGTCTTCCGTTACCTGCGCAACCGTCGGAAGAGGGCCGTCGCCGGACTTATAGACCTCACCCGCTGTGATGGGTGTGAGTAAGCGACTACAGAGGAACGCGGACAATCTTGGGAGGACGTGGGATTCGTTGACGAGGTACAGGCTATAGGGAGCTTCCCCCGTCCGCGTACGTACGAGATTTACCAAGAGCGCGAGGATGAGCTGACAGAAGCCGTTGGATGTGAACGCCGCCCACTCGGCCGGGGATAACAGCGATGGAAGCGGGATCTGGGGACCATCTGCCTCCGCCCGCACGCTTTCAATCCCATGCCGGGTGATAGAGAAATGCGGGAGTCGGAGCTGATCTCCGTCCCAGCCGTAGTTCTTATTCTGAAAGACCGGACGGGGTTCATGGAACTGCTGAGCCAGCTCCAGAAGCTTACCCTTCCACCCGGGCTCGATATACGGCACACTGCCGGCGTTATCGATGACAAACCGGGTTACCCACTCCCCCGGGGACTTACGGAGGGCGTCGAGCTCGGTCCGGAAGGCGTAGCATTTCCCACGGTAGACCACCCCACCCAGAACTTCGGCCATACCCTGAGCCCCGCGCGCGCGGATTTCGTCCACCCGCAATATTGCGGAGGAAATCAACTTCCCATCCGATACCCAGCCTTCGTGCGTTTCGGATACCAACCTCCCCGCCCAGGTCACGGTCTGTAACTGGACGCCCTCGTCCAAGTACTCCTTCATCCGGTCGATGTCCTGTGGCAGGGTGTAGGAGATGATCTTGGACTTCTCCGCCGGACCCAACCGCACGTTCGCCAAAGCTTCTCTCGCGGCGGCAACAGTGGGGAGATCACTCAACTCCCGAGCGAGGACTTTGTACGGTGTCTCGGCCTGCGTCAGGAGGTTATCGATCCGCCCGAAGCTTGTCCCCGCTGGATAACGTCGGGTGATGTCCATATCCCCCACGGTCTTGCTGAGAAGGCAGGAAGCCGTGGGCGTACCGGTAGCCGCGGCTATCCACGGAAGGCTGTCGGAGGCAGACCAAAATACGGTTCGGTGTCCAAGGTAACTATCGGTATCGAAGTTAAGTCCGGATGGGACTACGAACGTAGCTCCCCCGTGTTCATTCGCCCGCCAGAGATTCATTCGAAGGGCAGCCACAGGGCTATCCATCACCACCGTGGTTGAAGTGGCGGAAGTCAGCAGGCTGAACGCAGCCGCTCGTTTATCAGGGGCTGCAACAAACGGGATAAACCCGCACACCGGCTGGGAAATGATGTACACCCCCTCAACCACGGACTCATTCCATACCGGGAGACCGATGGCGGTATACCTTCCCCAGCTGGATAACAGTTTGCGTGAGAGCTTTCTATCGAGCGGAACGTGGTCCAGGAGGTGTTCCCGGGAAAGCCAGCAGACACTCGGACCCAGGAGCTTGACTGTTTCCATGGAGAACGAAGCGTTTAGTGCGCCGAACAACGACCGCATACTGGGGGACGGTGCCTTATAGAGCTCCGCCGAACGATCTATGAAGTACTTCCGGACTTCCGCCTGGGATCTAGCGGTTGCCTGATACTGTGTAAGTTCCTCGTCCGAAACCGTTAACCAACCGCACGCTTTTAAGTACTGCGCCGATAAAAACGGCTCTTCGTATCGGAGCATCCCAACGAGGTGGAGAAGGTCTCCTGCGAAGTGGCACGCGCGACAGTAGATGTGGGTATGGGAACGAACTTCTAACTTGCTAACACCTCGGCAGAGGGGACAATCTCGCACAGCAGGGTACGTTTGCACAGGCTCTACGCCTATCGAACGGAATACTTCTACGGAGTTCAAACGCATGCAGTCGCTCACTACTGTTGAAGCAATGACCGTACTCGGTAAGCCAGCTCTAATCAAGCAGGCGCAGACGGCGGACTCTGGTTATACCTACGGTGACCGAGATGCAACGCTCGTTTCGTACATCGACGCCCACCTGAAGCAAGCCAGTGCCGAGGAGATGCAGACCGCGGCCGACTACGCCCGATTCTGGAACATTGTTCCCGAGTGTCAGGCTGCGATGGCTAAGCTCGCGGCGTACACCCCACCTGAGACCCCGGACTCGGCGTTCGCACTCTGTGTCGAGCACAACGGCGAAGTCGTCCGGAAATACGCTGCCTTCAATAGCGACAGCACCCGGGATGCCGCGATTGCGTTCTTCGATAACCGCACTCGCTATCCCCTGTCCTGGCGCACGAAGACCGCGGCCGAACTCCTGGACCGAGCTGAGAAGCACGGAGTCAGTCTCCCGGCCTACGTCGACACCTACCTGCACAAGGCTGCGAACGCTGGGTATCCCACGGAGCAGTCGGTGGAAGACATCCTGATCTCACGCAGAGACCGGGCGAAGGTAGCTCACGCTGCCGAAGTCGATCGCCTGACCGAACTCTTCCACGCCCTCGCGTCCGAACCCAGTCTGCAGCTGAACAGCCGGTTTGTGAAGCAGGCTATGGATTGCCTGGAAAACTTCGACGTTGCCTGCGGGCTGACGGATGAGTACGACAACGGCATGCCCCTGCCTGAGGAAGTCATCGCCGACAACAACGTCCTGCCTGAACTCCAGAAGGTCGCGAGCGCGTCGTTGGTCGAGCTGATCAACGGCACCGTGATGGACGTCCGTAGCCTGACGAAGACCGCGCTGGCGGCCGTCGGCGCCAAGCTGGAAAAGCTGTCGCACGCGGAGTTGGTTGAAGTCCTTCCCACACTCCCCCGGGAAGATGCGGACTTACTCGTTCGCTTGGCATAAAGTGTCTGCGCGGACACCATGATCGACAGCCGTCATAAACGTCAGATGCAGCGCTTCCTCAAGGGCGAGGATGAGACGCTTTCAACGGTCTTGTTGTCGATCGTTCTCAAGCTCTATGGAGCTGAAGCCCTGAACTGGGATGGGTTGACCATCCAGCTGCAGTTGAAGGACGATCTAGAAGTCGAGCTCCCTCGCCGGATCTATGACCAGATCATGGGATTGCTCTCGATCCTGAACACGGATGCGGTGTATAAGGACGCCAACGTATTCGATATCGCGGTGTCTTCCCTCAATCGTCAGGGACTGGTCTTCGATAACAGTAGTCCCTCGGTGTCGGATGTCGCGTGGGCGGTGGCGGAGATCCAGCTCAACGACCCCGACCCCGTTACCCGCGATCCCAAGGCTCCATGGGGTACGCAGATCCAGCGATACATTCGTTCGGTGTTGGATGAGGAAGGGATCAAAATCCCGCCTTCGGTGTTGGACTTCGTACCCAGCCGTACGCCAGCGCAAGCTCCGGGGGATGAGGCCGCGGATTACGCCGATACCTGGGGTGTGGCTCAAGCGGGGGCGGATGAGGTAGATCAGGTCGTGGAAGACCGATTCCGTCAACTCCTCGCCCATCTCCAGGCTGTGGGGATCGAAGTATCCGGTGATTCAGCGGATCAAGAAGCGGTGGCGCCCGACAGCGATGTGTAGCTCGACGGCGCCTAATTGAACTCGTAATTTAGCCAATTCCGCCTTGAACGTCGCATTCCCACCCACGGCGCTGTAGACCGCGTCCGGGACCTCCGCATCCGGCTTTCTCCCGCAGCATGCACGCCGGCCGGAACCGAGTTTGATAGCCGTACGCACAGGCGCGAGGGAGGTCATCCAGTTGTACGCGGACTCCCTAGCAAACCGAATGATGCTGTTGTTATTGATCAGCATCAGGCTGTGACAGTGATAATAACCGCGGGGTCGAAGTCCGAGAGCAGCTGCATATCCGTACACAACCGTTGAATCCCGGCCGCGATGTCGAGGGAGGCCGCCTCCGCTTGATCCGCGCGATTGTATCTACGTTCCATCGTCTTCAGCCTAACAAAATCCTTATCCCCCACCGCCTCATAGTTGTACCGCTCGATATCCACGGGGCTGGCGACATGGCTGTAGGTCAGATTACCCGTCGCTATGTCTTTCATCCAGACAAAGACGCCCTCGTCCAGGAACTGCGTGACCGCAGTCACCGCCAGCCGGAGCTCCACCGGTGCTGGCTGAACAACGGGGTCGTCGTTGGAGCTAATCAACTTCGTATACGTCACGCTGTAGGGCATGTTAAACCTTTTGCAGGCGGTACCGGAGGCTGATCACCCGGAGTGTGTCCGGCGTCAGTGGGCTGCCGCCGGCGCTGTTCTTCAACCGAACGATGACGGTCTGGTTCTGTTGGATCACGGCCGCGGGGAAGGGGCCAACAACCACATTCTGAACCGTACCAGGAGTACCGGTGTTGATATTGAAGTTCGTGGCCAGCTGGAGTCCGGTGGAGGACGCCGGAGCACCATTGGCAAAGCGATAGAACTCAATCGCGACCTGCCGTGCGACAACCACTCCAGCAAGTGAGTTCACCGCCCCAATAACCACGGGAATGACGTAGTAGTCCGTAGCGGCTTCTAAGTCCACTCCCCCGGTCACTACGAAGTCTATGTAGTCCGTCGCGACTGTCGCGCCCAGTCGATGGCCGTAGAGATTTATCGGGGTGCCAAAAGAGACGCCGTTGGTGGTTACCGGAACCAGCTTCTCCCCCACGACCGTGAGATTCGTGAACAAATGATCGGATGCGAGTTCAAGGTCAATCGACCCATCTACCAAACCCTTGACCCCACTAATGACGCTCCCGCCGGTTCCCGCAAATGCCAAGCCCCGACCGCCACGGATAGCGGTTACGCCCAAGTTCGTGAGAGTCACGTCCCCCTTGAAACCAGTGGCCAAATCTCCTTCCGTACCCGTAACCTGGAGATCCGCCTGGTTACCAGAGAAGATCCCAGCTACTGCCAGGGGATCAATCGCTCCCGCAGCGAGGGTGTTGATCACGCTGTTGGTGAGTGTCGATAACAGGTCTTCCTGCGCGACTAAACGGGTGGTCCAGAGTGTGATCTCGGGAGCGGTCATACTTACGCTGTAATCCACGGGCCAGGGGGCGTCACCGTAGGCGCTAGACATCCACCAGATGCCGAAGTTGTTCGTGATCACGCGGGTATCGCTCAGGATCAACCCACCCTGACTGAACTGGGAGTTATCCGAAGGCACTACGGGGAATATCTCCCGGAGAGAGGCTTCACTGAGCTGCTGGATGTTGTAACCATAGACCGCGCCAGTAGGGATCTGCACCCCTACTAAAAATCCAGGGAAGTAGGTTGCGTTCGCTGGCAGCCACCCGGTTAAGGCTATGTTGGGAGCGGTAATGACTTGGGGAGCGTTGAACACGGGATCCACCACCGTCCCCGCGGGCGTGCCGGCGAGCGTACGTTGATAGTGGACGTGCTCCAGGAAGCTGTCTGTGCCACCTGGACGTACGAGCATGGTGCCATCTGCCCGAAGGTTACCGATGTACACCCCCGTGGTTCCAGACGCGAGCGTGATCCGACCGGGGGTGACGTCGCTGAGGTAAATGTCTCCGGGAGTGAACGCGGTGTCTTCGAATACCGCCGACCACTCCAACGGCGTGAGTTCCATCTCCCCAACGAGAACGATACTCCCCACGGTTCCGCTAAGAGTCAGAAGGATGCCCTGCCAGTAGGAGCTGGCGGCAGCGAGATTGAGGTTGTTGGTATCGACCGTTGCCCGAGCTGCCCGAAATACGGAAGTGGCATCATCGTAGTAGACCGGCATTCCAGGAAGTAGGCCGGCTTCTAGCACCTGGGCTGCAAGAAGGATCTGACGTCCGACGGTTAACTGCTGCAGCTGCTGATAGAGCCAATCAGTCCGCTGAGTGAGGTCTGAGATCGGGCCGTTGGTCGTGGAGGCATCAACCGGTTCCCCGTTAACGATGATCCGGACGGTGGGGGTGAAGACAGCCATTAGTTAGCCTCCTGCATCCAGGCTGCCGAGATCTGACCACTGCCCGCAGCAGGAAGGGGCGTAGGAAGGATGTAACGTGCGTACAAGACATTGCCAGGAGTCAATCCCGTGGGAGAGGCTATCAATCCCAGGCCGTAGACTTTGGAATTGTTCGCCGCGCCGAAAGGAACCGCGTGGTAACCAGCAACGGCGTTCGCTATCGAGAGGAACGTAACCCGGTTGTGGCTGTGGTTAACGTCGGACGTACTGTACTGCGGCGGTTGGAGAGTGGCGGATTCGATAAAATCGAATGGGGCCGCCAGACCAAGGTAGTACGCATTGGTGTTCGTACGTACCGCGGCTGCGGGAGCAGGAACCCCGACGGTGTTTTCGTACTCAAAGTACATACCCGAGATTCGGTATTCGATCTCGCCACCCAGCAGGCGAGCGATGATATCCCCGCCGGTGAAGACCACCAAGTTCGAGGACTCCACACTAACTCCCTCGGAGTTCCACACCCGGACATACCCCCGGAGAAGGGCGTTGAGGTTAAGAGTATCTCTCATGATGCCGCCACAAATGGGGTGTAGTCAAAGTAGACGAGGGCAGTGCCGTTGCCGGGAACGGAGATCGTCTCCGTCGGCGCAGGTATATGGTAGCCATATCCTACGGTTTCGGAAGTAGTGGTTCCGAGATCGTAGATATCAAACAAGCTCCCGATGTCCTGCTGCAGAACTAACATCGTACCGGGGGAGAACAAAGCCAGTGCCCGATCGTGGAATCCCGCCGGATTCTGGACTGGAATCAGTGCCAGGGGTACTCGGATAACCACGACCTTGGATTTCAGCAACTGCGCAACCAAGAGCTTCATCGGGTTTACCGCCGCCGGCAATCCGAACAGGGTCTGGAAATTCACGCCGTTTGCCACCGCGAATGTATCGACATCCACCCAGAACTTCTCGATGTCCGCAGGGGAACCTGAGATTGGGAATCGCCACTCGGAAGGGCGTCCTAGTTCGAACGACCATGCGGTAACGATATTTGCAAACCCCAGGGCGCCGAAGGTGCCGTTGGAGAAGGGGAAGTTTAGTACCAACCCCGGGATCTCTGTACTGGAAGCCAGGAGGACGGCGTCGTACTCATACGGCCGGACGGCAGCGAAGATCGGCTCATCCCGCTGGAGCGTATCCCCAGCGAGCTTTGTGAGGGGCCACGTGAGAAGGCCGGGGTACGTATTGTCTTCCGTCGATACCAGCGTCTGATAGCCGTCGGGCTGAACAGCGATGATAGTCCCGTCTGCAGCTGCCAGCGGGTATCCCAAGGCCGCATTCAGTCCGGAGACGTAGGTAGCCAGCGAGGGTCCGTGAATAACAAGCTTCCACAGTTGCCGAAGACTGCGGGCGTAGTGTTCGGAGTTTGGGCTCTTATATTCCAGCACCCAACCGATTTGATCGAACGGGACTTCGAGGTCGATCTCCAGGTTCTGCGCCCAAAGAATGATGTACCGCTGGCCTGTCGTGACATCGACTTTCGCAGTCACACTGTCAAACGGGTCGTAAAGGAACTCCAACTGACTCCGGCCGCGGTTAATGATCGCGGAAGAAGGCCCCGCCCAGTATGTGGCATTCGTGATGGCGTTGGTAAAGCCGTCCACCCGTACGAACTCGGTGGCGATAGGATAAACCCAGCGGGTAATAACCCCGGCCTGACCGTAATAGATCTCGGGGGTGGGGTCGTAATCATAGCCCTCGCCGTAAGCGACAAAACTTTCCTCCCGCAGGTCATTCTCATAGATGATGATCGGACACCAAGGTAACCGAAGATAGGTCTCCAGGATCTGGATATTATAAGCTGACTGAAAGCTTTTGCTGCGCGCGTAGTTGTTTAGAAACGCCACCAACATTCCGTACGTGAGGTACCGCACGAGGGAGTTCGACGCCGGGACCGTGCGGTGCCGCCAGAATGAATCCAATAGGTACCAGAGCTCGTCCGGCTCTAACTCACTATTACGAATAAGGGCGTCGTACTCAGACAAGGGTCACCGTCACACGGTTCTTGGTCGTGGTGAAGTACGCATTCTTGGTAGAGAACTTAGCCGCGACGTTCGTTGGGATGGCCAGGCGGTTGTTCAACTGCGACACGGAGTAGTCCACCCCATTCTGCCCGTAGATGGTCCCAGCGAGGGCGATGGAGACCACCGTCAACGAGGAATCTATATCCCGCACGATCGCACCCAGGGTGTAGCCGTCGAGGAACTCGGTCTCAATCGGGAGGAGATTGACCGCGGTCGCGATGGACGCGGATAACGAAGACGCCGAAGGCCCATTGTAGTTCGTCGGACGCTGGATGACCATCCCGAGATTGGTAATGCAGGGGACGGAAGCCTTCACCAGAATATCTAATCCCGGCGGCCGGACGGCGGAGCTCAGGAGGAGATTGCTGATCGTCAGGATACCTGGTTGGAATACGGTGTCGATTTCGTACCTACCGGCAATCACATTCCCCGGAGCTACCATGGGGACTACGTACGTCGGGCCAGTGATCTGGCGGGTGTCGGTGAAGGTGATCTCAATAATCTGGGACGCTGAGAACGCACGCTCGATCTGAGTAGGCATCTCAGGATTGAACCCAGTTGGATCTACCCACGGAAGGTTGTTGATCGCGGTGATCGTAAGCGCACCACTCACGATAACAGGTGGGGTGGAGGTATAGACCGGAATCAGGCTTACACGATATACCCCCGCGCTCTGCGCCCGGGTTAAAGTGATCTTCGCCGTGCGCGTACCGGGATTAACGACCGCCGCCGAAACCATGTACCCCTGGAGCCCAACGGCTCCGGACTTGGCGTAGACATCTATCTTCCCCCCAACAGAGAGGTTGAAGACGTTATTCCGGTCGCGGGTCATCAACACACTGTTCACGCCAATGGTATTGGAGTCCGCGTTCTGGACCGCCTCCCCCACGAGTTTATCAATATTGTCAGGACCACCAACGGTCCGAGCCAGGAGTCCGGTGAGTCCTCTGGTTGCAAACTGGGAGTTGGTCTCTCGCAGAGTCCCACCCTGGAAGTTGGTAGCCGAGGTTACCGCACCCAATCCGGCAAAACCCTGAGACGGAACCAGAACATCCCCCGCGACGAGCGCGGCTTCGGGCGTGGCTACGAGAGAGGATACGGGAAAGCGGAACCTGTAATTATACCCGGTCGGGATATCGTAAACTTGTTCGAGTTCTATATTGGTTTCAATACTGAAATCGATATTCGGTGTCAGTGGGGGATAGACGTTGTAGGTCGTGGTTGTGGCGAACGTCCGGTTGTTGGAGACCAGGCTGTACCCGGTGTTGAACGAGTACACTCGGGAGTCCCGAACGATGAACTGGATATCACCGGTAGCGACCACCGCCTGCGTCCGGGTGATGAAGTAGTTCGCCATCAAGTTATCGAGGTCGGCTTCCGAGATCGTGACCGTACCATCGGCAATCGATTTCAGCTGCTGAAACAAGTACGCACGGTCGACTTCGACGTCATTCCGCCCAACGACTATGACATTGCCCTCTACCAAGAGGGAATCCACGGGGCCACCTACTGAGATGTCCAACGTAGGGTCTTGTTCCTGGAGGAGTGCCCGGATTGTGGTACGGGCTACGGCCTTATCCTCGACCGTAACATCGGTAGCAATATTAGGGAGGGTCATGGGGTACTAACCTCTATGTTGCCGACGATATCGCCTTCAACCGTTTGGATAAGGACATTCAACCGGATGAGTGAGGCCGTGGGGAAGGTAAATGATAACAAACTGATATACGTCGGCACGAGATCGAAGGCTAACTCACGCATTTGGTCCAGGATCTGGGCTGCGGTGAATGCGAAGACCTGCCCGATATCGACGTTCGTCTTTACCTGACCCCCAGCCACTTGGTCTACGAAGTACGACCCCCGGCTATCAACCTGGGAACTGAGAAACAGGACGATGAACCGATCCGCCGCCCGACGCCTGCGGTCGGTAGTCGGAGGTGCTAGGCTGTAAAGTCCATCGAACGCAATCAAATCCAGGTCCTGCAACGGCATCTTACTATTATGGTCGGCCTACCCCAGGGGGAAAGCCCTAACCCGCGGGTGTACCTTCGGTAACCGCGGGTGCCGCAGTTTGCCCGACTCTCGTGTTCTGGAGCAAGGCTTCGAGCTCGGCTTTTGCCTGTGGCTCCGCGAGAAAGGCCTGCTGTTGGTGCCGGATGAGGTGCTTCTTCCGCTGACGCTGACTTAATAGCGTACGGCGGAAACTCTCTAAGGCGTTAATTTGTAGCTGCCTCCGGATGAGCTCGGAGTAAGCAGGTCGTTTGGAGTCTTCAGCAGGACTCGCGAGAAGGGCGAGGGTCTTCGTGGTTAGGTCTGCCGTCGGGGGCCAGCCATAGGGCGACTGCTGATCCTGATACATTCCTGGAAGGATGAGGGAGAAGAAATTGTTGTGGACCACCTGACAGGCGTACTCAGTTGCCTGCTGGTTCGTAACCCCCTCAGTTGCGGGAGGCGTCACTGGCTTGTCACCGGGAACAGTGAGTGTGCCGAGGTAGGCCTGCCGTTGGGTAAGCCGGAAGCTTGCCCGCACGTTAAGCCAGCTCTGGGTCTCTTCCGCGATGGTGAATACGGTGTTAGCCATTGAACTCATCCAATCGCTGTTGGATCCAACGCGCGCGCTGGCTAACGTATGCCGGACTCACCCCCATCTTCTGAGCGATATCCATATTCGATAGCCGCTGCCCACCGCGGTATCCCGTGCGGTGCATAAAGATCAACTTATCCGGCTCCCCCAGGTCGTGATAGACGGCGTCCATCCAGTCGTCCTGCGGCTCGCGGGAACTAGCTACCGGATCCGTGCCACCTTCGTCATCATCGTCGGCTTCGAACACCGACATCGGAAGCCGAGCGCGTTGCTGACTCCGTACGCTTATCACGCGCTTGATCGGGAGTCCGACGTCCTCAGCCAACTCCTCATCCGTGGGTTCCCGGCCGAGGAAGTCTTCCATGTTCCGTGCGGCGTTTGTAATCATGTTCGCATGCAGCCGGAACTTCTCAGGAGCGGGAAGAGGATCTGACAACTGCGGAGCTAACCGTTGAAGTTCCTGCAACTGACGATTGACGTGTGTTTGGAGGGAGGCACCAAATTTGGGGTCGTACCCTCTAACCGCTTTCGCCGCAAGGAGTCGAGCACGCTGACGGACGGTATCAGATGCCTTGTTCCCGGCGTAGGCACTGATCGCGGAATCGATCGTGGGCGCCAAATCCTTAACCAGCGTACGCATGGTCTCCGGCGTTTGGGAATCCTTCCACGCACCGTAACTCGGGATGTCCACGGAGGACTTCCCAGGCTTCCGCTCTTGCCACATTTGCTTCAAAGTCGGCTGGGGTTCGTCGGGCATTAGAATCCTGTCAGCGTCCCGCCGGTGGATATCCCACCGGAGATCGCGCGTGGAACGGTACTGTCTAATCTACCTCCGTAATAGTTCCTTGTAAAGAACGGGTGCTCGTGGGCATTGATATCGGGGTCGATCTCATTCAGCTGCTGACGGTACGACCGGACGTAATTGATATCATAGGTGGTCACCGCCTGCCCACGGGTGGCATCCAGCGTGATCGTGACGGAAGACACGCTTCCGTACATCGCCGGGGATTCGAGTCCGGCCACGAAATCCGCGGTCGCGGGGAAGTCCACCCGCACGGCTTCCAGCGGCCCGATATCCGTACGGAGTGTCGGGCACTGTACTCGGAGTGTGCGGTTCTCGTAGTTGTTGGCCCAGGTATAGAACTTGGCGAACTTTGTCCCCAGGTCTCCGACATCGGTCGTCACCGCGCGGGCGACCTGACCGGTGTCGTCCTCCATGCGATCGGGGGCGACGTTGGACATCAGGATGGATGGGGCTTCCATGACATACACCGCGCCCGTGGGATTACCCAAGCGCTTATACATCCCCAGGATCAGTTTATCAGGGTCCGTATCCGTCCCCTGCCCAGAAGTCAGCACCACACCCCGGCAGGACTTGGGGGCGTTGATAACCCACTGCACGCTGGAGTAGGTATTCGGAAGAATCGGGTAGGCGTCAATCGAACGGTAGAAGGGTACATACGGAACGACTCGGATATCATTCGCCACTTCCAGAATGCGGAAGTACAACGCACTGCCGATATTTTGATACCGGGTGAAGTACGTCTCTCCGTACCAGTCGTACGTCAGGGCTTCATTGAGCCGGTCATGAATGGCTCCAACAATCTGGGGCGTGAGTAAGCGCTGTTCGCGATCGGGGGTGACAATGTCTCGCCAACGAAGTGAACCAGAGATACCCTCAAGCGTGGATTTGACCTCGCTGTTCGCATCCCCGCCGAATACGTCCAGAATCGTGCGTGCAAGGCTTCCTTGGGGCGCGTAGTCCGAGGCAGTGAGTGGGTTATCCATAACCCCGGCAATGGCGGAAAACGAGGTCTTCATCGCCAACGCCAGGTCCAATTGAGTGATCTTGGGATCCAGCGCAAATTTAGGTAGGACGTCGCCGAACCGATCGTTGTAGACGTTCGACGTATCCGTGTACTGATTGGACTTAATACCGGATGCGTTCAAGGAGTCCGTAGCCAACCAAAGCATGCGCCCGTGCACGAGCACCTGGAGGGCGAATACTCCGGGGGAGATTTGTACCGGACCGAAGTCCTCGATCACCCCGCGAAAAAGGGTTAGGTCCTGCGGAAAAAGCGAGCCATAGACGTTATTAGACGCGTGCGCAACAATACTCCCGTTAATGATCTGGAGACGTGCTTCCTGCCCCCGCTGAAAAAACAACGCCGTCTGATTAGAACCGCGGGTAATACCGACGTTTAGCACCACCGACATCGTGTTCATGCCCTGCCCGGAGAAGGTCATCGTCACGGATTCAATGTCGTAAGTCCCACCGTCAACTACTACCAGTCTGGCTTGGAATGCGGTAACGACGGAGTCGGTCATGACCGACGTCCAAAGTGGGCAATGATTGCAGCCAAGCGATCGGTGGCGGCTAAAGATGAACGGTACGCCAGGAGGAGGTCACCTGAAAGGAAGTTCTCAGCCGGGATCTCGGGGAGCGCGGCCAACAGCCGACCGCCAGCTTGATAGGAGTATACCAGGGGATCCACGCCTTCGAACTGTCCCAGGAGCTGAGCCCGGCTGTAGCTCGTGCGGGGGTCGTCGGCGTAAATCTGATTCGAGACGACGGAGGATTCTACCAGGAACAACATCTGGATAGCAGTGAGGAACGTATGGAGGTAGTCCCCATCATCCGCAAATAAAAGCCCCCGCGCCCCGGCCTCGACCGGGGTGTAGGTCTGCGTCCGGTATATCGCCGGCCACAGCACGTTCCCAACGACCGATGACCCGTTCACGGGGGGCGTGGGGTTGTTCACCAACGTCACGAGGAAGGAATTAATCATTGCGGCCAGGCCTTGAAGTAGAGCGTTCCTCGGCGGATAGGGAGCTCCCCACCTTGGTTGTCGGAGTCCAATGCAATAAGGTGCCCACGGAATACCGCGGTACCTATAACGATAATCGCAGCCCCACGATTACGAGTGGGTAGGAGCCGGTGAGTCAGGTAGTGCTGAATGACTTCCACGGTCACGTTATTGGGATCCGTGCATAGGCGGTTGGAGATAAACGAGATCGCGATATCCCCCGCGCCATCGCCGAAGGGGGTTACGAATATCGCATTCGTCAAAGCATTCTGGATCTGAACGATAACACTCTGCTTCGCACTAACAGCGGTCACCAAGCCAATGTTGCTCAGCGACGACCGCATCCCGGAAGTAGGTACCCCCGCGGTGCTCAGCGCGGCGTTAACCTCTGGGGACGCGGGGGTCCCAAAGACAACAGGGGTCCGCCCGCCTGGCCGGAGGTAGGCAATCGAGAGCGCCAGGGGAATAGCTTGGGGCGTGTTTATGGCAATCATTCGACCGCCACCGGAAGCACAATTTACAACCGTCGCCATTAGCCACCTCGGAGGGGGAGCCAGTTTGTAGGAAGCGGGGACGCCGCCATCTGCTGTTCGAGGAGACTAGACAGCGCGTTCCCCATGTTACTATTTGGCTCACTGGATGAAAGTACGGAAGCCGGCGGAAGCTTGATGACCTCCGGAGGGGGGATCTTCAACGGCTCATACGCGGGCTTAGCACCTGCGTCATAGGTCGGGATATCGATGTCCGGGACCTGCATATCGACCTGCCTACGCAACTCCGGGATCTCGGTCTGCGGCAGGTCGTCCAAGACCTTCTCCGATAACTCCGTCACCCGCGCGAGCTTCTGCTCAAGGATGTCGGTATCAAAGGGGTCGTCACTGAGATTTAATGGAGTCAAGGTCAACCCCCCTAGCTTTTAGCTTTTCAGGTTGGTAGATAATAAACCAGCGGGCGATTAAGTCGAGGTCTTCGGAGGCGGAAGCCTGAATACGCCAGGGTTCTAACAACTTGGCCAGGACCTCGGCTTTGGAGTCGCTTAAGCCAGAGCGGAGGATGTCTGCCCGGATCTCCCGCTGAACTTCTCGATAACGTAGGCGGAACCCCACCCACCAACTGGGGGAGTCTGCATCCATCCTTCGGAGGTCTATCACCCCTCTCGTAACACCGCGAACTACGGTTGCTACGAAAGGGGATTCCAAAAAGACGGGTTATTTGCCTCATCCAGCATGGTGTTCAGCATACTTCTGAATCGCTTGAAATACTGCTCAACCAGGAGTAACTCCACGCGCGACATCTTTCGTTCGAGGATGTCCAGAATTTGCGGAAGCTCGGTAACGTTGAACTCCGACAAAGGCTTCATCTCCATCCCCGCAACCGGGCGCCGGAGACTCGCCAGGGAGAGAAGCGCGAGCGTGCGGTTGTAGACCGTACCGCGGTCGGCGGCGGAGGCCGCGGCAGCATATTTTACAACCGCCGTTTCCCAGTTCCCCGGGATGCCGACAAACACAAGCGTTAGTTTTTCGTCAAACAGCTTGTATTCATGGAGAAACGGTACGCCCTCCAACACATGCGCAAGAAAGCGCAGCCGTACTAACTTTGGTACATCCTCCTTCTGCTCGGAAAATACCTTCCCCGACTTGATCTCCTGCACGATCTCTTTCGCCCGAGCAACGACCTCCGCCGTGGGCTCCCTGGTGTCGACCGCGGGCTGAGGCGGGGGGAGCCCTTTTGCTGGGATCGCGAGGGACTCCAGTAAATCTTCGGCCACGTACGACATATTAGATACCCTTTAAGAGAGACGCCCCCGATTGGAAGCGGACGGCACTGAATGTACCGGGGGTGACTTCCCCGCTGGTACCCTGGTTCGTCTTATAGCCGGATGACGCGGTGTCCACCGTTGCTACCAGACTCCCCTGCCAGGCTTCGTTCCCAGGCATAGGAGCGGTTCCTTCCCACACGGTGTTCGCCATCGCAGTCTGAAGCACGGAGGATGACGCGCTCAAAAGCTCGCGTGCACGCAATTGCCACTCAGGCTCGGGAATAACGAAGGAGTCGGAGGAGGTGATGTTGTACTGCTTCGACGTCAGGAACTTACCCTTGAGCGCGGTTCCACCGTAGGTGTCCGCGCCATAGGCCTTGTTCAAATACGTGCGTAAGCGATTGAGTACGCGTTCGGTGTAGTACCCCGAGTACTGAGTGGACTGACTATAGAGGAGGTTGTGATACGTCAGGCTTCCTACTACATCCAGGTTATGGATAATAGACTTCTTCCCGAGTACGAATTCAGACCCCTCGACCTTCGCAATGAACTCCGCGCCCATGGCTCCGAACGACCTAGAGTTATTCGACTGCCACGTGATAGCATCCGCGGCCACCAGGTGCACCGTACCACCGCCACTCCGAGCGCTCCAGCCGGGAGAGCGGGCGTCGATGACTACCTTGCTACCGCGGACGGAGACGTCGTTGTTCGACTTGATAGTGACGCCACCGGTGTCGCCCGGATTCTCCCCTCCGTTAACGACTTCCGCCAGATCCCCGCGGCCTTCAATAAGTACTCCACCTACACCCCCTATGCCACCGGTGAGCGTGGCTTGTCGGGCGGCGGCGGCAGTAAGCCGGCCTTCCTCCGCGACGAGATCCAGGTGCCGGCTGGCACGGATGCTGATATCACGCCCGGCGGTGGTCACCGCGTTCCGACCCGGGACTTGGATGATGTCGTGGTTGGCGGAGAGATAGATGTTCCCACCGGACATCATGATCTGGCTGCCGTAGGCGTCCTGAAGAACGACACCTCCGTCTTCCGTGATACTGATAGCCGCCCGCCCGAGATAGTATTTCTTCGTCGCGGAATAGGGATCGAGATTGAGCTCGACGTACTTCGGCACGCACTTCCACATCGCGGGGGAGAGGTTGAATAGCTGGAACTGTTGGTTGCCGTCGCCGAATATCTTCTTCGGACGATTACCCGTCTTCCACTGCTCACGTAGAGTGTCTAACCCCGTACGGGCTTGCCAGTCTAGGATGTAGTCCGCCATCCCCCGAACCTGCAT
>Ga0105045_10000701_pt1 | contig 25542 bp, 19 predicted proteins | sample MAT02_FD_78089 | JGI IMG/M metagenome (GOLD analysis project Ga0105045, IMG submission 78089) | Freshwater microbial communities from Lake Fryxell liftoff mats and glacier meltwater in Antarctica - MAT-02 (megahit assembly) | ecosystem: Environmental > Aquatic > Freshwater > Ice > Liftoff... | reverse complement strand
GATGTCAAATGCAGATCGCGGTACTCTTCCATGTCCAAGTAAACGAACTTGGGTATTCGTTGACCATCGGACCGAAGGAACATTTCTTTAGCAGCGGCACGGTACAGCAGTTCGAGTCGGTCAGAGACCATGCGAATCGAGTGCTTGCGAGCGATCGGCGAGATTTGCGAATAGAGTGTCGAGATCTTGATTGAGACGCATTCGATTTCCGGCAATTGCAAGGCAGCTAGGTAGCGGTCGAGACGGCGTCTTGACTCTCCCTCGCCAAGGATCGCTTCGCCTAGAAAATTGACGTTCATGCGTAAGCCTTCTTTCGAACGCTCCCGCAAGTGGCCACAGAGCTTGTCGTGTTCTGCAGGCAGGATAACGTTGGCCGTCTCCTTGCGCATTTTGTCCTTGACCATTGGAACAGCAACACCGGGCAAGTATTCGCCGAACGATTGGAAGCCCTTGAGAAGCGCTTGGTCTAAGACGCTGAAAAATCTTGGCACACCTTGGACGTCGAGGATGTGCACCATTTGGTCCACGACTCGGCCAGGGAGCATGCTGCGGAAGCTCTGGTCGGTGATTTGCGTGAGGGTCGATTTGTCCTCAGGATGCTGCAACATCCGATCAAGTTCTGCTTGCTGACGACGTTCTTGGGGAGTTTGCAGTTGGCTTGCCCTCTGTTGCAGAATAGTCGCCAACGCCAACGCGGATTGCAAAATTCGCTTGTCATCGAGGGCAGGGTTTTGGTTTTCGGCCACCCCGGCACGCTCTAAGAGTGAACGCACGTTTTGAAGGCTTAGAGGTCCTATTTCCGCAGAACTTGGCATAGTTAAATCGAATTGTTCGTGATGTGGTTATTCGAGCACGCACTCAAATGGAACGGGATCGGCTGCATTTTTGGCTGGAAAGGATTTGGTAATTCTACCCTTTTCTACCAAGAACGCCCCTCCCAATTGAAATCCATCACCAACGAGTGAGCCCGTCCCATGGCCTTTGAGAATCGCTGACTGGAAGCCTCGCCACCAGACTTGCGGTCCCAGCAGTTGCGACAATTGGCCTCGCTTTAAGTCATAAGCGCGGTAAAGATCGGCATTGGGGTTTGAAACTTGGAGAGTATCTTTCAAACCCGCCCGCTCAAGCATTTTTGCTCCGTCTTCCGGCGTACCTAGATGAATGACGACCGGCGTAATTTTGTGCTCAAGCAAGTTTGGCAATTTTAATTTTAGTTCGCCCAATGTCTCCCGGCAAAACGTACATCCGGAATGCCGCACGAAAATCAGCAGAAGCGGTTTCTCAAGCCCAAGCTCCCACAGGTTCTTGCCGTTAGAAACAATCGTTCGTCGACTGACTTGCTCCACATCAAGCGTCTGGGCTTGAAGAGTCGGTGCATCTTGGGATGCTCCAACCACAGGCGAACTATGAACCTTAAATGCCAAATAGAGCATAGCAACAAAGGGCAGCCACCAAACGACATCGTTGGTCAAAATCGTGATGCCCCAAGCCCATGGTAAATCGCCGGAAATCGCACTCAATAGGAACCCGATCGGCCCCAGCACTTTCCCTAGGAAGCCCACCAGGATGATCGGCCAATGTTGGACGAAATCCTTGGCTGCGCACCAGTATCCGATTCCATACACGCCGACAATCATTCCCACACATTGCCAGATTCCTGGGTAATTGGGGCGAGCAATTCCCGTTAGATCAAACAAATGATTGGGAAACAAAATGACCCAAGCTCCCCAAGCTAGGTTATACACGGCTGCCAGGCGAAGCACGAAAGCAGGCCAGTTTGGAGTTTTTTCGGTGTTCACTTGTGTCTTTGGTGGGAGAGTTTCAATGTCGCTGGAAGTGCATTAATGTAGCAGTTCGCCAAGGTAACAGTTTGCTGAAACGTTGTTGCTAGCCTTGACTCGTTTACCCTTGGAAATCATGATTCCCCTCGGGTAGCGGAACTCGCCAAGAGTTTCGGTGGGAGGCAGGAAACCAATTGAAGAGCAATAAGGCAAGCTGCAGGCTGTGAGATACCGGTTGTAGTTTGGGGCCATTGTCCCGAACAGGTCAACGGACGGGACAACGGTCCCATTTTACGGTGCTTTTTACTCTGCCGCTCGCCTCAAGAAGTCGCCGAAAGCCTTGGCGGCTTCCGCTACGTTAGAACGTCAGAACCCTTAGACTCAATCTGGACAGTGTACTCAATTGAAAAACGCCTTGGATTCCTCGGACGAAATGGACCTCGCGACATCGGAGCTGCAAAATCAGTCTGCCTATGATCGCATGGCGAGAACCGGCCATATTTTAGCTAAGACGGTTACAGCAGAGGAACTCAAAAGACCGCTCGCGATTGTCGACGGCGCGGGCTGGCTTGGTGGCGGCATTCGAGGTTGGAACGTGTTGTGTCTCGCAGCGGCTGGCGGACGGCACAGCGCACTTTACAACGCAGCAGGCGGCAACGTAACCGTTTTAGACATAAGCGATGGGATGCTCGAACTGGATCGGCGTGTTTCCCAAGAGCTTAAGTTCAATGTTCGCTTGATCCAAGGCTCGATGCTTGACATGCCGATGCTAAGAGATGCCGAGTTTGATCTGGTGATCCAACCGGTCAGCACTTGCTATGTCGCAGACGTTGCCCGTGTGTTCGCGGAAGTTTCAAGGGTGTTGAAACCGAATGGCTTGTATGTCTCGCAACATAAACAGCCTGTCAATTTGCAGGCATCACTAAAGACGCAGCATGGACGATATGCAATAGATACCGAACTGGGAGCCGTCGCGATCGCTGCCAAGTCCGACGAGCCAAGCCCGCTCCGCGAACCCAGCACTCGCGAGTACGCGCACAGCTTGGACGCGATCCTTGGCGGTATTTGCAGAAACGAAATGGTCATCGAAGACATCCACGAGCCCAACCACGCCAATAAAGAGGCAAGCACCGACACGATGGGGCACCGCAGCCGTTTCATCCCACCTTACATGAGAATCAAAGCGAGAAGAAAAGGCAGCCAGTCAATAACGACGAGCGGTCTTATACTTCCATAAACCGTATTCCCTAATCGCCGACCTGCCTGGGTTTCGATACAACCGCAAATTCAATGAGATCGTTTTGCCTTTGAGTGAAAACGACTATTCCAAACTCAAGCCCGTCTATTCAATGTGTTTGCTCGAAGGAACTTTGTGGGCCAAATCCACCAAAGTTCACCATGCATTCCGCTTGACCGATGAGCAGTCGGGACGAACATTGATAAACACTCTTGAAATTCACACGCTCGAACTTGGATGGTATAATCTATGTGAAGCGGACTTGCCATCCGCCAGCCCATTGGACCGTTGGATTTTTTGGCTGCTGCACGCAGAAGAGTATGACAGAGAAGGCCTTTTGAAATTGTTTCCTGAACAAGCGTTCCAAATGGCAACGCGGATATATACTAGAATTTCTGAAACTACCGAGGACGAGCAAATGTACGACTCACGTGAAAAAGCCATCCGAGATAGTCAGTGGGCACTTAACGCATCGCGAAACGAAGGAATTGCGGACGGCGAAATCAAAGGTGAAATCAGGCTGATTCGAATGTTGGAAGATATTCTGCAAATCCCGACAAGCGATGAAAATAACTTGGCTGGAAAATCGCTGGAAGAACTTCAAGTAATCACGCTTACGTTGCAATCAAAGGTTCGTAGCCGCACTATTTGAACAATCGAGCCATCTAGCCAATCCCAATCATGCCGTAGGAGGTGGCATGGGCGGATTGGGAGGTTCCGTAGGTAGCATGAGTGGTGCTTTTGGCGGTTATACACCACCGCAAAGCGACGGAAGTTCAATAGCCCAAGATGGAGACAGCCATGATGTGGCTTCGCAACTCGGGAGGCCAAACCGATTCGTGTCGTATAAGCTTCCAGGGGCGTTGCCCCTGGCTTCGAAGAGAAAGGCCGTTGGCCAAAAGGGCAGGTGGCGTGCCCGGAAAGAACGCGATGGGCGTGGGAATCTTGCAAATGATCCAGCCTTCCACACGCCCTTCGTGCCTCAGAGCGTGCCAAGCAGTTCTAAATCCTTTGGCCAATAAATGTCGTCACACTTTCAGACCAGTCGCTCTCGGTTATTGCGTCGCTAAGTATGCAAAAAGGTCTGCTACGTCGGCAGGGGTTTTTTCGTTAAGGAGTCCTGATGGCATCAATGACTCCGTCGAATAGCCAAGGTCTGCGATGTTGTCCATGTTGATCCTTATAATCGATCCAGTTGCTGTTTGAAGTGTCGTGCCGTCCGCGGCTGTGTACACAATCATTCCAGTGAAAATCTCTCCGTCGATCGTCAAGACTCGCAGGGAACGATATCGATCCGGTATCGTCCTGCTAGGTTCGAAAATCGCGATGGAGAGGTCTTCGCGTGAAAAACGTTTCGCTACGCCCGATAAGCTTGGTCCGAGCGAACTTTGACCACCATGACACAACGCGCATTTCTCTTTATAGATCAGTTGCCCGCGTTTCGCGTCGCCAGGGATGTTGTTAGCAGTCTCCATCAAGGAACGCCAGTCAAAAGTAGACTGAGGCTGCCATAACTTTGCAAAGCATTCGGGATCAAGCGTTTTCTGGTAATAAGCTTCCCAATCTTTCCAGTCTTCACTTCCCGGCGGAGTACTCAGTTTCAATTGCCCAGCAACAGTTCTTGCACGTGCTAAGGTTGGTGCGCGTGGTAAGAGCCCTGTCGTATTGATAGCAACAGAGACAACCGGCGCCAGGGCATGCCCTTCCCGCTGAGCGTTGGCAACAGGAAGTCCACTCAGTCCACGCCAAGCAGATGGCCAAAGATTTCGGTCCGGGCTTTCAAGCTCAGATAGGAAGAGTTCGTAGTCTATTTCACTGGGATTGGTTGAAAGCAAATTAACCGCAATGGATCGAAGGCTTGCCACGGAGGCAGACGTTCGAATGGCTTTCGCAAACTGAGTATCGATTCCAGCCTGCGACGCAAAACGCAAAACAGGAACCGACCATTCGGTTGGCTGGGTTGCCAGTAGATGTTGACGCATTTTATTCTTCGCTGCAGCTTGCACGTCGGCAGGAAAGGCGGAGACTAAGGTCAAGTCGTCTGCGTTGAATGGGACAGGGAGAGCCACGAAAGCGGTTCCTAAGTTCGAATCACGACGCAATAACGCGGTGACCAGTTGCTGAAGTCGCGTCGGCCATTGGTTGTCCGTATAAAGTCCGCGAGCCTTTACCTTGCGAACGATCCCAGCCAGCGCGATGGCCGTTTTTTTCGTCAACTCGCTGGTTCTTGCGAACTGGCAGTTTGCGGAACAACACAATGCGTGAATGTCGGATGTCGGATGACTGTCTTTATTGATCTGGTTTAAGCAATAGAATAACGACTCTTGATCTTTTGGCTCAAGCATAGAAAGGGTGCGCATGGCTTCTGAGTGGACCAGATGTCGATCCGATTCTGCGGCTTGTTTTGCAAGGAACATGGCCCAGCCGATCCAGGCGGTTCGTACATTCGGAGGTAACTTGGACGAGGCGAGCCCTTTGAAACCATCGAGGACGTCTGGCTGAGGCGGATCTTGCTGTTGTGGCAAAGACAATCGCCGTTCACCTATTGCTGTTTGAAGAACGGTCAAGAATTCTAGAATGTCGCGAGTATTCCACTCAGCCTGATTCTTTGGGACCCAACTAGAAAGTGCGTCGAGCAACGGCGAATCCATCGTCGGCTGAGTTGTGTTGTAAAGCTGCTTGGCGATCAAGAAATCGAGTTGGTTATCATCGGTTTTCTTTGCAAGGGGCGTGGCTGAACGGGCCAATGCCCAAAGCCAAGTTCTGCGCAATGAATTGCCTGCTTCACTGTCTTCAACACGCAGACTATTTGCTGAACTAAACGAAAGCTTTCGCACTCCCAACGCCTCCCAACGCAATCGATCATCGGCTCTTCCGAGATGAAGTTCCCAATTGGATTGATCGTTGGAGGCAAGATTTAGGGGGGCTGATGCAAAGTCAATCGCAACCACGCTTTCCAATTGTTTATTGTCCGTAGCAGCTATCGAAACGTTGCCTCTACCGGCTAGCCACCACGCTGCTGCTCGCGTGGATCGCGATGGCGAACTTAATGCATTCTGAATTTGCGAAAACGAAATGGTAGTATTAAGTCGAGACAGAACTTGGGCACAGCGCAATTTCGCGTCCGCGATGACTTCCGGCTCTGCGGAAATCGGAATTGCGCCAGTCATAACTTCAAGGATTGCTTTTGTACCCACCTTTTCAACTTCGGGGAACCATTTTGTTTCCGACCAGCTTTCTAAAGGTTGGGTTGCTGAAAGAATTTTTTCCAAAGATTGCGATTGCTCGGCGTTCAATTGCCTCTTTGCAACCGAATCGGCAAACCAGTTTTTTGACTCGGCCAAAGGCGTGGGTGTATTAGCTGCAATGCGATAGATGGCCCCGGTCGTGCCTCTTCCACCGACACAAACCAACAAGCTTCCGTCGGAACCGACACAGATATCAGTTGGAGCAAATCCGGTGGTGCCGGTTGGTTGCATAAATACTTCTGCAGGGACTTTGTCCGGAATGCGTTTGTCTTCGTCAAGATTGCGAGATGGATAGACCGCTATGACTCGACCGAACGTCCAATCCAAAACAAAAACTGCATCATGGTATTTCTTTGGAAAGACTCGATGATGATAAACGGCAACTCCCGTTGGAGAACCTCTGCCCAACTGTGCAAGAACGAGCGGCATTGTGATCCGATGATCTTCGTCTTTCCACGATTGGCCGCACCAACCAGCATCGGAACCTGGCCCCATGACCATCACTCGAGTCGGGCGATACCAAGGTAAAGTTGCCTCGCGTTCGCAGTCGCTATCAAATGTGACAATCTGCCCATCAGCCATGAAATCGAAGTCATAGCAGTTGCGCATGCCATGTGCCCACACACCTCGCTTTGAGAAGTCGGGACTGATTCGCCAAATCGTTCCGCTTCGGGAGCGAGTGACTGGACTTATTGGGTCGTTCTGCAGTTTCGAAATGTCCTTTGCAAAGTTGCCAGCTATCAGATACCAATAACCATCTGGACCACGTCGGATTGCGTGGGCGTAGTGCTCTTCACCCGTTGGAAGCTCCAGAACCTTTTTAGGATTCGGATCAGCGACCAAATCACCGTCGTTATCTTCGCTTAGCCATAAGCCACCTTCACTGACGTAATATAGTTTTCGACCTTCGGACCACAATCCTTGCGCCCCTTGCTTGGGATTCGACCACTGAAAGCTTCGGTCGTATTTGCCGTCGTCGTTATCATCCACTAAAGTTCGAATGTAGCCCGGACCAGAGACGACCGGTCGTCCAAGCCCATCTAGCGTCATGCAAAAACAGTCGTGTACCATCGCATCGTCGGCCACCCGTACTACGGAAAAACCCTCTGGCACAGAAAATGGGAGCGCGTCGTCGGCTTGAGCACTACGGCCAATTCCGAACGACGAAAGCAACAGCAATACTACATTCAAGCAACAGGTTTTCCACAACCTAAAATTAAGCACAACAAACTCCAAAACCGGCGGTCAAAGTAAGAAATATCTTGAGGAAGCGATTGAGGCGAGCGGCAGAGTGAAAAGTACCGTAGGATGGGACCATTGTCCCGTCCGATGAATCGTTCCGGACAATGGTCCCAAACTACAACCGGTGTCTCACAACCTTCCGCTCGCCCAAGAGATATCCTCGGTCTATAATATCAACGCTTTTCCATACTTGAAAAGGCTGAATTGTCGAACCTTCGTCGAAATGGTGGGTACCATCATCGCTTTTCTGCTCAGATGAGGTTTCAGGAGGCGATAGTCGTTTTGAATTGCCGGAAATGTCCTCTAAACTGAAGATTGAGATACAATAACGTTTGTCTGATATTCCTTCTTCCTAAATTCGCTCGAGGCTAAGCTTTGTCTGACGCAAATTCACAACAGCTCTCTTTTGCGTGTCCAAAGTGCCAGAAGAAACTCAAAGCGCCAGCGAATCTCGCGGGCCAGAAGCTATCCTGCCCAAAATGTAGCTCTCCAATTCGAGTCCCCGGAGTCGTTGAGTCGAAAAGCGATGACGATGATTGGCTGGCACTTAACAATCCAGCAGAATCGAAAAACCCTCGGGAAACCAAGAAATCGCCCGCAGAAAAGCCCAAATCTTTTCTGCCGAAGCCAGGGATTGAAGCTCCGGTTCAAAACGAGCTACCAAAACTCCCGGAACTGGCTGACCTAGACGAGTTTAGACTCTCACCGCCCGTCGAACTGTCTTCCAGAGAATCATCTTCCAGCAAGTTCACGCCCCAAAAAATGCCTTCAGGCAAAAGCTTGTTCGACGACGACCTGCCTGATTTACAACCGTTTGACGAACAATCGGTGGCTTCGAGCGAAAAAATGACCTCGCAAAAGTCGCCTTCTGCTGCAAACAAAGGTGCCTCCGCGAAACCTGCTCTGGATTTGCCAGACATCGCTTTGCCTGACCTAGATTTGTTTGATATTCCGCTCGCGCCGTTAGAACTGCCAAAGCCCAAAACGGCCAAATCAAAAACGGGTAAAACGCCAATACTATCAGGCTCCTTAGAAGAACTGTCGCTGGAAAGTCCCGCTTTAGTCGGACCAATAAATACGACCATCGACGAAGAATTCAGTTTCCCTTGCAAGCTTTGCGGTAGTCTTCTTTGCGCCAGCCGCTCGCGGGTCGGTGACCAGATTCGTTGTCCCGACTGTTACTCTGAATTCAGTATTCCAAGCCCGCCTCAGAAAAAGAAAAAAGTCGATGTTAAATTGGATCCTGAGGTGGCGAACGTTACCTTTGCTCCAATCGATTCGCTCAGCGTTCACGGTACGAATAGCTCAAAAGAGAAGACCAAGGAGATTCTCGACCGAGCCGAACAGACCATGGAGTCCGAACGCGAGGAATACCAAGACTTAAGCGGTAGTTTCGACACCAAACGATGGATGGGTTTTTTGTTTGGGTTTCTCAAAGATCCGCTCGTTGTTACAGCAGCCGTCGGACTCGGGTTCGTCGCTGGCTTCTGGCTTTTTTCAATGGCAGCAATAGGTACTTGGGTCAAGCTCGAGGGTGCCCAAGTGCTCATCGCTCAGTTAGCTATATTGTGCGTGTTTGGTATACCTATCTTTGGTGCAATTTGCATGTGCGGGATTGGAATCTTGACCATGGCCGCCAACCGAGCAAGTCGAGTCGCCGAATGGCCATTTATGAAGATGTCGGATTCGATCGGCGAATGCATGATGGTTCTGGCCGCAGTCATGGTAGCGAGTATCCCGGGCGGAATGATAGGTGCTGTTTTTCGTTCTATGAACGCACACCCGACGATCCCCTTTGCCTTTATCATGCTTGGAATTTGGGCCATCACGCCAATTTTGCTCCTTTGCTTGATCGATACCAGTTCGATCTTCCAACCCTACTCGAAAGCCGTCTTTCAATCGATCAAAAGTCGGGCTGAGCCCTGGGGGGCAATGTACATGCAGACTGGAATGGCGTTTGGAAGTTTCTTTACGCTGATGGCGTTAACGGGAACAGTACCGCCCATTGGCGACTTTGTCCTGGGGCTTGCTCTGCCGTTCTTTTGCTTCTTCCTGTTCAATCAATACGGCGTTCTAGCAGGCCGAATCAGCGATGTCACCGAGATGGGATTCGAAGGTGATTTTTCAGGCGACTAGCTTGCTCGTCATGCTTTCGTGGCATTTAGCTTACCTCTCGCTTTAGTACACCGAGTACGTTGCGACCAACGGGCACGAGGCCCTCGGTCGCTGCCAACTTCGTCGCATCAAAGCGAAAAGCGGGCTTGCCCCGCTATTTCGCAAACGCTTGGTGTGTTAAACGCGACGTTATCGAATTCGTAGTTTCTCCAAACCGGCCGCGAATCTGTGCATTCTTGGAATGTCAGGGTCACCGGGCATTACTTCCTTGAGCAGTTCGAGCCAGCGACGAGCGGAAGGTTGTTCTTTGCAGGCAGTAAAGTAGTAGATAAAAGACTTGCAAAGTGCTACGAACTCGGTTCGATGGAAACTCTCGCGATGCTGTAATTCGTCGAGGATTTCGAAGGCTTTTTCGTATTGCCCCGAATGGACTAAGCGATTGGCATAGCCACTGCGACCGAAAAAGTAGTCGGGCCAACGCTGCGAAACGGTTTCGCAAATGGCATCGGATTCTTTTGACCGACCTTGCATCAACAACGCCATCGCGAGATTGTTCCAAAGATCAGGAGCATCGGGCTCCAGTTCCGTCGCGCGACGAAGTTTCGTTTCAGCTAACCTAGCATTTTCATCGTGAAGTGCATGAAATCCTTGTTCAGCCAATCGCTCCACTTCTGGCATTCGACTAGGTGCAACGTTTGGTTCGTCACTAATTTTGAAATCGAAGATCTTCACTCGCGTTGGCTTGCCGCAGATGATAAGCGTTTGTTCAATGGCTGGAAGAAGTCCGCGACGTTTGAGTTTTATGGCGGTATTGTAGCGCAGCGAATCGCTTCCACGCGCAGATCGTAGAAATGACGCCAGTGATTCCCTTACGACATTGGAATCCAATCGGCATCCAAGTTCAACGGCCGTCATTTGCCCCACCAAATCGCTGCGATCCAATATGGCCGGGATCAGTGTTTCTAAATGTGGATGTTTGCGGAAAAGGGCTTGAACCTTCTCATTCTCTTTAGCAATCGTTGATGCATGATCGGAAAAGTCAGCCTCTCCAAAGATGCCGATAAGATTGGATATCTCTTTGATCAGTACTGCATCGAACCAATAGTTGTTCGCGAAGTAGAAACAGCCAGAACGCTCTGCCAGAGGCTTTGACAGGTCCTCCAAATTCTCTTTGGCCAGATCGAATGAGGAAAAGAATTGCAAAGATCCTTTCCAGCGTTTCTTAGCTAACTCGAAGTCCCCGGATCGAGCCGAAGCAACGGCGGCAAAATGATAAAGCAACGCAGAATCCTTGGGCGAGTCTTTTTCCCAGCCTTGCGCATTCAATCGGTCGAACTGAGCAATCACACGTTGATCGTCACCCCGAAACGCGAAAGCTTCGGCCGCTTTGGTCAAGTCCGAAGGATATCGAGGTACCATCGTCTCAAGTCGTTTCGCCTCAGCATCCGACTGAGCTGTCATGCCTCGCAAGAAATGGATTCGACAACTACATGCGAGGGAATAAATATTCGATGGATCGGCACCAATCGCCCTCTCCAATTCCGCTAAAGAATCCTCCCATCTTCCGGATTGAAAAAGCGCTTCAGCGCGATTGTTCCTCGCCCGCATGTCGTTGGGAAAGCGATCCAGGTGCCTCTGCGTTAAGCTAAGTACTTCCTTGAATCGGCCAATGCCGAGCCACATCAACGTCTGCTCGGTCCATGCCAGCCGCTGGAGATTCGATTTGTCGTCGAGATCCTCGCCTACTGCGACTTTGGAGAGGCTATCGCGAATGGTTGGCATTTGCTCGAGAATAGCATCTATCATTCCGCCAGACGACACGATCGATAAGTATTTAGAAAAATAGACCATTGCCGAAGCGAGCATACCCCTTGCGAAGCAGCCTCCGCCAGCACATAGGAGGCGGTCGGGATCATTTGGGGCGAGCTCCGCTAGCTGGATCGCAATGCGCGCGTAGGATTTAATGTTTCTTGAGCGATGGTTGATTTCCAGCCAGAGACTCAGTGCGTTGATACTTAGCGCACCCTCTTTTTCTGAATTTGATAGCTCTTCATCGGCGGATTGGTAGTCGCCTTTTTCGAAGTACTTGTATGCTTTACCGAATCGCTGCCGCTCTGAAACTTGCTTGCGGCGTTTGGCATCGATTTTTCCTAGCGTTTTACCTTTTTTCTTTGCGAACGACATGACCGTCTCGGTTTTCCTTCAAGAAGATTCGCTGGCGAAATGTGAACACACGATTTTAGTGTATCTCACGACCGTGCCAAGGCTAGTTGGGTGAGCGGCAGCATGCAAAGTACCGCAGGATGGGACCATTGTCCCGTCCGTTAATTCGTTCGAGACGATGGTCCCAAACTACAACCGGTATCTCACCGAAAGCCTTGGCGGCTTCCGCTACGATTGAACTCCAATTTTAATTAGTCGATGAACTCACAGTTTTGCTTTGATCTCCTTGAGCAACGCCGCTTCGGGAGTCCGCTTGTAGTAGTCATCGAGCGGGTAGCATCCAGAAGCAAGACCGTTCCGTGGTGCTGTTGTGCAATCGGAAAACGTTCGACAAACAAGCTTGCGTTCACTTTTGCCTTCATGAATCGCGTCGATCAACTGCTTGGGGTAGGACAAAACCATTCGTCCCAAACCGATGAAATCAATCTTGCCAGTTCGCACATGGTGTTGCCCAACACTCGGCAGAAACTCCTGCAAATAGGAATATCCTGATCCGACCATCAACGTATTCGGAAACTGAGACTTCAACTGGCCTGCGACGTTCAATTGTCGAGCTACGGAAATCAATGGATCTTCATGGGGTTGGTAGCCATCCGACGGTGGATAGGCTGCGGGACGCAGGATATGCGGTGTGTAGTACGGGCTGCCCGCCGATAGATTGATCAATGTTACTCCCAGCGATGCCAGGGACTCGATCAGCATTCCCACTTCGGTTAAATCATGTTTCAATGGATCGGCTTCATCGATTCCAAATCCCCAGACATATGGAACCAACTTGGAAAAATCAGTAGGCATCCCTTGGCCCTGCTTTCCAGCTTCGGCCGTCGTTTGGTCCGCGATGAAGGGAACGGTATCGAATGCGCCGATGCGAACGCCGATCCCTAGCCCAGGCGCGGCTTGCTGAACCGCTTTGATAATGGAAAACAGCAATCGCGTCCTATTCTCAAAGGAGCCGCCGTAGATTCCCGAACGTGTCTTTGCACCTAGAAACTCGTGCAGAAGATATCCATGACAGCATTTGATATCGACGAAATCAGCACCGACCTGCTGTGCGATCGAAGCCGCTTTGGCATAGTCTCCAATGAGCTCCTCCAACTGCATGTCGGTCCAAACCATGTCATCGCTGTCGACAGAAAACTTCTTGTCCAAAATCGGATGTCGATAGGCCACCAGTGGCTCCCAACGTTTTTTGTCGTTCGGGCGGCAAAAGCGGCCAGAGTGTGTCAATTGAAACCCGATCACCAAGTCGTCGACGTCTCCGAAATGTTCTCGATGGCTCTCGACAAGCTTGCCTCGGAGTTGCTCGATGTCCGATTGGTTTTCTTTGAGTAACAACAATTGATTTGGATTTGCGCGGCCATCCGGTCGAACAGCCATCGCCTCACCGCCCCAAATCAACTTCGCACCACTTTCGCCAAACCGCCCCCAGCGCCGCAAAGTCGCTTCAGAGGTTCCACCGGAATTCGTCGCATCCCAGCCTTCCATGGGCTGAATCGCTATGCGATTGCCGATGGTCTTGGAGCCCCATGAAACAGCCGACAAGATCGGTGAGTCGTCGCCACGGATGAGAGGATCGTCGATTGGCAGATCGATTCCAAGATGCCTTGTGTGCGCTCGGAAATCTAAGACGGACTTGAGTGACGTGAGCTTGATGAGCGAGTATGGCATTTTGAAATTGACTATAGAAAAAGGAAAGGAGAGGGTTCTGCGCCGCACGCCTTAATCCAAAACGGACATGTAGTGCATGAAAAGCGATTGAGGACAATTGCTTTACTCTGATTTCTTGGGCTCTGACGGAGTCAAGAACAACGAATGGATTGCAAGCATCATTGCTCCAACTACCAAGACCGAATCGGCGATGTTGAAGTTGGGCCAAATGTACTGTTCATACCTGAACAATATCCAATCGCGAACTCCACCCCGATATTCGTCTGGCAAGGAAGGGATGCCTAATCGGTCATACAAGTTCCCGATGATTCCGCCAGTAACGAAACCCATCGCAACCGATAGCCACATGGACTGGGCAGCTTGGAACACGAAAAGCCAAAACCCAATCCCGACTAAGGCAACGATGGACAGTATGGCGAACAGCCAACCCCGGCCCTGCCCCATGCCGAACAACGCTCCTTGATTGACGGCCGTCTCAATTCCGACATAGGGCTCGATCAACCACCACGGCGGCAATTGGCCTGGCGATCCGCGCCATGTGAAGATCCACTCCTTGGAGAGTAAATCGACGGCCGCTCCTCCCAACATAAGCAAGCCAAATATGACATAACGATTCTTTGGCATGGAGACGGATGTGTTGGCTGTAGTGGTTGGTTGGTCCATGAAATTCGAGAAAATTGGAGTGAGGGTGCTGCAAGCCTGCGATAAGGGGTAAACTATACAGACTCCGCAAGCTGGGAAGAATATCCGTTTGGTAACCTAAACGGATATTCCGAAAAGGAGGCATTTAGCACGTGCAAAATGCCGACTCTAGCTTCAGGCGTGAATCTCCCCACACATTCCTACTACTTCACGATCCATCATGGCAATCGCACTTTCGCCCGCAAATGCCGCTGTAAAATCTGACCTGTCCTACCAGAAGTGCATCAATGTCGATTGCGGGGCAACTTATGGGACCGATGAGGTACTGACCAGCTGCAAAAATTGCGGCGATTTGCTTGACATCGTTTACAACTGGGACCGGATCAACGTGCCCAAACGGATGAGCGATTTCGAACAAATGTGGACACGCCGCCACGAGCCGTTGCGTTTCAGCGGTGTTTGGCGATTCCACGAATTGTTACAGTTCGCCCCCGCAGACCGCGTCATTACCGTCGGCGAAGGTCAAACGTTACTCCAACAAGCCAATTCTGTTGCTAAGTATGTCGGCATACGTCCAGGCCAGTTGTACCTGCAATACGAAGGAATGAACCCATCAGGTTCGTTCAAGGACAATGGCATGAGTGCTGCTTTCACGCATGCGCACATGGTCGGAGCTAAACGTGCCGCTTGCGCTTCGACGGGAAACACAAGCGCTTCGCTCGCCATGTACTGCTCAGTAACCCAGCTGATGAAAGCCGTGATCTTCATCGGCTCCGGAAAGATTTCATACGGAAAGCTTTCGCAAGCACTCGAGTATGGTGCACTTACGGTCCAGATTTCGGGCGATTTTGACGACGCGATGGCCCGTGTCAAAGAAGTCTCAAAAGAACTTGGAATCTACCTAGTCAATAGCATCAACCCGTTCCGGCTCGAAGGTCAGAAAACCATCATGTACCGAGTGCTTGAATCGCTACGATGGGAAGTTCCAGATTGGATCGTGGTCCCAGGCGGTAATCTTGGTAATAGCAGCGCGTTCGGCAAGGCGTTTATGGAGCTTAAGGAATTAGGGCTTATCAATCGGGTTCCGCGGTTAGCCGTAATCAACGCCGCTGGTGCAGATACACTGGACGTCGTCTACAACCATCGAAATCTTCGGTGGAGCCGCGGACGTGCTCGCATGGAGATAGCCTGTTGGTACTACGACGAAATGGACAAAGCCAAACACAAAGCGGATACGATCGCAAGCGCCATTGAAATCAATCGCCCAGTGAATCTCAAAAAATGCCTTCGGGCACTTGAAGTCTGCGATGGCGTTGTTCGCAAAGTGACCGACCAAGAAATTCTCGATGCCAAGGCTCAAGTCGGAGCAGGTGGAATCGGCTGCGAGCCAGCTAGTGCGGCAAGCGTCGCAGGAGCGAAACTACTTCGTCAGCAAGGTGTCATTGGAATGGATGACCGTGTCGTATGTATTTTGACCGGCCATCAACTTAAAGATCCAACCGCGACGGTTGCCTACCACACGACAGATCAAGAAAAGTTTAACGAAGTGCTAGGTAGCCGAGGAGTTTCCAGGGCTTCGTTTGCTAATCGAGCTATCGCCGTTCCAAACGATATGGAAGCGATCGTTAAGGCGATTCAACTTTATTCTTGATCATTGGAAGGCAAAAGCGCTAACGGCAAGTAGGCAGTTGTTAAAAAGCGCCCCGATAGGCTCGGGGCTTGTTGATTTAGTCGAAGACACAACAGCAACAATTAGCCGACTGGCGTTAGCCAAATGGCACTCACTTCGTGAAACGTAAGCGCTAGCTTCGGGACTAAATTGATGGAAAAGTTAACAAACTGCAGCCCGCGGCTAGCGCCGTCGGTTCACTCAACTCGAAAGTGAGTGCCGGGGAAAGGGATGCAGACGTTTCAAGGGCGACGCGTCCTAGCTGTGAACCTTCGGCTCCGACGAGACGACCTCGTCAGGGGCCAGCGACAATTGCCTAAGCCCGTTGGATCATTTGTGCGACCAATCGATCGCGAAGCACTACGCCCACCAACTGACCAGCTGAATTCACTATCCTGCCCAGTTTGGTATCCTGCGATACCATCTTGTTCAAAACCACAATTTGCCCAGAGGTATCTTCGAACGTCGAAACCGCTCGGAGCTTGGGTCGCTCGGTGTTGTACAGCAAATCGGTCGCCTCGTAATAGCCGACCAGTCTTTTGTCTCGAGAATGCAGTACCGGCAAAATTTGCTGATTCGATTTAAGCATGATTTGCTTGGCCTCCTCAATTGGCAAATCGATTTGAACTGTTCGCAGACCACGCAATGGCATGCAATACCGAGAAATCGGATCGCTGCCATACGCGAACATGTTTTGGACAAGATCCCTCTGTACCGACTCAAGCAGTCCAGCTTGCTCACCCTCCTCGAGCACTTGCCGCAATTCGCGCCGCGCCAAAGCTGGCCGCACTTTGAGCGGTTCCTCGCCCAAGATGCGCTGCAACCATTGACTGACGAAGTACAAAGCCCAAGTGATCGGCAATGCCAAGACAGTCAATGCGAACATTGGCCAGCCTGCGATACGAAGCAACCGGTTTGGCATTTGATGAAACAAACTCTTGGGCAGCAGCTCGCAGAATATGAATAGAACAGGGGTTATTAAAAGGCTGACGACGATATTGATGCGTGCATCGTCATAACCAAATAGCTCGATCACAAACCATGCAACACCGACCGGCACCGCATAGTTTGCTACCGTATTGCCAACTAATAACGTCGAAACAAACAGCCCAGGGTGATTTGTTAGCCACAGTAAACCTCGCGCGACACGCGAACCATCCACTGCGTCGAGCACCAATCTTACTCGGGGCACTCGATAAAGTCCTGTTTCAACTCCACTGCAAAATGCACTCAGCAGTCCGGCAGAAGCGATCAACACGATGGCAAAAATCATTCGATTCCTCCTGACTCATCCTCTGAGATGTCAATTTCTGAACTTGTGATTTGAACGAACATTTCGCCTCGGCGAGGGATTTCGGTAACCTGCAACGTAAACGTCCCCCAAGCAACATGGTCCCCAACTTGAGCAAGTCTCCGCAACTGACTTTGCAAAACTCCGGCGATGGTTGCATCCCGCGTCTCCGGTAGTTTGATTCCGAGTGAACGCTCCAACTGTTTGATGCGAGTCGCTCCGGTAACTTCCCATTTCGCTTCGCCTGTTTTTGCAAACAACGGCCGCCCCATCGCATTGATCGCGGCGGACGGGCTCGCGAAGATAGCCTCGATGATATCCTCAAAAAACAAAACCCCGATCGTATCGCCTCGCTCATTGACGACCACCGCAACCTTGAGATCCAGTTTCATTAGTTGCTGCAAAACTTTCGCCAAATTCGCGCACCAGGGAATGTAATAGGCTGGCTGGAATGTGGGCGGGCTTTTCTTTTCGATAGCGAGTCGAAGCTGTTCGATTGTGGTCGTCGCGGTCACTTCGTTGTCGACGGGAGAAAGGATCAATGCAATTCTGCGTTTGCTTTCCTCGACCCATTCTGTCCCCTGCCCCACGATCCATTCCTCGAGTTGTTCGGTAGAGGCTGGCAAGGAGATTGAGGCGAATTGACTCTTTGGATGCATCCATTCTTGTGCTTGAATATTGGAGAGTTGCAACGTATTCTGCAAAATCCCTTTTTCCAGCTCGATCATTTTGGAATCGGTCTCGCTGAGCTCAATCGCCCGCTCGAGATCCGAAGTTTCAAGCACGGACTCGGGGACTAAACCGGGCCAAATCAAGCGTCGGCAAACATCGTTAATAGCATGCATAGCTTTACCCAAAGGGAGTACGGCTTGCATGATTCCGAACATAGGGATCGCAATGAAGCGACTGATCTTGAGCGGTGCGAGCACACCGACACTTTTCGGAAGCAACTCGCCGAAAAGAATAACGCTTGTGACGGTCGCGAAAGCGAATAAAAACGCTCCCGCCTCGGAGTCGGTTAGTGAGTTCGACAAAACATTGGCACATGCGAAAAACGTAATGTTGATCGCAAGATTGCACAGAAGAATACAGGTCAATAAGTGAGATGCATTGCTGAGCAGGTGTCGAATCGCCCGGTCGGCTCGTCTCGCAGAATCCAGTTTGAGTCGTTGAGCTGAAGTCAGCGAGAACAATGCCGCTTCGCTGGCAGCGAAAAGCGCGGAGAGGAAGAGCATCCCAATCAATGCCGCCGGAACGAGCAACCAAGCCAGTGAGCTTATTCCACTAGAGGCTGGTACGGGCGGCAACTCGAAACTCCTACTTTTTTATTGTTTTGATTAGTCGTGCTACTGTAGTTTCCAGAGCTCGCCTTTTTTGATCCGAAAACGAACAGTCGCTTGCCCTCACTCTTCGTTACTGTTTCTGGACCCACCAAATGCGAAATCGAATTCGCTTAAAGCGGGGATTATCATTGCAGCGGTCGCGAAGGCATAAGACAATGATACCACACTGAACACCGTGAGTTCTTGATCCCGAAGAATGAAGCTCGTAATTGCAAAGTAAGTCAGAAACGGAAGCATGAACGAGCTGATCGTGATCGCGGGCGATGGATTGCGGCTTCCAAGTGCTAAATAGAGTCCAATGCCACCGCCTAAAATAATAATCAGGAAAGGGGGCAATTGCCGACCAAACGAGCCTCGGAACATCAGCATGATCAACATGCACGTCGCCACACCCAAGAACAAAAAGAACACGGTTCCAAGACTGGTCCCAATGGCCGCTCGGCTTTGGGCATAGATCATTCCGCAGTGGATTCCAAGCATAGCAACAAAGAGATCCATGACGATCAACGTGATAAGCGTAAAGACCATGTTCTCGGTGGTTAAAGCGGATTGAGCCCATAAATAGACACAAAGAAGCAACGGGGTAATCACCATCTCTTTGGTAACGTACAGAACGCCACAAATCTTTCCAAACAAAAATTCGCGCGGCGAAATTTCGGTAACGAGCAGGAGGTCCAGTGCTCCACCATCTCGCTCATTGGTAATGGAGTTGACAGCCAACGCGTTGATGATGATCAACGACAGCACAAAGAATGGAGCAAGCAAAGCTACTGTCGTCGGCACCAATTCTTCCTGGAAAGTAGACTCCTGAGCAGCCAAGCCGTTCAAAACAAATTGGCGAACCCCAAACGCGACCATCAATCCGAACGCTAGATACGCGACACGAATGAGCAGCACCTTCCGGCCATACGCCCAAGTTCTCATTTCTCGCCAAAGAATTGGGTTGTTCCAAACGCGACGTGGAGCTCGAACTTTCCAAGCTTTGACTTGCCTGGGCTGATTTGGTTTGTCTGGAGCACTAGACTTGGATAAGTTCGATTGGACCGTTTGGAACTCTGGCTCCTCAGACTCCGCGTTCCCGCCCCGTCGTTCGCGAGACGGGTTCCATACTCGCAACATTCGAATCGTTAGCAGAGTTAAAGCGAGTGCTATTCCTAAGAAGACAAGTCCAGAAAGCAAAGCGTTTCCGCCTGGAATCCAACCGGGCAATATGCTGTCAGATGCAATCGGTTGAGTCACATCGACGATTGCACGAAGCGGGCTGATGAGCGTTGCCACTGACGGCGATATGAAGTTGATTTTACCACTGGAAATCACCTCGCACACGGCCAACCAAAGAGCGATGATGAGCATTGTCACCGTGATGGATTGAAACGTCTTCTCTCGCCAAAAGGCGATTGTGGCGCCCAGCGTCGCGCTTGCGACCAGAGCGCAAAACGTTACCCACGAGCAAGCCAAGACTTGTTCAATGGAAACACCACCCAGCAGAACCACCGAAAAAACAATGGGGAGCGACGCCAGAAAAGCGTTCATCGTTGCCAACAATCCAGCGCCAATTTTCCCTAATACCATTTCGACGTTGGACAGCGAAGTCATCAGCAGGAGAATCAGCGTTTGCTTGTCTTTCTCGTGGCTAACCGCAATCGTGCCTGCCAAGGCTGCCATGAAGAGTAGCACAACCAATTGAAATGGCGCGATTAGCTGGAAAATCAAAACACCAAACCGAGCTAAATCGCCTGGATTTTGGACCGGTTGAATCCCAGCCAAAAGCAACCAAGTCGTGCAGATGATCGCAAAAAGCATCAATGCAAACACAACCCGGCTGACAAAATGCCTGCCTCGTCGAGGCAAGGTAGCAATTTCACGTTGGAATATGGGACCTATCATGCGACCGAGTTTAATGTGATTTGCATGAGCTGACCATTACACCTTTGAGACTTAAGGAAAAATCGCAAAAAGGAATGGGAATTTGCACAGCCGTTCCGGATTTCTTGCAGACAAGTCAACGTACGTGCCGAGAAGCATAGAAGTTGTGATTATTTTGCCGACTGGGCCGATAAATACGGACAAACACGGCCGACGCATGGGTTGGTGCCAGCGAATCGCTGAGGACAAAAAATGAGTTATCTGCGACATTGGAAATTTTCTCGTTCCCCGTTTGCATTGGGTGCCTCTAGCCGCGGTCTGTTTTGCGGTGGGACAATCGAGGAAGCGTTGGCTCGAAGTGAGTTTCTCGTTACCCAAGAAAAGCGACTTGGCATTGTTCTCGGCCCGTCCGGAGTTGGGAAAACAACGTTTTTGAAGCATTTTGTTCGCTTGCGCAATGCTCAGCATTCGCGAGAGAACTTAGCCATGATCGATCTTCACTCTGCGGACGCGGATTTGGTCCCGCTCAGGATTTTGCAAGGGATTGCTCCCCACCAAGAGCTTCCAAACTCCAGGAAAGAATGCTGGTTCCATATCAGTGACCATCTCTTTTCAGAATCTGCGATTGGGCATCGAACTGTTTTAATCCTCGACAATTTGCACGAGGTTTCGGATGACTTTTACCAAGCAATCTCACAGTTATGGAGCACTCCGATCCGTTGGAGCATGTTCCTGTCGCTGGATGACGATTCGATCGTGAATATACCCAGATGGATCTTGGATCAGTGCGAACTCAAAATACAATTGCCAAGATGGGATCTCGGACAAACAGCGGACTACTTCGAATTTGCGATTCAGAGTGTAGGAGGCGATGATTCGATATTCAACGGTCAAGCGATCACGCGCATTCAAGAACTTAGCGACGGAATTCCACGAAAAATTGTGCAAATCGCGGAATTGGCGTTGGTAGCAGGTGCAGTTCGCAAGGCGGAAAAAGTGAGTGCGGAGCTTGTTGACCAGGTCTGCGACGAATTTACGGTCACGGTCGGAGCGAAATTCTCACCAATTTGGGAAGATCAGAGATTGAATGCTGGATAATTCGAGCAAGAATTGAAATGGTGCGAGTTGCAGATAATGGAGCTCCAAACCGCTCAATAGGCCCGTTTGGGGATTCCATTCAACGAAAACTTTTGACCGATCAAAAACGCCTCACAAGTGAACTTTCCTAAATGGAAAGTTGTCGGTATTGTCTTGTGAGAATACTCCAACGTGAAACTGCGTTCGAGAACAACGAATAAGGCGTCCGCCAATCATGCCAACCAAAACAACACAAATCTTCTCGATTGAACAAGCGAGGGCCATGCTCCCGCTGCTTCGGCTTATCGTTACGGACATCTCGTTGGCACATCGGGAGCTCACCGAACGAAAATCGAATCTTCGCCGGATGTTGCGACGCAATGAGGGCAAAGCGCGTTTCCAAATTTATGATGCCGAGATCACTGAAATTCAAGAGGATCTCAAGATCGAGTCGGCTCATTTAGAGGAATACGTTAGTGAGCTTGAACAACTCGGTGTCATTTTGCGATCAGCCCATGATGGCATCGTCGACTTTCCAACGGTCGTTGATGACATGCCAGCCTATTACACGTGGCAAATGGAACAGCAAGATATCGTCGACTTCCATCGCGCAGATGAATCCACCGCGGATCGCAAGCCAATCTTTGAGTAGTTGACAGCTCCCGTTCTGAGGTAGCGGAAGCCGCGTAGGCTTTCGGCCATTTCATACTGATTAAAACAAAAATCAGCTCCGTTCCTACCGAAACTCTTGGCGAGTTCCGCTACCCCAAAATTAGTCGGATGAAGCACTGGTCATTGGTTAGATCGTTGCCTAACGCAGATCACTGATCAATTGGTTCGTTGTTGTTGTTTCCAACGGTTCCTTCTGATACCAAGTAAGCTTTGTTTTCATGATCCAGCGTCATGGTCGACACCATATCCGTGTTGACAAGAAATATTGGCTTCAACCACGAGTTATCGGAATACTTGCAGCGAATGTCCACCGTTACTGTCGATGTCGACGTAGTAAACGTTGTCGGTGTTACCGTGATGATCGCATTTCGAACACCTGTCGCATTCAAAATCTGCGTCGCCTTGGCAGTCACGTCCGCAGGTGTCCTGCCAGGAACAATACCGACTCGTGCTGCTTCGTAAGAGGCTTGTTCGACCGAATGACGTGCGTACATGAAGCGAGCGAATTCGAAACCACTCAGAAGAATAGTAAAGAACAATCCGCTGCAAATGGCGAACTCAACTGTGAATGCACCTAAACGTTGATTGTGCTTCGATGAAACTCTTCGATGTATTATGGCTCTTGAATTCATGATCTACTCAGTCAACATGTTTGGGAGCGTGGCAGCAATGGTACGAAAGGCCGCTTCTAAGGACGCGGCATCTGGCGCAACATAACATTGTCCTCCGCCCGCTTGTGCGACGCGCTGCATCAATGCAACGTCCGCTTGGGCGCTGAAGGCGATAGTATGAGTTCGGATATTCATTCCACGGGCTGTGGTAGCTAGCGCGACAGGATCATCACCCTGCGACAGTATCCCGTCCGTAAGCAGAATAATACTCTTGCAAGAAGTAACGCGCGTTCGAGTTGGATCGGTCAAAGCGTTTACTCCCTCGCGAAGTCCCGCTGAAATGTTGGTGTTTCCGATAAGCGGTTGTGTCGCGAGAAGGTTTAGTTTTTGCTTGAGCGTCGTGTAGTCCGTCGTCAGTGGTTGATCGATGGAGGCAACGACGGATGTCCAAATTCCGAACGTGAAATTGCTTGAATAAGAAGCCAAAGCAACGCGGGATTTGATAGGCGCTTCGTTGAGAACATTAGCAAAGATATTGACCGATGAGGTCAGAGACGCCCAACGACTTAACGTGGCATGAGGCAACTGAAAATAGTTCTGAATCGGCGACTGTCCTGCCAATGTCCCTGGATATGCAAAAGCTGTCGAACCGAGCGACCATGCCATCGAGCCAGACCGATCGACTACCAAGCACACGTCCATATCGATTCGTGTTGAAACGGCGGACTGCTCGGAAGTGAAGGTCGAGACTCCCATCAACTGCGGAATTAAGAGGGTCGGGATGCCCCCTCCAACCATTTTGCTCAAGTTCGAATTGATGCGAACCGAATTCGTAACTACACTGGAAGACGACGCAGTTTGAGTAAACGAGTAAGACCCATTTGAATTGCCTGTCGATGCCCCGATCTGGATATCGCTGTCGTCCAAGACAACGACTCTGCCGGCAACTCGATGCAAAGCTGCAATGGTCTTTGCCACGAGTTTGGCTTGGTCGGACGATTGAGTCTGCCCAAGTGCAACGAGTGCAGCCTTGGCTGCAGCGTCGGTCGCAAGCCGCTGCTCGGATCGAACGAGCTCCATATACGCAATATTGATACTCAGTCCCGCAAGCGCGACCAAAGCAAAGAAGACGCCTCCGGCAAGCACCAAGATGGAGCCTCGGCGATTCCGAGATTTCTTCCTGCGGTTTGTTCGGCGAAGTGTACGATTGGAAATTTTTTTATTCATGATGTAACCTTCTATTCACGAAGCATGTAAGCGTCGACAGAAATGGTTCCTTGATCTTGAAGTACGAATCGTGTGGGTGAATTCGAAGCCCAAGGGACTTCCACTCGAACCCGAATCTGCGTTCCTGATGGTTGCGACAACAAGTCCGCTGGTGTGACAGTGACGACAGCTTCCCTAACGTTGCGTTGTGTCAACATCGATTGGCATCGTGTCATGACATCGGTATTGCTGCTTGTGCTACGGACCGCAGACCTTGCCCCCTCGTAAGCGACAATGACCGCCGATTGCCGGAGAAAAATCCTTTGACATACTTCGATTGTTCCCAAAACGAGGATGAGCATCACGGGCAAAACAATCGCCAACTCGACCGAGGCCAAGCCATCGCGCCCTTTCGTTCGCTCTCTACCCTTTTGGTTTTTTGATGAAGTGGTCATGATTGGGATTTTCTAAACACAAGTGCGACGATCAACACAAACTACTGAGGCAGGCTCGATGGGTCATCCGTCAGCGAATTTGCATTCACCATGCCGATGTCCACAACGAACAAAGCATCGTTGTAATCCAAGTCACCGCCGCCAACGATGTCTTCAAAACCGATCAATAAGTATGGCGAGTCGGGCATTGCAAACGCGACAACGTGCTGCAAACGGTCGCTATTCTTCGACGCGTCGTTCCATAACCAAGCCAAGTTGGTATTGGTTTGATTTGAATTTCGCCAAATATTAAATGCGTCCGATATAAGAAAGAAATCCAGTTGCCAACCGTTTCCGCCCTTTCCCAAATCCACAAAGTCGCCTCTCCGAAGCGGATCGTTCACCGTACGACTTCCACTGCCGATGGAAGCGTTCGGGAAAATAACTTTTGGCGAACCTGGAGTCGAACTGCCAGCTGGTGTGAACGCGAACCCTAACGTGTTCCGGTAACCGGCACCCTCAGCTAGGAAGTAAACGCGAATCGTTTCAACGGCTTCCTGCCGAAGAAATAGCTTTGCGGAGTCGAGCTTGAATCCCGTTGCGTTTGTGAACACAACACTTTCACGCAAATTATTATTGATGATCGTTTGAAACCTGGGCAGCCACTGGCTGTTAAATGTCGCTGCTCGCGAATCCGAACCTGTGACTTGGACATTGCCAATCACCGGTAAGTTGAGCGGGACCGGAGTCGCCTGAGGACTTGCAGGGGTCCCTGCAGTGGCTATCCCACTAGTTCCTAGAACCAATAAGCCTAAAGTCAACAAGTAGTGTTTCGAAAGTCTCATCAATGCACCTCGTGAATCAAGTTCTAAGTCGATGACATGAGAAGCCTCATGCCAGTTCCTTCTTGAAACGTAGCTTTACTTTTTCCCTAAAGTGCAAATCGTTCGGACATTTTCCTCAGTTTTAGGACAGAAGAACGGCATCTTTGACGTTGCACCCTCGGTTTTTCGACCTGAATACCCCCGGCAGTCCGTAAAATCGTTAAAGATAGATGCAAACGTCACCTAGAAGAGCTTTCGATCAAGGAATCTGCGTTTGTATTAAAATTGAGTATCGAGACGACAAAAAAGCGATATCCCAGAGCTCTGACTCGCTGTCGTAAATTGGTCGCGGACATCCTACCTCAAGAGAAGCGCTCGCTATTTCGCTTTTTT
>Ga0105045_10000699_pt1 | contig 25559 bp, 20 predicted proteins | sample MAT02_FD_78089 | JGI IMG/M metagenome (GOLD analysis project Ga0105045, IMG submission 78089) | Freshwater microbial communities from Lake Fryxell liftoff mats and glacier meltwater in Antarctica - MAT-02 (megahit assembly) | ecosystem: Environmental > Aquatic > Freshwater > Ice > Liftoff... | reverse complement strand
GTTGGTGGGGGCGGTGCAGGCGCGCTGATGCGGGCAAGGGTCGGTTTGCGCTTGCCCCCTCCCCAACCCTCCGCCCGGCGGGGGGAGGGGGTAAGCGTCTGGGGGATTATCCCCCAGCCGCCGGATGCTCATTTCTTTGATGCAGGGTTTTCCCTCAATCGGCTCGCTGGCGCTGGTTGCGTTCTCCCGTTGGCGGGAGAGGGGTGGCGGGCTTGCTATGCGCCCGCATCAGCGCTCGCCCGCGTAGGGGTGTGAAAAGTGGGAAATGCTGAGCGAAATAGAAGGCAGGAATGGCACAGTTCGGGCAACCTGCTGCGGCCGGCGGCGAAGCCGCCGAGTCCGCTCAAAGGGCAAAAAAAGAAGGAAGGTTGCGGGCGAAGCCCGCTCGTCGGTCGTGTCGTCGGCTTCGCCTTCCGCACGCCGGCCGGGCCTGCGGCGAGTCGTGGATTTGTGCGTTACGCACAAACCATCGCCACCTTCGGACTACGCCGCCTTCACCAGCGCCCTCCGGCGGCGATCGAAGCTGGCGGGGATGTGCATGGCTTCGCGGTATTTGGTGATGGTGCGGCGGGCCAGTTCCAGGCCTTCCTTGCGCAGGATTTCGACGAGCTTGTCGTCTGAGAGGGGCTTCATCGGGTTTTCGCGATCGATCAGCGCTTTCAGCCGCGAGCGGACGGCTTCCGCCGATGCATCGCCCTGCCCTGCCGAGGTGTGGATGGCCTGGGTGAAGAAATATTTCAGCTCGAACACGCCGCGCGGGCAGGACAGATATTTGTTGGAGGTGACGCGGCTGACGGTGGATTCGTGCATGCCGATCTGATCGGCGATGGTGCGCAGCGTCAGCGGTTTCAGATGCTGGATGCCGTGCTCGAAAAAGGCCTGCTGCTGTTCGAGGAGGGCGGTGGAAACCTTCAGGATGGTGGTGGCGCGCTGGTCGAGCGCGCGCATCAGCCAGTTGGCCTGGTTGAGGCAGGATTCGAGGTAGTGTCTTTCCTGCCTGGCGGCAACGGGCGCGGATTTGCCGTGCCCCAGATGCGCGGCGTGCAGGGCGATGCGGGTGTGATACTGGCGGTTGACGATGAGGCGCGGCAGGGTGCCGCTGTTCAGCTCGACCGTCCAGCCACGCGCGTTGCGGCGGACGAAGATGTCGGGCACGACCGTGAGCGCGCTGCCGCTGCCATGCACTAGCCCGGGCTTGGGATTGTAGCTTCGCAGCTCGCGCAGCATGTCGGCGAGGTCTTCGGCATCGACGTCGCAGAGCCGGCGCAATTGCGCGAGGTCGCCGCGGGCGACGAGCTCCAGGTTGGCGATCAGGGCGGCCATGCACGGATCGTAGCGATCGGCTTCCTTGGCCTGCAGCGCGATGCATTCGGCGAGATTGCGCGCCGCCACACCGGTTGGCTCGAAGCTTTGCACCATGGCGAGGACGCGCTCGAGCTCGGCTTCCGAAATGCCGAGCCGCTCGGCGATGGTGGCCACTGGTTCGGTGAGATAACCGGCCTCGTCGATCAGCGAGATGATGTGCAATGCGATTGCGTGATCGGTGCCAGTGAGACGGCTGGCCTGGCGCTCCAGCACCTGGGCCAGCGTTTCGCCGTCTGCCGACAGGCTGTCGAAATTGAAATCCTCGCCGCTGCCGTCGCCGCTGCCGCCACTGTCGGACGCGCAATCATGGTGGAAGCGTTCTTCCACCATGTCGACATCCAGCGGCTCGGCTTCCTGGGCGCCGCTTTGCGCGGTCAGCTCCTCGGCAAGCGACGCATGCTCGGCCGGTTCGGCGCTCGCCGTATCCGCCTCGGTGCCGTGGCTGCCTTCGCCGCTGTCGCCGCCGTCCTCGTCTGCCACTTCCAGCAGCGGGTTGCGCTCCAGCTCGGCGCCGATTTCGGCCTGCAGTTCGAGGTTGGACAGGGTGAGCAGCTTGATGGCGGCTTGCAGCTGCGGGCTGATGACCAGCGATTGCGCGGTGCGCAGATCAAGGCGAGGCCCGATGTTCAAAGGCTGAAATCCGCCCCGAGATAGACCTGCCGCACGGTCTCGTCTTGCACGAGGGCTTCCGGCGTGCCTTCGAACAGCACGCGGCCATCGTAGATGATGCAGGCGCGGTCGACTATTTCGAGCGTTTCGCGGACGTTGTGATCGGTGATGAGGACGCCGATGTCGCGCTCGCGCAGGTGGCCGACGAGGGTGCGGATGTCGGCAATCGAGATGGGGTCGATGCCGGCGAACGGCTCGTCGAGCAGCATGATGGAGGGCGAGGCAGCGAGCGCGCGGGCGATTTCGCAGCGCCGCCGTTCGCCGCCTGACAGCGACATGGCGGACGCATCGCGCAGCCGGCCGATGTTGAATTCGGCCAGCAATTGCTCCAGTCGACCGGCGCGGGCGGCGGGATCGGGCTCGGAGACTTCGAGGACGGCCATGATGTTGTCGGCGACGGTGAGGCCGCGGAAAATGGAGGTTTCCTGCGGCAGATAGCCGAGGCCGAGTGCGGCGCGGCGATACATGGGGAGCCGGGTGATATCGACGCCGTCCAGCAGGATGCGGCCCTGATCGGGTGCGGCGAGCCCCATGACGGAATAGAAGCAGGTGGTTTTGCCGGCGCCGTTGGGGCCGAGCAGGCCAACGACTTCGCCGCGATTGACGGACAGGGAGACGTCGCGGAGGACGACGCGGTTGTCATAGGATTTGCCGATGGACACGACCGCCAGGCCCTCGGTCGAGCGGGCTTCGACTGGCGTGTCGCGGTCCAGTGCAATCGTACTCAATGGAAATCCCCGGCAGGTTGGCGCAATTCTTGCTGGGGTTGTTTAGCCGCTTGTGCCGGGTGGTTCAACGCTTTGGCGGCGGAAGCATCCGTTTTGGCGGATTTGTCCAAAGCTGCCGAGGCTGCGCGGGTGTGCCGACATTCGGCACTTTACCGGCGTCCTTGCAATGGCTAGCTTCAGGCGAGCCAACAAAGGGGGAAACCGACATGGCCGAAGACTGGGCAAGCGACGTCAGGAAATACGCATCCGATGCCGATGATGCGGTGATCGCCGGGATTGTGCGGCACTGCGGGGTCGCCCTGCGCAGCCGGGACGCATCGCTGGTGTCCTTCGTCGATGCGGCCGAAACCGCCGTTGTGCGCGACAATTTCTGCCGCAAGAAGCTTGGCCTCGACCAGAGCGATGCGGAGCTGGACGCCGCAATCGCCGCCGTTGGCGAACGGATGCAAGCGGATCGCACCAAAAACCGAGTCACGGTTTATTATCTGCTGGCCGAAGGGTTCGGCAAACTCGGCCTGTTTGTTGCGCCTTCGGGCAAGGATGCGGCGGCGGCACCGGTGGCGCCTGTGCAGCAGCCGGAGGCTGCTTTGATAGACCCTGCGGCGCAGCCGGCGGCTGCTTTGGTAGAGCCTGCGGCGCAGCCGGCGGCTGCTTCAGTAGAGCCAGTGCAGCAGCCGGAGGCTGCTTTGGTGAATCCGGTGCCAGCAGCGGTTGCGGCGGCACCGATCGCTGCCGCCGCTGTTGCCGCCCCAACGGCCGCACCGGCAAGGGCGGCCGCGCATGACGACCGCCATGGTCGCGATGTTGGCACCTCGTGGGGCACGGTTCTGCTCACGCTAGGGGTGTTGGGCGCGGGCATTTTTGCCGCTGCCGGCCTTGGCGGCTATATCGGCCGGCTGCCGGAAGGCGCGCCGCTCCCGCCACCGGCCGCTGCAACGGCCGTGGCAGTTGCGCCGGCACCGGCTGCGGCTGCTGCGCCCGTCATCCCCGCCGGCTCCGGCGTGGTGGCGCAGAATGTCGCCGGAACACCGCAGCTTTCGATTTATTTCGACACGGCCAGCGCCGACGTATCGGCCGATTTTGCCGCGGCCGCGGCGCCGATCAAGGCCTATGTGGATGCCAACCCTGGCACCACGCTGGTGGTTTCCGGATACAATGATCCGCGCGGCGATGCCGCCATGAACGCGGAACTTTCGAAGAGTCGCGCCCAGGGCGTGCAGTCGGCGCTGGTGGCGCTGGGGGTTCCGGCGGCTGCAATCGCCCTGGAAAAACCGCCGGAGACGACCGCTGCCGACGTGCCGCTGGAGACTGCGCGACGGGTGGATGTGGTTGTGCGGGGTGGCGGCTGATTGCTGGAGCGGCCACCGGCAAAGCCCGCGAGTGCGGTGGAGCCGGTCGAAAAAGAACAAAGAGAAAAAGAAAGGGACTCGGGGATAGCCCGGTTCGTCGGTCATGCAGAACAGGCGGGGTTGAGACCCCGCCTGTTCTTATGCCGGCCGTGTGCTTTGTGAGTCCGTGGTTGGTGCTGCGCACCGACCACGGCCGCTAGGCACTGTAATACATATCAAATTCCACCGGGCTCGGCGTCATCTCCCAGCGGGCCACATCCTCCATCTTGAGCTCGATGTAGCTGTCGATCTGGTCGTCGGTGAACACGCCGCCCTTGGTGAAGACGGCGCGACCCTTGTCCAGCGCCATCAGGGCTTCGCGCAGCGAGGCGCAGACGGTGGGGACCTTCTTCAGTTCTCGCGGCGGAAGATCGTAGAGATTCTTGTCCATCGGCGGTCCAGGATGGATCTTGTTCTCGATGCCGTCGAGGCCGGCCATCAACAGCGCGGAATAGGCGAGATAGGGGTTGGCCATGGCGTCCGGGAAGCGCACTTCCACGCGCTTGGATTTGGCGCCGGAGCCGTAGGGGATGCGGCAGGAGGCGGAGCGGTTGCGGCTGGAATAGGCCAGCAGCACCGGCGCTTCATAGCCGGGAACCAGGCGCTTGTAGCTGTTGGTCGTCGGGTTGGTGAAGGCGTTCACGGCTTTGGCGTGCTTGATGATGCCACCGATGAAGTACAGCGCCATTTCGGATAGGCCGGCATAGCCTTCGCCGGCGAACAGTGGCTTGCCCTTGGCCCAGATGGAAAAGTGGGTGTGCATGCCGGAGCCATTGTCTTCCTTGATCGGCTTGGGCATGAAAGTTGCCGTCTTGCCATAGGCTTGCGCGACCATGTGGACGACATATTTGTAAATCTGCATGCGGTCTGCGGTTTGCACCAGCGTGCCATATTCCAGGCCGAGCTCGTGCTGGGCGGCGGCCACTTCGTGGTGGTGCTTGTCGCAAGGCAGGCCCATTTCGAGCATGGTGCTCACCATCTCGCCGCGCAGATCCATGGCGCTGTCGACCGGGGCGACCGGGAAATAGCCGCCCTTGGCGCGCGGGCGGTGGCCGAGATTGCCTTCCTCATATTTGGTGCCGGTGTTGGTCGGCAGTTCGATGTCGTCCAGGCTGTAGAAGCCGCCGGCGTAGCTCTGGCCGAAGCGCACATCGTCGAACACGAAGAATTCCGCTTCCGGGCCGACGAAGGCGGTGTCGCCGATGCCGGTGGACTTCAGATAGGCCTCGGCGCGCTTCGATGTGGCGCGCGGGTCGCGGCCATAAAGTTCGCCGGTCGAGGGCTCGACCACGTCGCAGAACAGGATCATCATCGGCGTGGCGCTGAACGGATCGAAATAGACGGCGTCCAGATCGGCCTTCAGGATCATGTCGCTTTCGTTGATCGCCTTCCAGCCGCCAATGGATGAGCCGTCGAACATGAAGCCTTCATCCAGCATGTCTTCGGTGATCGCCCGCTTGGCCATGGTGAGATGCTGCCATTTGCCCTTCGGATCGGTGAAGCGGAGATCGACCCAATCGATTTCCTTGTCCTTGATCATCGTCAGTATGTCGCTTGATTTGTTCGTCATTTTGACCCTCGTTTGACAGGTTGCAACAGTCAGATTGCGTCGAGATCGGTTTCGCCGGTGCGGATGCGGATGGCGCGCTCCACGGTGGAGACGAAAATCTTGCCGTCGCCGATGCGCCCGGTGCGCGCGGCGGTTGCGATGGCCTCGACCACGCGATCGACCTGGCCGTCGTCCACCACCACTTCCAGGCGAACCTTTGGCAGGAAATCGACGATATATTCGGCGCCGCGATAGAGTTCGGTGTGGCCCTTCTGGCGGCCGAAGCCTTTTGCCTCGGTGACCGTGATGCCCGAGACGCCGATTTCGTGCAGCGCTTCCTTCACTTCATCCAGCTTGAACGGCTTGATGATGGCTTCCACTTTTTTCATCGGCCTGCAGCGCTCCCTTGCCGTGGATTTGCACGGCTGTTCGTCCCGACGGGGCGTGCGAGCGCACGATTCCGCGTTTCAGGAGTTTGATAGCAAAGGGCGTGCCAAGTCCAGCGGCGCTGGACGAATGCCGGCGCCGCGGCGCCGGCTGCCCGATTTGTCGGCATGCATGATTAATAATATGGCACGCCTGCTCTGCCAGGCAGGCTTGCACAAGGCCTATACGGTGGTCGCGTAACCGCCGTCGACCGTTATCACGGAGCCACACAGGTAGGCGGATGCGGCGCTGCCGAGAAACAGTGCCACCCCGGCCATGTCAGCGGCGGTGCCCTGCCGCTTCATCGGGGTATCTGCAATGCCTTTCTGCATGAAGACATCGGGGATGACCGCGGTCATCTTCGAGGGGAAATAACCGGGCGCAATCGCGTTGACGGCGATGTGGCGGGCGGCGAGGAATTTTGCCAGCATCTTCGTCATGTGCAGGACGCCGGCCTTGGAGGCGGCGTAGCTGTAGGTTTCCAGGCCGCTGACGTGCTGGCCGTCTATCGAGCCGATGTTGATGACACGGGCATAGGATCCGGGCGCAGCGGCAGCTTCGAGCAGATGGATCATCTTCTGGGTGAGGAAGAAGACGGACTTCACGTTGATGTCCATGACCTTGTCCCAGCCCACTTCGGGAAAGCCATCGAACGGCGCGCCCCAGGAGGCGCCGGCGTTGTTGAACAGGATGTCGACCTTGGGAGTGATTTTCTCGACTTCGGCGACGAAGCGGTCGATTTCCGCCATCTGGCTGAGATCGGCGGGGATGGCGTGCGCGGCAGGCCCGAGAGCGTCTGCCAGCGCCAGCACATCGGCGGCCTTGCGCGCGGTGAGGATCACCTGCGCGCCGTTTTCGACATAGGCGCGGGCGATCATTTCGCCGATGCCGCGCGAACCGCCGGTGATGACGACCCATTTGCCGGCGACGGAAAAAAGATCGGGTATGGCGATGGACATGGAGCCTCCTAGATGGGTTCGCCGGCGGCGCGGGCACGGTCGATGCGGCTGGCCTCGGCGGCCGGCAGGGTGCGATAGACGAGAAACAGCAAGGTTGCCGACACCGGGACGGCGCCCAGGATGGCGATGTTGGCGGCGCCCAGATCGCCGAGCGCCTCCGACAGCATGCCAACCGAGAAGGGCCCGAGACCGAGGCCGATCATGGTGGTGCCGAGGAAATAGGTGGCGGTGGCAGCGCCCCGCATGCGCGGCAGCACGAGATCCTGCGAGGTGGCGGCGGCGATGCCGACCCACATCGAGCCGGTGATCGAATTGAGGAAGGCGGCGGTGTAGAAGATGCCGACATAGTCAGTGGAGAATTGCAGCCAGATGAGCGGCGCGGTGGCGAAGATGGCGAGGAAGCCGACGATGATGCGGCCGCCGGGGTTGGTGCGCCGCAGCCGGTCTGCCAGCGCGCCGCCGAGCACCACGCCGAGGAAGCCGCCGAGCGCGCCGCTGCTGCCGAGGAACAGTCCGGCGGCGGAATCGCCTTTGATCGGCAGGAACCAGCCCAGCTCTTCGGGCGTGAACGTGCGGATGGCATAGGGTGCGCCCCAGAAGCCGATGGCATAGCCCTTGAAGGCGATCAGGCCGAAGCCGACCACCATCATCACGAAGGTGGGGGTGCCCCAGATCAGCGCATAGGTGGGCGGATCGCGCATCTTCAGCGATTGCGACCAGGAAAACACGGCGTAGGCGCCGGTGCCGAGCGCTATCCACTGCGGACCACGGCCGACAAGCGCATAGGCGGCGACTGCGATTGCGGCAACCACGGCCGCGCCGAGCAGGTTGACGATGAGGGCACGGCGGCCGAAGCGGGCGGCGTGGACTATGGTGAAGGGCGGAATGACGCTGGACAGCTCGGTGAAGAATTTTGGCCAGGGCCTTTTCTCGCTCGGCATGATGATGCCTTCGGAGAGCCCGCGGATGGGCTCGCGGATGGTCACGACCCAGAGCGCCAGCAGCAGGCCGGGAATGCCGACCGCCATGAAGGCGGCCTGCCAGCCGACGAGGCCCAGCGGCCCGCCACCCGGGAAGGCAAGGTTCCACTGATCCTTCAACAGTGCCCCGGCAAACAAGGAGATGCCGCCGCCGATGTAGAGGCCGGAGGAATAGATGGCGAGCGCGGTGGCGCGCTTTTCCTTGGGAAAATAATCCGAGAGCACCGAGAAGGCGACCGGGCTGGCGCTGGCCTCGCCGATGCCGACGCCGATGCGGGCGGCTGCGAGCTGGGCGAAGCTGTTGGCAAAGCCGGACAATGCGGTCATCGCCGACCACAGGGCGAGGCCGATCGACAGCAGGCGGATGCGGTGCCACATGTCTGCCAGCCGGCCGAGCGGTATGCCAAACAGCGCGTAGAACACGCCGAACACCGTCCCGTAGAGGAAGCCGATTTCGGCATCGCCGATGCCGAGGTCTGCCTTGATGTCTTCGGCAAGGATCGACATGATCTGCCGATCGATGAAATTGAAGATGTAAACGAGGACGAAGACGCCGAGCACATACCAGCTGTAGGGGCCGCCGATGCGGCTTTTCGCTTTGGCGATTTCGGCTTCGGTTGGCTCCATCACTCTCCCAGTCTCCCTGGCCCTTCGCCTAGCAGGGCGAAAGCGCGCTGCACAACCCCGGTCGCGGCCGCAAACGCGGCAAGCCGCAACGATTTCATTCGCCTGCGGGTCTGCTACACCTGCGCGGGGAAGGAGACGCCATGCGGAACGTTGATCCCGGGATCACACTGCCAGACATCACACTGATCGGCCCGCCGATGGCGCCGCCCGTCGAGCTGCAGCGCTGGCTGATGGCGTTGCACGGTGTGCCGCACCGCTTCGAGCCGCGCGCAGCCGGGCTGCATGCGCTGCAGCAGCGGCGACTGAACATGCCGGTGGAGCTGCCGCTGCTGCTGACGCCGGAAGGGACGGTCGGCGGCTTGCGGCCCTCCATCGCATGGCTGGATGCACGGTTGCAGCGGGCGGGGGGCACGCTGTTTCCAGACGCCGGTGATGCCGCATGGGTGGAGGCGCTGATGACGCCGCTGTTTCCGGCCGGCGTGAAGAGCTTCTATGCACCGATGCTGGAGGCGCCGGATGTGCTGGGGCCGAAGGCAAGCAGCAATGTGCCGATGCTGGACAGGCTGGTGGTGCGGATGGCGTTTCCTCTGTGGCGCAGGCTGATGCGCGGCGGGCTGAAGCTGGACGAATTCGATGCCGATGCTGCCCGCCTGACGATCGATCGGGTGTTTGCAGAGGTGGCCGCAGAGCTGGGCGACCGGGCTTTCCTGCACGGCACGGTGCCGGGCATTCGCGACATCGTGTTTGCCGTGATGGCGAGCCCGGTGATCCTGCCTGCGGGCCACCCGGCCGATCTTCCGGCGGTTGCGGATTTGCCCGGCGGATTTCGTGCACTCGTGCAGCATTGCCGGGCGCATCCTGCGGGCAAGCTTGCGCAGCGGGTGTATGGCACGCGCGGCGCGGCCTGATCAATCCGGCAGATTGTCGTGCATTCGGCCTTTTCCGGTGCACTTGCGCTGGCCTTCGTTTTGCGGGCTTCGCATTGCGCCGAAGCGACGACGACCGGTCTGCTGGCGGCACGTGGCAGGGGGCGCGGTTAGCCCGCCACCGCCACGCTGACCGGGATCGCCGATTGCAGGGACTGGCCGGTGATCGGGTCGTAGTCGACCGTTTCGTCGACCAGCCGGGCCGTTGTCGCGCCGATGCGGGCGATGTCGGCGCCGGCCTCGCCGACATCGCCGAACGCGTGGCTCATGGAGATGACGCCGGCGCGGACGGCGGGGTCGGCCTTGGCATAGGCCTGCAGGCTGCCGCGCTTGCCGGTGATGTCCACCAGCTGCTCGTCGGCAAGGCCCAGCGCGGCCAGGTCGCCGGGGTTCATCCAGGCGAAATTCGTCGTGCCCTTCTTTGCCAGCGCGGCATATTGGTGGCCGGATGAGTTGAACACATGCGCGGACCGGCGGCTGACCATGCGGAAGGGAAATGCGCCCGATGCGTCGGCCGACAATGTGGCATGCAGATCATCGACCAGCGTGTCGGGCACCAGATCGAATTTCGCCGTGGCTGCCGGATTGCCCGGCTGGATCACCAGCGCCTCATCGGCATAGATGATATGCCGGCCATCGGGCGTGTCCGCCTTCACCCGGCTCGGCAGCACGCGGCAGGAGGCGGACATCAAGTCGAGGAACTCGGTTTTCGTGGGCCTTCTGTCCATCGGCACGTCGCCACCGGCGACCGGCATCGGCACCTGCATGCGCCGGCACAGTTCCCAGAGCATTTCATACTCGTCCAGCGTTTCGCCCGGTGCGGGCACGAGGCCGCGGGCGTAGCGGGCATAGGGCTCCTCGAACCACCATTCCGAGAGATTGGTGATGTCGTCGCGCTCCAGACACATGGTGGGCGCCAGCACCCAGTGCGAGCGTCTGGCGGTCTGGCTCATGCGGATGTCGATGGAAACCAGCAGATCAAGGCTATCGAGCGCCCGCGCCATCTTGTCGGGATTGGGGAAGGCAACGATCGGGTTGCCGCCGATGTTGATCAGCGCCTTGATCTGGCCTTCGCCGGGGGACAGGATTTCGTCTGCCAGCACGTTGCACGGCATTTCAAACCCGAGCTGCGTCAGCCCGCGAAAGCGCGATGCCGGGAAGCCCTCGCCCCAGGGCCGAACCGGCGGCGTGACTTCCGCCGCGCGCGGCGTGGCACCCGGCGTGAACACGCGCGGCACGGGTGAAATCTCGCCTTCGCGGTTAAAGCGGCCGCCGATGATGTTGATGGCGCTGACCAGCCAGGCGACCAGATTGCCCTGCCCCGCCATTTCCGGCCCGGTGCCGGTGGAAACCGCGCCTTTCCTGGCGCTGCCGAAGATGCGCGCTGCCGCCACGATGTCTGCGGCTTGCACCCCGGCGCGCGTCGCCGCCAGCTCTGGTGTAAACGGCTCCACGGCGCGCGCGAAGGCGGATAGGTCGCCCACATGCTGCTGGCAGAAGGCCCGGTCGAACAGGCCTTCCTTCAGCATCACATTGGCAATTGCCGCCAATACGGCCGCATCCTCGCCGGGCTTCACCTGCAGGTGCAGGTGGGCGAGCTTTGCGACATCGGTTTCTCGCGGATCGATGACGACGAGCTGCAGCCCTTTGGCCAATCGGTCGCGCAGCCGGCGCGACGGGGAAAAGGGCGGCACGCCGCCGGGCGGCGCATAGTGCGAAACCAGCGGATTGTTGCCGACGAAGATGCAGGCGTCTGCATCGGAGAAGCTGTGGATGCCGCCGCCCCACTGGCCCATCCGCATGGTGGTATACACCTTCGCCGGCTGATCGAGCGTGACCGAGGTGTAGAAATTGCGCGTGCCGACGCCATTGGCAAAGCCGAGCGCCGCACCGAGCCCGGCGCTGTTCTGAAAGGCATAAGTGCCGCAATAAACCGCAATGCTGTGCGGGCCGTGCGCATCGAGGATCGTCCGCAGCCGCGCTGCAATGTCGGTCAGCGCCAATTCGCTCGTTGCAGGCACAAATCCATCGGCGGTGCGCCGCTGATGCATCGTGAGCCTGGTCGGGTGATTGTGCGCTTCGGCGAGCTGGCGGCCCTTCTGGCAGGTGTATCCGCCATAAACCGGATCATCCGCGTCGCCCCGAACGGCTACCACCCTGTCACCAGCTGTATCCACCAGCATGGCGCAATTGGCGTGGCAGAAACGGCAGAAGCTGGGCTGCGTCTTGACTGGCAGGCTGATGTTCATGTGGCTCTCCCTGGACACAGACAGAACCATGTCGCGGACACACTGGCGACTGTCAGATTGCAAAGGTCCGCGCTATGGAGGTGCGATGACAGCCGTTTCCTCCGCCGCCCGCATATCGGCTGGCCTTGTCGCATTGTGCGCCGCCGCAGCGCTCGTGCTGCAGTATATGCTGCTGCGCGACAGTTTCGCGGCGGTCGGCCAAGGGGCGCTTGCGGCATTGTGGAGGTTTCTCGGCTTCGCAGGTCGCCGCACCGCACGGCTGACAATCGCATGACCGGCATCTACGACCATGTCCCCAACCGCAGGGCGCTGATCGACCGGCGGCAGGTGGCAAGCATCATCGCGGCCGGGCTGGAAGGTGCGCCGGGCGAAGGCCGGCGCCATGCGGTGGCATCGGTGCTGAAAGTGGCGCTGGAACAGGGCCGCGCCGAAATGCAGCGCCGCATTGCCGAAGCGCCGGGACGCGGGCTTGAGCATGCCGCCGCGCAATGCTTCCTGACCGACCAGATTCTGCGCCTCGCCTATGATGCCGCCACCCAGCAACTGTATCGGCTGGACAACCCGACCGTGGGCGAGCGCATCGCGCTTGCGGCGGTCGGCGGCTACGGGCGCGGCGAGATGGCGCCGTTTTCCGATGTGGACATCATGTTTCTTGCCCCGCTCAAGGCCACGCCCTGGGTAGAGCAGGTGGTTGAATCCATTCTCTATATCCTGTGGGACCTCGGCCTGAAAGTGGGGCACAGCACGCGCACGCCGGATGAGATGATCCGCATGGCGAAATCCGACCTCAGCGTGAAAACCGCGCTGCTGGAGGCGCGCTATCTTTGGGGTGACCAGCCGCTCTACGATGAAGCGCGCAGCCGCTTCCAGCGCGATATCGTGGCCGGCGAGGCGCGCGAGTTCATCGCCCAGAAGCTGGCCGAGCGCGACGAGCGCCACAAGCGCATGGGTGATAGCCGCTACATGGTCGAGCCCAACATCAAGGAGGGCAAGGGGGGCCTGCGCGACTTGCAGACCCTGTTCTGGATCGGCAAGTTCGCTCTGCAGGCGGAAAGCAGTGCCGAGCTGGTGGAAAAGGGGCTGTTCACCCCGGTGGAATACCGCCAGTTCCAGCGCGCGCTGAACCATCTGTGGGCGGTGCGCATCAATCTGCACGATCTCTCGAACCGTGCCGAGGAACGGCTCACCTTCGACGTGCAGCGCGAGCTGGCGGCCCGCATGGGATACAGCGAGCGGCCCGGCTCTGCCCCGGTCGAGCGTTTCATGCGGCACTATTTCCTGACCGCCAAGCAGGTCGGCAGCCTGACCGCGCTGTTCCTCGCGCATCTGGAGGAGCGTTTCTCCCGCACCGCATGGATGCCGCGCATCACCCGGCGCCCCAGCCGGCTCAACGGATTCAAGCTGGTGCGCGGCCGTATGCATGCGCCGGACGAGGATTTCTTCCGCAACGATCCGGTGCGGCTGATCGAGATGTTCCAGCTGGCAGACCGGCATGGGCTGGACATTCACCCCCTCGCCCTGCGCCAGGCCAACCGCGATTCCGGCCTGATCACCGAAGCCGTGCGGCGCGACCCGCGCGCCAATGCGCTGTTCCTCGATGTGCTGGCATCGGAACGCGATCCGGAAACCATGCTGCGGCTGCTGAACGAATCCGGCGTGTTCGGCCGCTTCGTGCCCGATTTCGGCCGCGTCGTCGCCAAGATGCAGTATGACATGTATCACCATTACACGGTGGACGAGCACAGCATTCGCGCCATCGGGCTCGTGTCCCGCATCGAGCGCGGGCTTTTGCGCGAGGATCACCCGCTTTCCACCGCCGTCATCAAGCAGCTGTCTTCCCGCCGGGTGCTGTATGCGGCGGTGCTGCTGCACGATATCGCCAAGGGGCGCGGCGGCGATCACAGCATATTGGGGGCCGAAGTCGCCATGAAGCTCTGCCCGCGGCTGGGTCTGACCGAGGCGGAAACCGAGACCGTCGCCTGGCTCGTGCGCTATCACCTGCTGATGAGCGCGACCGCCTTCAAGCGTGACCTGTCTGATTTCAAAACCATCCTCGATTTTGTCGACAATGTGCAGAGCCTTGAACGGCTGCGGTTGCTGCTGATCCTCACCGTGGTCGATATCCGCGCGGTGGGCCCTGGCATCTGGAACAACTGGAAGGCGCAGCTGCTGACCACCCTGTATGACAGCGCGGAAGAGGTGCTGCGGCTGGGCCACAAACAGACCGGACGGCAGGAACGGATCGCCGCCCGGCAGGAGCGCCTGCGCAATGTGATGGGTTGGGGCGAAGCGGGCTTTGCGGCCTATGCGTCGCGCTTCCCGGACAGCTACTGGCTTTCCGAGCCTTCGGACGTGCTGGCGGCGAACATGGCGCTGGTGGCGGACGCCGATCTGGCGGATCGCCAGTTCACCATCGCAAGCATTGCCGATGCGGCGCGCGGCACCACGCTGGTGACCGTTTATGCAGCCGACCATCCGGGCCTGTTCTACCGCATTGCCGGTGGCATTTCGATGGGCGGCGCAAACATCGTGGATGCGCGCATCCACACCACCAAGGACGGCATGGCGCTGGACAATCTGGTGATTCAGGATCCGCTGGGCGGGCCGTTCGACGAGCCGGCGCGGCTGAAGCGGATGGAGGCGGCGATTGCCGACGCGCTGGCCGGCCGGGTGAAACTGGCCGACCGGCTGATGGCCAAGCCGCTGGCCCGCCGCCGGCAGGAGGTGTTCACCATCGTGCCGCAGATCTTCATCGACAACCGGGCATCCAACCGGTTTACGGTGGTGGAGGTGAATGCGCTGGACCGCCCTGCGCTGCTGTATGCGCTGACCTATGCGCTGTATGGCGCGCGGGTGACCATCCACTCCGCGCATATCGCGACCTATGGCGAGCGGGCAGTGGACACATTCTATCTGACCGATCTGACCGGCGACAAGATCACTTCGCCGGCGCGGATGAAGGCATTGGAGAAAAGGTTGCTGGAAGTGGCGGCGGCACCTACGGCGAAGTCAGCCCCGTTGGCGGAGGTGGCAATAGCGGCGGTTGCCGCGGAATAGGTGGCAGTAGCGGCGGTTGCCGCGGAATAGGTGGCGCAACCGGACCATCGGCCCGATTCGAACGGGCATCGACATTTGCTTAGGGGCTGGACTGCACGGTCCGCAGCGCCGCCCTTGACGCTTTGATGCTGACCTAAACAATCTTCCGTTAATTTTCGGCCGACGCGGTCTCGACGTTGGCGCAATTGCATCGGGCTGCGGTCTGCACCGGCTTTTTCGCTTTGGGCGCCGTGCTGGCGAATTCCGCTGCGGCGAGCGTGCCGCTGGAATCGGCATCCGCGCCGGCGAATCTGGTGATGCCCGACGCGGCATATTCGTCGAAATCGAGGCGGCCGTCGCCGTTGGCATCGAGCTTGTCGTAGTTGCGGCGGCGGGTGGCGAGATATTCGGTCTGGCTGATCAGGCCGTCGTCGTCACGGTCGGCGCGCGAAAAGCGCTTTTCCTCGCGCGACTTTGCCGAAGGCGCGGGCGGCGCGACGAGCGGGACGGGCGCCACGGCGGCGAGCGCGGCTTGCGGTGGCGCAGGCAGCGGGGCGTTGGCCGAGGCGCTGGTATCGCTCGAAACCAGCCAGAGCGCAGCCGCCCCGATTGTCAGCAGCAGCACGCTCAGCAATCCGAGCAGACGGGCAGACATCATCGCTTTCATCAGCGGCTCCGGTCGCGACGCCCCTCCATCGCCGCTGGGCCGACCCCGATAGCAAGGCTAGCACCACATGTGGACAAGTCCAGCCCTCAGAACGCAGCGCGCGCCAATCGCCATTGCCGCCCCGCCGTGGCCGCGATCGCCAGCGGCTTGCGGCTGGAAACGAGCGCCAGATCGTCGTCTGCCAGCGCCAGCAGACCGCGCAGATGGCCCGGCAGCGCAGCGATGGGCGCACCGGCGAGAGGCGGCGTGAACGGCGCGATTCGTTGCGCTGCATTCCCCCAGCTGCCGCGCCAGAGTTGCGCCAACCCGAAACGCGCCCCGGCCGCCCGTGCGGCATCGGCGTCGTGTTGCTCGACAGCGCCCCCGGCCAGCGCCTGCGCCAGCGCCACAAACAGCGGGCCGCCGCGTGCCGATGCAATCATCTCCGCGTCAAGCGGTTCGTCCTGCAGCAGGGGTTGCAGGCCGTCTTCCAGAGCGGCCAGCGCCTGCATATCCACCCCGCGCGGGATTGCGTGCGTCGCCAGAGCGGCCAGAATCGGCTCCGCAGGCGGGGCCATACCCTGTGCCAGCGCCAGCAGCCGCTCGCGCCACCAGGCGAGCTTGATTTCACCCAGTATCGGCTCCTTCGCCTCCGCCACGATGCGCGCCTGCTCCAGATCATAGGCATGCAGCGCCAGCAGCGACGGACGGGCGACGGCGGGTGCCCACAAGACGGCAAGCCAGCGTTCGCGGTCCCGGGCCTTCAACTGGGCCGCGAGGGCGCCGGTCACGTCAGCCTTCGCCTTGCCCTACGGGTTCGTCGCGGAACAGCAGGGTTGCAAGCCGGCCCTCTGGCCCTTCCAGCACGATCATGGCACGCCTTGTTGCGTCAGCCGTGCGGCGGGCAAACATGGTTATGCTGTAGCTGGTGACGGATGGCATGCAGCGCTCCTATCGGGTCAGTTTCTTGTAGCTCAGCCGGTGCGGGCGGTCTGCCGCGTCTCCCAGTCGCCGACGCTTGTCTTCCTCGTAGCTTTCGAAATTGCCTTCGAACCATTCGACGTGGCTATCGCCTTCGAAGGCGAGGATGTGGGTGGCGAGGCGATCGAGGAAGAAGCGGTCGTGGCTGATGACGACCGCGCAGCCGGCGAAGTTTTCGAGCGCTTCCTCGAGTGCGCGCAGTGTTTCGACGTCGAGGTCGTTGGTGGGTTCATCGAGCAGCAGGACGTTGCCGCCCTCCTTCAGCATCTTCGCCATATGGACGCGGTTGCGTTCGCCGCCGGAGAGTTGCCCGACCTTCTTCTGCTGGTCGGTGCCCTTGAAGCCGAAGGCGCCGACATAGGCGCGGCTGCTGACTTCCTGCTTGCCGAAGGTGAAGCGCTCGTTGCCGGCGGAGATTTCCTCCCACACATTCTTGTTGGCGGAGAGCGCGTCGCGGCTTTGATCAACATAGCCCAGATGCACGGTTTCGCCGATCTTGATGCTGCCGGTGTCGGGCTGTTCCTGGCCGGTGATCATGCGAAACAGCGTGGTTTTGCCGGCGCCGTTGGGGCCGATGACACCGACGATTCCGCCGGGCGGCAGCAGGAACGAGAGATTTTCGAACAGCAGCTTGTCGCCATAGGCCTTGGAGAGAGTGTGCGCTTCGATGACCGTGCTGCCGAGGCGTTCCGGCACGCGGATCTGGATTTCGCGTTCGCCGGTGCGGCGCGCGTCCTGCTTCGCCACCAGCTCGTCGAACGCCTTGATACGGGCCTTGGATTTGGATTGACGCGCCTTCGGGCTGCTGCGGATCCACTCCAGCTCCTGGGTGATCGCCTTCGAGCGGCTGTCGCCTTCGCGGTCTTCCTGCGCCATGCGCTTGGCCTTGGCTTCCAGCCAGTTGGAATAATTGCCTTCGAACGGAATGCTCTGCCCGAAATACAGCTCCAGCACCCAGTTCACCACATTGTCCAGGAAGTAGCGATCGTGGGTGACGAGGATGACGTTGCCCCTGTATTCCTTCAGGTGGGTTTCCAGCCAGGCGACGGATTCGGCATCGAGGTGGTTGGTCGGCTCATCGAGCAGCAGGATATCGGGCTTTTCCAGCAGCAGGCGGCAGAGCGCGACGCGGCGCTTTTCGCCGCCGGACAGGCTTTCCACGCCCCAGTCGCCGGGCGGGCAGCGCAGCGCGTCCATTGCGATCTCCAGCTGGTTGTCCAGCGTCCAGCCGTCCACCGCATCGATCTTTTCCTGCAGCTCGCCCATTTCGGCCATCAGCGCATCGAAATCGGTGCTATCCTGCGGCTCGGCCATTTCGGCCGATATGGCGTTGAAGCGGTCCATCATGTCGGCCGTCGCGCGGACGCCCTCCATGACATTTTCCTTGACCGTTTTGGCGGCATCCAGCTGCGGCTCCTGCGCCAGATAGCCGACGCGCAAGCCCTCGGCCGCCCAGGCCTCGCCGGAGAAATCCTTGTCGATGCCGCCCATGATCTTCATCAGCGTGGATTTGCCGGAGCCGTTGGCGCCGATGATGGCGATCTTGGCGCTGGGCAGGAACTGCAGGTGAATGTTGTTGAGGATCGGCTTGGCAACGCCGGGAAAGGTCTTGGTGAGACCCTTCATCACATAGGAATATTGAACGGCCACGGGGGAAGCTTTCGGACAGACGTGCGGGATGCCCGCCCGCCATAGCGGACGGTTCCCGGCGGCTCAACCACCGCCTGCCGCTATTGCGGCAAAGGTGCCATTCTCCGGTTGCGTCGCGCTGCCATGCCCGTGGCGCCGAAGCCGATGATGAGCATGGCCCAGGTGGCAGGCTCCGGGATTGCGGCCTGCAGCCGATAGAGGCCGGTGTTTCCAGGGAGGGTGAACCAGATGACGTCGGAGCTGCCGAAGTAGGGGCCGATGACGTCGTAGGTCGCGGTCTGGTCGATGTAGAAATCGAAGCGCGGGTCCGGATGGTAGAGGAAGATTTCGCCGCCATCGAAGAAGGTGAGACCCAGACTGCCGATCATGTCGCCGGTGTAGGTGAAGGTGGCGATCAGCTGGCCGGCGAGGTTGAATGCCTGATCATCGATTTCGAAGCGGTTGTCGCCGAGGACGAGATCGATGTCTGTTCCGCGCGGCACAAGGCCGGGGAGCAGGTCGGCGGAATTTTCCTGCCGGAGGCGAAAGAGCGAGAGACTGGTGGGGGTTCCGATGGTGACATTGGTAGCCAAGTTGGCATTGTCGGACAGCAGTTCGGAGCCCGGGAGTTCCGGCAGGCCGGCGGCGGGGAAGGCGAATTCGAACGAGAAGATGGCGGCGGAGGCTGGCGCTGAGACGGCCAGCGTGAGGGCGGCGATTATGGTCGGCAGGTGTTTGGTGCGCATGATGGTTTCCCTTTGGTGCGCCGGAACCGGAGGCCCAACTCCGCCCGACTCGATTAACCATAGCTAGCAGAGCACAGAATGTCCGCAAGGGCTTTAAAAGTGACACAAAATGGCCAGGCGCGGCGGCCTTTGCCCTAGCCTATCGCGCCGGGCAAGCGGCCTCGAAGGCAACCGGGATGGTCGCCGTCGAGGCGTTGTCGGCGGTGGTGAGGCGCACCAGGCGGCATTCGTGGGCGAGGCAGTCCTGCCGTGTGGGGTCTTCGGCGGCGGGGGTGCGGCCGCCGGAGATGCGCAGATGTTCGATCGTTTGCGCGGCTCCCTCGTTTCGATGCGCATCTGGCCTGGCTGGCGGCAGCGGGTGACGGGGCCGACAGTCTCCCGCACTTGCAAGGTGCGTATTCTGGCGCAATCCGTAGCGCTTTGGAAGGCAGTTGTTGTGGCAAATTGATGACTGCCCGGCTAGAGTGGGGAATGACCGACACGATTGATCCGCCGCTGCCGCCCGATGCCGTTCCGCCTGCCGCTTCCGGGGGGGATATTGCCCCGATCGGCCTCGTGGAAGAGATGCGCTCTTCCTACCTTGATTACGCCATGTCGGTGATCGTGGCGCGGGCGCTGCCGGATGTGCGGGACGGGCTGAAGCCGGTGCACCGGCGCATCTTGTTCTCGGCCCACGAAAGCGGCTTCGGATCGGGCAAGCCGTATCGGAAATCGGCGCGGATCGTCGGCGAGGTGATGGGGAAATATCATCCGCACGGCGACAGCGCGATTTATGACGCGCTGGCGCGGATGGTGCAGGACTGGTCTTTGCGGCTGCCGCTGATCGACGGACAGGGCAATTTCGGATCGATGGACCCCGATCCACCGGCCGCCATGCGATACACCGAGGCGCGGCTGGCAAAATCGGCGGAGAGCCTGCTGGACGACCTGGACAAGGACACGGTCGACTTCGTGGCCAATTATGACGGGCAGGAGCAGGAGCCGACGGTGCTTCCGGCGCGCTTCCCGAACCTGCTGGTGAACGGCGCCGGCGGGATTGCGGTGGGCATGGCGACCAATATCGCGCCGCACAATCTGGGCGAGGTGATCGATGCGTGCTTTGCCTATCTGGACGACCGTGGCATTTCCGCCGAAGGGCTGATGCAGCATGTGCCGGCGCCGGATTTCCCGAGCGGCGCGCTGATCCTGCGGACGCACGGCATTGCAAGTGCGATGACCACCGGACGCGGCAGCATCATGCAGCGCAGCCGCCATGTCATCGAGGAGAAGCGCGGTGGTGGCAACCAGATCGTGCTGACCGAGATACCCTACCAGGTCGGCAAGGCGGGGCTGGTCGAGAAGATTGCCGACGCGGTGAAGGACAAGCGCATCGAGGGCGTGTCCGACCTGCGGGACGAAAGCAACCGCGAGGGTGTCCGCATCGTCATGGAGCTGAAGCGCGACGCGGTGCCCGAGGTCGTGCTGAACCAGATCTGGCGCTATACGCCGGCGCAATCGTCATTTTCGGTCAACATGCTCGCCCTTCGGGGCGGCCGGCCCGAGCAGATGCATCTGCGCGATGTGATCGAGGCGTTCATCGCCTTCCGCGAGGAGGTGATCGGTCGGCGCTCGCGATATCTTTTGAACAAGGCCCGGGAGCGGGCGCACCTGCTGCTGGGGCTGGTGATTGCCGTTTCCAATCTGGATGAAGTGGTGGTGATCATCCGCAGCGCTTCGACGCCGGCCGAGGCGCGCGAGGCGCTGCTGGCGCGGGTGTGGCCGGTGGCGGAAATTGCGCCCTATCTGAAGCTGGTGGACGATATCGACGCGGTGGACGCGGCGGTGGAGGCGGCCGACGATTACCGCATGAGCGAGCTGCAGGTGCGGGCGATCCTGGCGCTCAGGTTGCAGAGCCTGACGGCGCTGGGGCGCGACGAGATCGGCGCGGAATTGAAGACGCTGGCGGAGACGATATCCGAGCTGCTGGCGATCCTGGGCAGCCGGGCGCGGCTGGAAGAAGTGATGCGGGCCGAACTGCTCAGCGTGCGCGAGCAGTTTGCGACGCCCCGCCGATCGGAAATCGTGCAGGCCGACGATGTGGACGACGAGGACCTGATCGCGCGGGAGGACATGGTCGTCACCGTTACGCATTCCGGATGGATCAAGCGGGTGAGCCTGGACAGCTATCGCGCGCAGAAGCGCGGCGGCAAGGGCCGGCAGGGGATGGCGACCAAGGAAGAGGATGTCATCACCGACCTGTTCGTGGCACTGACGCATGCGCCGGTGCTGTTCTTCTCCACCTTCGGCAAGGTGTATCGGCTGAAGGTGTGGAAGCTGCCGGAAGGGACGCCGCAATCCAAGGGGCGCGCGATGGCCAATCTGCTGCCGCTGGAGCCGGGGGAGACGATTGCGACGGTGCTGCCGCTGCCCGAGGACGAGGCGGAATGGGGACAGATGCATGTGATGTTTGCGACCGCGTGCGGGATCGTCAGGCGCAACAGCATGGATGCGTTTGCCAATGTGCCTTCGAATGGCAAGATAGCGATGCGGTTTGACGAAGGCTCGGACGACCGGCTGATCGGGGTGGCGCTGTGCCACGAGAGCGAGGATATTCTGCTGGCGGCACGATCGGGCAAGGCGATACGCTTTCAGGCAACCGATGTGCGCGAGTTCCAGTCCCGCACCGCAACCGGCGTGCGCGGGATGGAGCTGAAGCCGGACGACGAGGTGATATCGCTTTCGGTGCTGCGGCGGGTGGGGACGACGACGGAGGAGCGCGAGGCCTATCTGAAATCGGCGAATTGGAAGGCCGATCCGGCGCCGCTGGAGGGCTTGAGCCCGGAGCGGTTTGCGCACCTTTCGGAGCGCGAGCAGTTCATCCTGACCATCACCGCCAACGGCTATGGCAAAAGATCGTCGGCCTATGAGTATCGCCGCATCAACCGCGGCGGGCAGGGCATCATCAACATCGACACCTCCGAGCGAAACGGGCGGGTGGTGGCGAGTTTCCCGGTGGAGCCAACCGAGCAGCTGATGCTGGTGACGGACCAGGGCAAGCTCATTCGCACGCCGGTGGCCCACATCCGCATCATGGGGCGCGGCACGCAGGGAGTGACGCTGTTCCGGGTGGCGGACGGCGAGCATGTGGTATCTGCCGCGCGCATCCGCGACAGCGACGAGGACGGCGATGCGGACGCTGATGCCCCGGATGCACCGGACGCCCCGGATGCCCCGGGCGATTCGGACGCCCCGGGCAATTCGGTGTGATCGTTCTCGGCATCGAATCCTCTTGCGACGAAACGGCGGTTGCCATTGTGTCTGCCGACCGGACCATACTGGCGCAGCGGATTGCATCGCAGGAAGCGGAGCACCGGCCTTATGGCGGGGTGGTGCCGGAGCTGGCGGCGCGGGCGCATGTGGAGCGGTTGACGCCGATGGTGGCGGCGGTGCTGGCGGATGCGGGGGTTTTGCTGGAGGATGTGGATGCCATCGCCGCGACTGCGGGCCCCGGGCTGATCGGCGGGGTGATGGTGGGGCTGATGACGGGGAAGGCGCTGGCCTATGCGGCGGGCAAGCCGCTCGTGGCGGTCAACCATCTGGAGGGGCATGCGCTGTCGCCCCGGCTGGTCGATGCGGGGCTGCAATTTCCCTATCTGCTGTTGCTGGTGTCGGGCGGGCATTGTCAGCTGATTGCGGTGGACGCGGTGGGACAATACCGGCGGCTGGCGACGACCATCGACGATGCGGCGGGCGAAGCGTTCGACAAGGTGGCGAAGATGCTGGGGCTGGGTTTTCCCGGTGGCCCGGCGGTGGAACGGGCCGCACGCAACGGCGATGCGCGCAGCGTTCCGCTGCCACGGCCGCTGGTCGGCTCCGACGAGCCGCATTTCAGCTTTTCCGGGCTGAAGACCGCGGTGTTGCGGGCGGTGCAGAGCGGACGTCATGCAACCGACGATATGGCTGCCAGCTTTCAGGCAGCGGTGACGGATTGCCTGGCCGACCGCACGGCGATCGCGCTCGGCGCGATGCCGGAGGCGACCGCACTGGTGGTGGCGGGGGGCGTTGCGGCCAACGGCGCGGTGCGGACGGCGCTGGAGGCACTGGCGAAGGCGCATGGCCTGCCGTTCGTGGCGCCACCGCTGGCACTTTGCACCGACAATGCGGCGATGATTGCCTGGGCGGCGCTGGAGCGGCTGGCGCTGGGGCCGGTGGACGAGCCGGATGCCGAAGCGCGGCCGCGCTGGCCGCTGGATCCGGATGCGCAAGCGGTGCGTGGCGCAGGCGTGAAGGCATGAGCGCCGCAATGGAATCAGGCGTGCAGGCGTGAGCGCCGCAGTGGTATCAGGCGTGCAGGCGTGAGCGCGATTGCCGTGCTGGGCGGCGGGGCGTGGGGCACGGCGCTGGCGCAGACGGTGGCGGCTGGCGGCGAGGACGTGCTGCTGTGGGCGCGTGAGGCCGACGTGGTGGAGGCCATCAACGGCGGCCATGAAAACCGGCTTTTCCTGCCGGATGTGCCGCTGTCGACGCGGATTTCTGCAACCGGCGACATGGCGGCTCTTGCGGGTTGTGACCTCTGGCTGGTGGTGGTTCCCGCGCAGCATCTGCGCTCGGCGCTTGCGGCGGCACCGATCGCGCACCGGCCGACCCTCATCCTGTGCAGCAAGGGCATCGAGGCCGGGACGCTGCAGCTGATGAGCGAGGTTGCCGCCGGCGTTGCGCCGGACTGCCCGGTGGCGGTGCTTTCGGGGCCGAGCTTTGCCGCCGAAGTGGCCGCCGGCAAGCCAACCGCGGTTACGCTGGCGGCAGGGGATGTGGCAGCGGCGACGGCGCTCGTGGAGCGCCTCGCCCGCCCTGCCTTCCGGCCCTATGCCTCCGACGACATCATCGGCTGCGAGATCGGCGGCGCGGTGAAGAATGTGCTGGCGATCGCCTGCGGGGTGGTGATCGGCGCGAAGCTTGGGGAAAACGCCCGCGCCGCTATCATCGCGCGCGGCTTTGCGGAGATGACGCGCTTTGGCCTGGCGCGCGGGGCGCGGGCGGAAACGCTGGCCGGTCTGGCCGGGCTGGGCGATCTGGTGCTGACCTGCGGCAGCCCGCAATCGCGCAACATGAGCCTGGGGATGGCGCTGGGCGAGGGGCAGACGGCGGATCGGGCGCTTTCCGGCAAGCTCTCCGTGGCCGAAGGTGCGGCGACCGCGCCGGTGCTGGCGCAGGCAGCGCTGGCGGCGGGCGTCGACATGCCGATTGCCGCTGCCGTTGCCGATCTGCTCGCGGGCCGGGCCAGCGTCGGGGAGGTAACGGCCCGGCTGCTCAGTCGACCGTTGAAGTCGGAAGCGGTGTAATCTTTTCGCCACACAGTCGTCACTTTCCGGTCACAGCAACTATATATAGCGTTCGGGCAACCAGCCACCACAAAGGCTATGCGCATGGCCGTTGCCAAAGCCAAAAATGCAGACCTCCGCAGCTTTCCGCGACTGGCGTCGCCCGGTGGCACGGCTCCGTGGATGGACGCGCCCGACGAGGCCATGCACGGCCCCCGGCTGCGCTTTCGCACCATCTTCATCTCCGACACCCATCTGGGCACGGCGGGATGCAATGCCGATCTGCTGTTCGATTTTTTGCGCTCGGTGGAATGCGAGACGCTGTATCTGGTGGGCGACATCATCGACGGCTGGCGGCTGAAGCGCGGATGGTTCTGGCCGACGCGTCACAATGATGTGGTGCGCCGGGTTTTGAAGATGGCGAAGAAGGGCACCCGGGTTGTCTATGTGCCGGGCAATCATGACGAGGTGCTGCGCGATTTCATCGGGCTGGGTTTTGGCGACATCGAAATCATGGCGGAAGCCATTCATGTGACCGCCGACGGCCGCCGGCTGCTGGTGCTGCACGGCGACGAATTCGACGGCGTGGTGCTCTATGCCCGCTGGCTCGCCTTTCTGGGCGACCATGCCTATGTCGCGCTGCTGCATCTGAACCGCGGTTTCAACGCCTGCCGAAGGGCGTTTGGCCTGCCATACTGGTCGCTTTCGGCGCATCTGAAGAAGCGCGTGAAGAATGCGGTGGAGTTCGTCTGCCGCTTCGAGGAGGCGGTGGCGCATGCAGCGCTCGAGCGCGGCGCCGACGGGGTTGTCTGCGGACATATCCATTGCGCCGAAATCCGCAGCTTCGGCGACATTACCTATTACAACGACGGCGACTGGGTGGAGAGCTGCACGGCGCTGGTGGAGCATGCCGACGGACGCATGGAGATACTGGACTGGGCCGAGCGGGTGCGCGCCGAGGCAGCGGCGGGTGCGCCGATGAAGCGGCGGCATGCGGCGGCGCTGGCGGCCGCTTGAGGAGCCGGGCATGAAGTTGAGCCTGGTCAGCGACGCCTGGTCGCCGCAGGTGAACGGGGTGGTGCGCACACTTTCGACGACGGTGACCATGCTGCGCCAGCGCGGCGCCGACATCCAGACCATCACCCCCGACATCTTCTGGTCGCTGCCCTGCCCCACCTATCCGGAAATCCGGCTGGCGCTGGCGCGGCCGGGCGCAGTGGGCGCAATGATAGAAGCGCACGGATCGGATGCGGTCCATATCGCCACCGAAGGGCCGTTGGGGCTTTCGGCGCGGCGGCACTGCATCGCCCGCGGAAGGCCTTTCACCACCAGTTTTCACACGCGCTTTCCGGATT
>Ga0105045_10000698_pt1 | contig 25564 bp, 23 predicted proteins | sample MAT02_FD_78089 | JGI IMG/M metagenome (GOLD analysis project Ga0105045, IMG submission 78089) | Freshwater microbial communities from Lake Fryxell liftoff mats and glacier meltwater in Antarctica - MAT-02 (megahit assembly) | ecosystem: Environmental > Aquatic > Freshwater > Ice > Liftoff... | reverse complement strand
CAATTGTTTATTATTTGTGATCGCCAATCCGTATCGACTCACCAAAATTGAAATCACACATTTAACGTATACCTTAGAAGTCTGGGCGCCGCTGTTAATACTAAAACCTCTTAATGATAATGCTCAAGGATTATATATTGTTGACATGGCTTCCGATCAAGCGCCACATTACACTGCCTTGAATCCTAAACCTTCGGAAAATAGCTTCATGATGGTATTAGATAAAATCACCTTACGGCTTGAAAAACTATTGCAGGATAAAACTAGCAATAGCACCAAAAAGTCATCCAATTATTTCCTTGAGGCAGAGCAAATGCTGCCGGAAATGTTTATCGAATCATTATTAGGTTCATGGCAATACATTAAAGAACGAGCTCAAAAAAGAGATAAAACCGAAGGATCCATTTCCGTTTGCTTGGGTATTTCTACTTGCCATTGGTTTATAAGTGACCAGCTCATTGCAGCAGCTAAAGCGAATCATGCGACAAATGATTTTCATGTTATCGATCTTACCATGGATCAACCAGGACAAAAATCACAATCGTATCGTTGCTATGATTGCCAGCTAGTTGATCGAAGTGAAGGCGGATATTGTTTGCAATGGACAGAAGAGATCCCCAGTCAATTGCAATGTGGTGAAATTATTGCTTTACAAAGTGAATTACCAAATCAAACGAAATGCTGGTCTATTGGTACCATTCGTTGGTTACGCCATGAGAAAGATCATTCCATTTTACTGGGTGTTCAAGTATTAAGTCATGAGGTTCTATCTGTTTACAGCACACTAGAAAATGCACAAGCAGAACACCAAACCGCAACGCTCTTGCTCGCGGAGCAACCATTATATAATAAACCGAAAACGCTGATTACCCCCTCTTTGCCTTTTAAAGCAGGTCAGGAGGTCAAAGTGGCTCTTCAACATCAAATCTTCCAAGCGGTATTACAAAAAAATTACAGCTTATCACCTTGTTACCAACAATTCGGTGTCGAATTCTTATATGAGCAGCCTATCTTTCCTTCGCACACTTCCCTTGCTCATCCAACACGGGCTGTCCCGCGTGTTTAGAATAATGTAATTACAAGCAATTTTTATACTTTTTTATGCTATTACATATTCAATCGGGATTTTTTTGAGTTACACTGATTTATAGGCTTTTAACATTGAGGTGTCTTATGGCTGTTAATAAAGATGATGACAATGATGCATCTCAACATTATGTTCCAGCTTATAATCTTTCAATATCACCGCATGAAAAAAATCGACTGTTAGTCGAAAAAGACTTTAACGCCATTAAAACAATCGTTGAATCCGCTCATTATCTAGCTGCTCATAAAGACGATTTCACTGAAACGCAAAAAGACACTTTGCAGAGCGGCATGCGTTTCTTATTGAAGACAGCCTCTTTAGCTATAACTAACAATCCCTATCTGCAGGAACGCGTTAACCTTGAAAGGCAAGATAAAAATCCTGATGCAGAAGGAATGCTCCATCAATTAATTGAATTATCCGGCTCTAATCTTGATGATGATGTTAAATATGGCCCGAGTGTATCAATGACAACGCTATTACTAAGAGAAGCACAAGGTATGTCACCGGACGCTGAAGACAATGTAAAAGAATTTTTAGATAGAAACGGACTAAGCGATGACTTTCAACTTGATAATGACAATAACAATAATAATAAGAAAATGCGGTAACCATAACTGCTGTCAGCAAACACTAACAGCAGTCACAATAAGACTACTTTTCTTTGCGAATAGCTTCAACTATTGTCGCCTGACTAAAACCTTTCGGTAATTTTTGGCCTCGTTTACCTCGCTCCGATAAATATTCGTCCAACTCTTTAGGTTTTAGCACTAATTGCTTACGCCCAGCCGTCAAACTCAAGCTATCTTTGTGTGAGAAGGCACAAGTGGCAATAATGGTTTCAGAGCCAGCCAGAATTTGCATGATCTTCATGCCTTTGCCTTTGGTCATTTCTGGCACTTCACTTAAATCAACCACTAATAACCGACCATCATCGCTTAACATCGCTAAGCGGGTATGATTGTTATTCAGCGGTAAAGGAATAAGTGCTTTAGCCTCTTGGGTAACCTTAAGAAGCGCTTTACCACTGCGATTTTTGGTGGCAAGTTCTTCTACCTTGGTCGTAAAACCATAACCATTGTTGGCTAATAAAAGGATCTTTTGCTCTATCGGCGTACTTAACATACCCACAAAAGTAGCGCCTGTTGGCGGTTTAAGCTTGGCAGTCAGTGGTTCACTCTGCCCTCTTGCAGAAGGTAAGGTATTGGCTAATAAAGTGTAGCTGCGGCCTGTGGAATCTAAGAAGTAAACCGGATCATTGCTTTTACCTAGCACTTGCATAAAGAAGCCATCACCCGCTTTGTAGCTCAAGTCGGCTCCTTTCACTTCATGGCCTTTGGCCGCTCTCGCCCAGCCCATCGTTGAGAGCACAATAGTGACCGGCTCAGAAGGTGCTCTGTCTGTTTCCCTTAGCGCTTGTGATTGTTCGCGAACCACAATGGGGGACCGTCTTTTATCGCCAAAGGTTTCGCCATCTTGTTCTAATTCTTTACGCACCAGGGTTTTAAGACGGGTTTCTGAATCCAAAATTTGTTGCAGCCTTTCACGTTCAGCGGCTAATTCTTTTTGCTCGCTACGAATTTTTTGTTCTTCTAATTTTGCCAAATGTCGTAATTTTAAATCTAAAATGGCATCGGCTTGGATATCAGATAGTGTATAGCGCTTTATTAAAACGGTTTTAGGATTATCTTCATGACGAATGATAGCAATCACTTCATCAATATTTAAAAAGGCAATCAATAAACCGTCTAAAATATGTAATCGTGCTGTGACTTTCTCTAATGCAAATTGTAAGCGTTTACGCACAGTTTCGGTACGAAACACTAGCCACTCAGTTAGCATTTCAATCAACGTTTTGACTTGCGGTCGGTTGTTTAAGCCAATCACATTCATATTAACGCGATAAGTACGTTCTAAATCAGTGGTAGCAAATAAATGCGACATCAATGCATCTTTATCGATTTTTGCTGAGCGTGGCTCAATCAATAAGCGTGTTGGATTCTCATGATCCGACTCATCGCGCAAGTCTTCGACCATGGGTAATTTCTTAGCTTGCATTTGTGCGGCGATTTGTTCCAACACCTTGGAACCTGAAACTTGATGGGGTAATGCGGTAATGACAATACAACCATCTTCATGGACAAGCTTAGCACGCATTTTGATGGTGCCTTGACCTGTGGCATAGATTTTATAAATTTCATCTTTAGGAGTGATAATTTCGGCATCGGTTGGGTAATCCGGGCCGGGAATGATTTTCATTAAATCTTTTAAGGTAGCTTTAGGGTTTTTAATCAGATGTATGCAAGCTTCAACCACTTCTTTAAGGTTATGAGGTGGAATATCAGTTGCCATCCCCACGGCAATACCGGTGGTACCATTCAGCAAAATGGTGGGCAATCGCGCCGGTAACATTTTCGGCTCTTCTAGGGTACCATCAAAGTTCGGTGCCCATTCAACGGTGCCTTGGCCTAATTCTGCTAAAAAGACTTCAGCAAATTTGGCGAGACGCGCTTCTGTATAACGCATGGCCGCGAATGATTTCGGATCATCTGGGGAACCCCAGTTACCTTGACCATCGATCAGCGGGTAGCGATAGGAAAACGGTTGGGCAAGTAACACCATCGCTTCATAACAAGCACTGTCACCATGCGGGTGAAATTTACCGAGCACGTCACCCACGGTGCGGGCGGATTTTTTATACTTTGCTAAAGCAGAGAGGCCTAATTCCGACATCGCATAAATAATACGACGCTGTACCGGCTTTAACCCATCGGCAAGATGGGGCAGCGCTCTGTCCATAATAACGTACATTGAATAGTCTAAGTAGGCTTTTTCTGTAAACACTTCGATGGGTTGACGTTCAACCCCATCGAACATAACGACATTGCTTTCGCTCATGCAATTTCTCTTAAAAGATTAAATATTAATTTCTGCTAAATCGCCCTTGGTTTCTAACCATTGTCGGCGATCAGATGACCGTTTTTTTGCTAACAACATATCGAGCATGCTATGAGCCAATTCAGGATTGGGCACATGCAACTGTAATAAACGGCGCGTGTCTTTGGCCATGGTCGTTTCTCGTAATTGGATAGGATTCATCTCACCCAAGCCTTTAAAGCGCTGAATGCTGACTTTACCCTTTTTCTTTTCGGCTTTGATTCTATCAAGAATGCCTTCTTTCTCATCATCATCTAAAGCGTAATAAACGTCCTTAGCAATATCGATACGATAAAGTGGTGGCATGGCGACAAAAACATGTCCTTTGGTCACAAGCGCTGGAAAGTGTTTTAAAAACAAAGCGCAAAGTAGAGTTGCGATATGTTGACCGTCCGAATCAGCATCGGCCAGAATACATATTTTGCCATAACGCAGCTTACTTAAATCTTCACTGCCTGGATCTAAACCAATCGCCACCGCAATATCGTGGACTTCTTGTGATGACAAAATTTCACTGCCATCGACTTCCCAGGTATTTAAAATTTTGCCTCTAAGGGGCATGACGGCTTGATAGACTCTATCACGCGCTTGCTTTGCGGAACCGCCTGCAGAATCCCCTTCAACGAGGAATAATTCACTATGAGAAGGATCTTGGCTTGAACAATCGGCTAATTTACCGGGTAACGCCGGCCCTTGGGTCAGCTTTTTACGCGCGACCGTTTTACCTTGTCGTAGCCGTGTTTGGGCGGCTTGGATAGCTAATTGGGCCAGCTCTTCACCTTGCTCAACATGGTGATGCAGCCACAAACTAAAGGCATCTTTTACGACACCTGAAACAAAGGCAGCACATTGCCTTGAAGCCAAGCGCTCTTTGGTTTGGCCGGAAAATTGCGGCTCACGCATTTTAACAGACAATACGTATTGCGCACGTTCCCACACATCTTCGGGTGCGAGCTTAATGCCACGGGGTAATAAATTACGCCTTTCACAAAATTCACGCATGGCTTCAGCTAAGCCAGTGCGCAAACCATTAACATGCGTGCCACCTAGCGCCGTTGGGATCAGGTTAACATAGCTTTCTTGTATGCCTTCACCCCCATCCGGCTGCCAAAGAACAGCCCAAGTAGCTGCTTCAGCGTCAGCAGTGAAATCGCCCACAAAAGGCTCTTGAGGCAAACAATTTCTGTCTTGTGTGTTTTCACAAAGATAAGCACCTAGGCCATCAGCATAATGCCAGGTTTGAGATTCGCCGCCTTCATCTTGAAAATGTACCAACAGACCAGGGCACAATACGGCCTTAGCTTTTAACACATGACACAATTTAATAATGGAGAATTTCCCATTGTCGAAATATTTTGCATCGGGCCAAAACCGAATGATTGTGCCGGTTTGTTTTTTAGGAACCGCCCCCACTTTTTTGAGAGCCGTATTCACATTGCCGTCTTTAAAAGACATTTCATATTGCTGGCCATCTCGAAAAACCGTGACTTCCAGTTTTTTCGATAAGGCATTGACAACTGAAACACCCACCCCATGCAAACCGCCGGAGAAGGTGTAATTTTTGTCGGAAAATTTGGCACCCGCGTGCAAGCGCGTCAAAATGAGCTCAACGCCACTGAGTTTCTCTTCAGGGTGCTTATCCACTGGCATGCCGCGCCCATTGTCTTGGACGCTTAATGAACCGTCTTTGTAATGTATGACGGTAATTTCATCTGCGTGGCCTGCTAAAGCCTCATCGACACTGTTATCGATGACTTCCTGTGCTAAATGATTAGGTCGGGTGGTATCGGTATACATTCCAGGGCGCTTGCGCACGGGATCCAAACCACTTAATACTTCAATCGCTTCTGCGTTATATGCTTGTTTTGCCATGTCTGCTTTTTGTTATCTGACTAATTAATGTTTGTAACCCACGGTTTACGTTAGCTTTTTGGTGAATACCATATTTTGTCAAAGACTCGCAATGACTTTTTAAAAGCGTGCAGGATGTCGAGGGGGAAATATTAAACCTTTTTGTGACTTAAACAACACTGTAAAGCATCGCAAATAAGATGGTTCATTTGCCATTTTTCCCAATAAGGAAGCTTATTTGGCGCAGGTTCAGAGAAAGCTTGCATCTTTCCCTGTGGGTCAAGGTAAGCAGTAACTTCGGCCAAACAGGCATCATGATATAACTTAAGCTGCACAACAAAGTTTGCTAACCACCTTGTGTTTTGTAAAGACTGGTAAGCCACTCGATAGACATCAGTATAAGTTTGTCGATTTTCTAAAATAACCTCAAAAAGGCCGACCGATCCTAAATCCCATTGAAAGGTTTCACCAACAGTGAAGCTCGATGGCAGCAACTGTCGCATTCGTTGGTAGTTGGCACTGCAGCAGGCCATATAAGCATTAAAATTCATCGTCTTCTTTCTATTCGTTTTAAGTCGTTGCTCTTAGCATAGTATGAAGTTTGCGATCGCTCACCTTGTCTTTTAACCACTGTAAAGCGATCACCGTAGAGGAACTCGTTAGGAATTCTCCTTTCTCCCAAGCTGATAAAACCGCCTGGATAGGCAGGGCATGAATTCGAATATCTTCATGTTCTTCTTGAACTCCCCCCTTCTCCTTGTGGTCCTTTTGCAGTACTTCAGCGCAAAATAGGGTCGTTTTCTCGGCAAATCCCCCCGGACTATTGTAAAACTCACCGATCCGGATCAAAGGTCCAAGACTGCAATGCGCTTCTTCTAATGCTTCTCGGCGAATGGTTTGTTCAGGCGCTTCGCCTGCCTCTAATAATCCGGCAACAATCTCCAACAACCAAGGACTTTGCGGGTGGGTATTGATCAAACCAATCCTTAATTGTTCAACGAAAATTAAGGATTGTGCTTCTAAATCAACCAGCAAGATAGCAGCAGCATCTCGATGACTAATTTGTTCACGAACCAACCAGGGACTCCACTCACCTGAAAAAAGTCGGTGCCGCAAATGGAACTGACTCATTTGAAAAAATCCGTCATAAACTAAGTTTTTTTGCTTAATTTCAATATCCCGCTGTTGCCAGGCAGGAGACCAATGCCAATGTGCCATAGAGATCCTCTTTTATGCGTTATTTTCTATCAAACAAGTATGGTAGGATGCATGCTAAATTGCTTCGAATATCTTCTAAATTAATTTATTAAGCTTTCTTGGATATAACAATGAATTTTGAGCTAGCTCGCAATAACATGGTCACCCAACAAGTCAGACCTTGGGACGTCTTGGACGATGACGTTTTAAAAGTCATGGGCAGTATCCCACGAGAATGGTTTGTACCTGCAGAATTTCAAGCATTGGCCTACACCGATACCGATATTCCCATGGGGGAAGGTCAAACACTACTCCCGCCCAAGGTGGTAGGGCGCGCCCTGCAAGCCATGGCGTTTTCAGGCACAGAAAAAGTTCTGGAAATTGGCACAGGCTCAGGCTATGTGACTGCTTGCTTGAGCAAGCTTGCACACAGTGTGGTCAGCATTGAAATTCATGACAGTTTACTCGCAATAGCGCGTACACAACTTGCACGCTTGGATTGCCAAAATGTTACCCTTTTGCATCAAGACGGCGTTTTGGGTACCTCTGAACAGGCTTCTTTTGATGTCATTGTCGTGACGGGCTCTTACCCTTTAGGTGTGCCAGAAGCGCTTTGCCAACAACTTAAAACCAATGGAAGGCTGTTTGCTATTTGTGGCGAAGCGCCCTCCATGCAAGCGGTCAAAATAGCCCGAGATCAGAATGCTTACCGCCTCACCAATTTATTTGAGACGGTTGTTCTTCATCTCATGAATGCCAAGCAGCCAGAAAAATTTCAATTTTAAACAAGGTATCGTATGCGATTTCGCCATCTTATATTGATTATTGCAACTTTCGGGTCTGTTCAATTAGCAAAGGCAGAAGATCTTTGGCAAGTTTATCAAATTGCCGAGGAAAGTGACCCGACTTTACAAGCAAATTACAATGCTTATCAAGCTCAAAAGCAATCTTTGCCATTGGCTGTTGCACAAATGATCCCGAATTTATCGGCTAGCTATAATACAACCGGTATTAACAGCACCGCTAATTTTCAAGGGGATTATAATACACAGAATTACAGCTTAAATTTAACTCAACCCATTTTTCATCCTGAACATTGGGCACAACTCAATCAAGCACGTCATGTTGTTAAAGGTGCCTATGCCACTTACTATAGCGCAACACAAAATTTAATGATCCGGGTTGCCGATCAATATTTTGCTGTTTTGGGTTCGATTGATGATCTCAATTTTACGAATGGACAACGCAAAGCGTTTGCTCGGCAATTAGAACAAACCCAACAGCGTTTCGAAGTGGGTTTAATTGCCATCACCGATGTGGAAGAGGCAAGAGCCCGTCATGATAAAGCTGTGGCAGAAGAAATTGCGGCGCAAAATGCCGTTGCCAATCAATATGAAAAATTACGTGAAATCACCGGCGTACCTATCACCGCAGTAACGTTATTTCCGCCAAACAAACCATTAACCCTACTAGCGCCTAATCCTGCCAATCAAGAAACCTGGGTTGATACGGCGCAAAAAAGTAATCCTGATGTGATTGCGGCAACCGAAGCGGCAGAACAAGCTAAAGCGGCTATTGGCACCCAAGTGGCTGGCCATTTCCCTAAATTTGATCTCACCGGCCAATTACAACGAGCCAAAGGAGCGCCACCGTTCCCATTTGATCAGCTAGTGTATAACCGAGTATTAGCATTGAACGTTTCTGTGCCGATTTTTGCAGGCGGCGGTGTGTATGCTCGTACCCAAGAAGCCAGTTCTCGTTTTTGTGAAGCAAAAGATAAGCTCGAGTTCCAAAAACGCGCTATTGATAGCGCAACACGTCAAGCTTACCGTGGCGTACAAACATCGATAAGTGAAGTCGAAGCATTGGCGCAAGCAGTTGTTTCCAGCAAAAGCGCCTTGCAAGCAACGCTTGCTGCCTATGAAGTGGGGACACGTACCATGGTTGATGTTTTAGACTCGGAATCGAATCTACTCAATGCAGAGCGAGTTCATGCCAAGTCACGCTACCTTTATTTATTTCAAGGTCTGAAATTAAAGCAAGCTGCCGGCATCTTAACCGCTGAAGATATTTGTGCTGTGAATGCGATAATCAGTGGTTTAAATCCTTGAACGACCCATTAGTGGTAGCTCTGGAATGTTTTCGTCATTATCTTCTTTAGCGTCCAGCTCAGCTCTTGCAAGCCGATATTCGATAAAGGCTTGTGCGTCGTTTACAATGTAGTCAACACACAGTGGGACATTTATATTCATTTGTGCAACCCTTAAAGCAGCTAACCACTCAACGGTCGGCAAGTTGTTTCTGCGATATCCCGCAAACAACTGAAACATTGAGGGATGTTCAGCAATGATCGCGACATCTCTAGGTAAATTTCCATCAACACGAGATCGATTTAATTCTGCCCATTCAGCTTCTGTCCATAAAGACTGCACAATGGCAAAACACTGTTGTGCATTTGCTCGTGCAATATCATGTAATAATGCTCTATATCGTGGCATTAAATCACCTTCTAGACTTTGTTCAAGCCTGATGATTTCAGGAAAACAGCGGATTGCTGCAAACAAAAATGCAGCATTATCTTGTGAGACAGCTAAGCTCAAGCAGGAATAACCCAATTGATTTACATCAATAAGCAAATCAGCGGTGGCAATCTTAAAAATAATGGATAAGGTTTTGGGATCCGTAATATGAGCGGCATAGTGAAATGGATTGGATAAAACATCTGTTTTTACATCAATGGACGCTTTTCCCTGTTCTACTAAACCAACAACCTGAGAAATGTGATCTAGGTTGCCAGTTTCAAATATTTTATGGAGAGCCGTTTCACCTAACTCATTTCTTTTTTCATAATTATCGATATTGAGTACCTGCAGACCTAAAAGCATTCTAACCCCATTCTTGTAATTACACTCTGTATTCTATGAGCTTATTTTAGCAAAAATACTTATATTAAGGAACTCATAGAAACATAAAACAAGACCGATAAGGATAAAAAGCGACTGAAGGACACCATGTTTATTATCAGAGCGATCCTGTGTATATCCGTGTATTTTTGGATATGTAGTGCGATTGAAGCACGCATTCTCTGTGTGGATGCAAACACTACAGTCACACAACATGATGGAAGCTGTTGGGATTATCCTTTTAAACACCTACAAGATGCCTTAGATGGAGCAGCGTTAGACACTGAGGTTAAAGAAATTTGGGTTGCAAAAGGGATCTACCGGCCAACAAAAACTTATGCGCCCAGTAATGAACAACGCCGCCCTATAATGGGGGGAGCGCTGTCATTAAAGCAGTATAATCCTGGAATTACTTTCACCCAACAATTGGTTCATTATGAAAATAACAAAGAGAAGTACCAAAGACTACTAAAAACATTTTCACTGGTTGATGGTATAGATATTTATGGTGGTTTCAAAGGAAATGAACAATCTCGCGCAGAACGTACAGACAACTTTCGACAATATCAGACTATTCTGGAAGGGCATTTTGGTGATTATGCTGTTTGGCATGTCGTAAGTGCTGGCAATGATCTCACTCGCAAAGGCATCAACGTGACGCTAGATAGATTAGTGATCCGGCATGGGAATGCATGTAACGGGCCTTATTTTCCAAGACATTTTCCACTCAATCCATCACAGATCCCTATCTACTATCATGATGACGGCGGCGGGCTCTATATTTTTATCCAATCAAAAATCACACTTAACCATATCATTTTTGAAAATAATCAAGCCATTGCCGGAGGAGCAATCTACGTGCAAGACGGTTCTGTGCTTAATCTTAATCAATGTGAATTTCGGCATAACGAGGCACAAAACGGCGCAGCGATAAATATTCGTCATGGCGGCCCTTCTGAATTGATGCCAAGAGCTAATCGTGTGACCACCGTCAATATGCGTGCATGCAAATTCGTACATAACACTAGCCAGCGAGGACGTGCTGTCTTCACGAATGATAATCAGCAGACCTTTCATCACCCTTAATACCCCCAAATATCACGTTATTTACCACCTTTTATCTTATGATGAATAACCTTTCAATATTATGTAAGTTAAATTACCATGATAGCCATTCTACTTATCTATAAGATGATTTCAGGGGTATTACATGAAAACAGGACCATACTCAGCTCAAGGAATGCAACAAGCATTTTCTTCCAGAGCGAAAATGACTCCCGCAGCTTTTCACAACAATAAAGTCGTAGAATGTGATACTTTATTGTTATTGAAACCATTGAATTTTTCTAGCTTAAAAGTGTTTGTTGATAATTATAATCAACAGTTCAAAGACCTTTTTCCAAATCTATATTCTAATAACGAACAAAAAAATGCCTTATTCAAAAAAATAAGTGAACACTGCTTCAAGTACTATACCGAAAAACTACGTGTTTTTAGTGCAGACAACAATAATACCTTAGTTGAATTGGTACCCATTTTGGAGCAGTTTTTGTTTGACTTTCCTGAGGGTGAAAAATCACTGATTCATTACCAAAATAACAAGGTGTTCGAAACTTTCAGCCAACAATTACAAACTGCTCTCAGTACTAAACTTGGTGAATCTGGAAGATTCCAAAATACAAAATCTACGCCCAGTATGCCACCACTTTGCGTGGAAGCTTTATTACTACAAAGCTTAGCAAAATTACCACTCGCCACCTCATTGCCCAGTATAGTGTTGAACGACTATGGCAAGATTATCGCTGAATTTGCTAGGCGTGCGACCAATTACCTCAATGGTGGCAGCTTTATTAAAAGTGCTGCGACAGTCACGATGACTGCCAGCGCCTTGTCGCGATTTGATATTGAGGCTTTTGCTGTCGTGGTGAGTGACAATCATCCTTACATGCCAAAAATTTGTAAAAGGAATGTAATCATTGAAGACTTTATTAATGCTTGTATACGCAACATTCAACCTAAGACTACCCCAATGGCACTCATTCGCATAATGCATGATGTTTCTTTACTGTCACCTGCAACTGATCGCAAAACATATTTAACTTCAGACATAGCTAAAAAACATTTGGATAGAATCGCAGTTGAGTTAAAACTTGATCCTAAACCTAATGCTCAAGATCGGGCGTTAGCGAGCCAATTATTTATCCTGAAAAATATCTATAGCGACGTATTTCCACAAACCCTTGCAAATGAGATTGCTACCTACCTAAACGCTTTTCAACAACAGGCCCATGGCTCTGCTTTTGAAAGAATCATTGGCAAAGAAATTACGTTAGCAGCGACACAATTAGCCGAGACTTATCCTGGTTTAATTAACCCCACTCTTTTTGATTTTGAAAACCCCATTAGCGACGAGCTTGGAATGGAATCCGATGTCACTTATCTTGATGGTGATTTGAAAGTCTGCGTACAAATTGACGGAGATAAATACCATCGCCACCTTGGCTCTAACTCCGAAACACAAAGAACCAAGTTAAGAGATTTCTGCTTTCAAAGCCAAGGTTGGAAGATTGCTAAATTTTCTGATTCAGCACATGGTGGATCCCATGCAACTCAGCAACTACTAGAATCCATTGTCATACCTACTTTTGAAATAAAGACGCAAAAAAATATTGCAGCAATACTACAGGCTGATAAAGAAATTAAAACACTCGCCTTGGATGGTAAACTTGGGCAAATACGGGCTACTATACTTGAACGATTTTCAAGTTTTGATGCCAAAGGCGCAAATGACTTAGCGACCATGGGTGCTCAATTAAAAAATGCGGAAGCAAAATTAGTCTTTTTAACGACTGAAAATGTTCGCTTGCAAGATCTATTGACATCGGCAGGACTCAGCTCTGAAGTAAAGATTAAAAAAGAGGAAATGCTAAGCGCTAAAGAACTCGTTAGCACACTCCAAACAGAATATAATGAGTTGGAATCTGGGCTTAAGAACGCCATTTCGATTGCTCATAAAGCAAAAGAAAATCATGAAAAATATGATCACACGACTAATAAGGATTCTAACATTACTCGACAGTCCTTAAAGAATGATAGATTAGAAGCCGAGGATGCTAGAGATAAATTGCGTACTGCTCTGCAAGGTGTCGTATCTAAACAAAAAGATGCAAATTCTAAAGCGGAAGCGCTTGAGAGAGACTATGGGAAACTGCAAAAAGCACAAGAGGATTTATCTTCAAGTATGGAGAAAAGCTGTATTGCTTTATCTGAGGCAAAAAACAAGGTAGAGAGCATGCTTGCGGCGCTAAGCGCTCCTATTGTGGGCACGGATTTGCTAGACGCCTATGCAGCATTTAAAAAAGAAATGGCAAATCCTAAAAGCACCCAGCCAAAGTTTAATATCAATGCGACACCTTATACTCCAAGCAAGGCAGCAGCATCATTTCTACCCGTTGCGCAACAAGCCCCTATTGCTACAACAACATCACAGCAGAACTATGCGCCAGCAGGATACCCCACCCCCCATCACGGCATGGCTCCCATGGGTGCGAACCCATACGGCTACACGTACCATTATGCCCCCATGCCAACATACGCCATTGCGGGACCACAATATTATCCTGGAACATATTATGCTCCTAGGTCATATTATGCGCCTGCACCCTATTATGCTTATAAGCCGACGACTTGTTCAGCTGAACATCTTGAGCAATCGCAGGAAGATCAATTAGATCAGCCAAGGCCGCTTATATTCAGAGATATGAAAGACTCAGCTAAGCCATTTATGGAAGCGGCTGAAAAGAAATGCGAGAAAAATGCAAACAACACTCCTAAGGTTACGGTAGGCTGTTAACCCTATTTAAGAGCCGCTTATGATTTGGCACATAAAGGTGTTTGGTACCATAATTGTTCAATAACTTGTAACAATTTATCCAGCGCACCTTTATTTTCTTCTACCACTTTTTGCGCTAACTTCCCTTGTATGTCACGCTTGTCGCTTGAGTCCAATAATTCGGCTAAACAGAGCGTTAATTCAGCTTCATTATTCACAACGCTTGCGCCTTTAGCGCCTACCAGCATTTGACTGATAGCGACAAAGTTAAACAATTGTGGACCAGAAATAACCGGTAACCCCAACGCTGCGGGCTCTAAAAGATTATGTCCCCCAACAGCGACAAAACTCCCCCCTACGAAGGCAACATCGCTTGCCGCATAAAATAATGGTAACTCACCCATCGTGTCGCCTAAATACACGTCCGTTTGCGCAGTGGTTGATTGCTTTAAACTTCTTCTGACAACCGAGAAGCCGCGATCAACACATAAATTGGCAACTTTATTAAATCTATCAGGATGTCTAGGTACTAAAAGAAGCAGCAATGCAGGGAACCGTGGTTTCAATGCCTGATAGACATTTAATGCCATCGCTTCTTCTGTTTCGTGCGTACTGGCGGCAATCCATATCAGCTTGCTACCCAGTTCTTGTCTCAGTAAACCACCAGCCTCATACAAATAGGTGGGTAGTTGCAAATCGAATTTAATATTCCCTGTATCACTAATGCGCTCATTAGGAACACCTAAACTGGCAAAACGGGTTGCGTCTATGGCACTTTGCGCAGCAACTGCGCTAATAGGTGAAACAATCCACTTCATCAAAGCACCCAGCTTCTTATAACGACGCATTGATACAGGCGACAGTCGTCCATTTGCGATTAGCACCGGCAATTGACGCGCTTTGCAGGCCTGCAACAAATTAGGCCAAATTTCGGTTTCCATTAAGATGAGCAATTTAGGCTTAATGCGTTTGAAAAAATTATTCAATGTAAAGGGCAAATCATACGGTAAGTAGCAATGATAAATGTGCTTCCCTAACATATCCTTAAAAGCAGCCTGCACGCGTTCAGAGCCGGTTGGGGTTGTTGTTGTAATAAGAATCGGTGATTTGGGATATTGCAGGTGTAGCCTATGAACCAAGGGAATAGCCGCAATGGCCTCACCCACAGAAACCGCATGTAACCACATCACCTCTTCTAAAGGGGGTAATGGCACAAAACCGAGTCTTTCTGCCCATCGAAGGCGGTAAGCTGGAAGTCTTAGACTTCTAACCCACAAACGAAAGAAAACAACTGGTAACAGCATCGTGAAAATAACGGTATAAATTGTTTGAAAAAGGCGCCAAATCATTAACAGACTTCCCTTTGCTTTCGCTGTACGTACACAGATAGTTTGAACTCAGTTGATTAGAGTATATCGACTTTCTTTGTAAAAATCTGTGCTTGGTGTTCTCATTGCGACCCAAATCAGCTACCATTTTTTTTTAACCACAAGAGCAACATAATTTAGATGACAAAATTAAGTGTTATTGTTGTCACCAAAAACGAAGCCCACAATATTGCGGCCTGTTTAGCTTCGGTTGCTTTTGCTGATGAAAAAATTGTCTTTGACTCTGGCAGCACCGATGGCACACCCACACTCTGCGAGCCTTTTGGTGCATGGGTGACTGTCACCCCAGACTGGCCAGGTGATGGTCCACAAAAAAACCGAGCAATCGCGGTTGCCAAGGGTGAATGGGTGCTTTGCTTAGATGCCGATGAGAGAGTCAGCGAAGCGCTGGCTAAAGAGATCTTGTTGGTAATCCAAAATGATGATGACTCAGCCTTTGATATTCCTTATCAATCAACCTACTGTGGCAAAGCTATCCGCTTTGGTGATTGGCGCAATGAATCTCACGTACGCTTGTTTAAAAGAAGCGCTGCTACTTTTACAGAAGATATTGTCCATTGCCACTTAAAAGTGCAAGGCAACATTGGGCGACTAAAGAATCCTATTATTCATCACCCTTTCCATCACCTGGGTGCCATGCTATTAAAGTTGAATGATTATTCAACCCAAAGCGCTAAAGCCTTGTTTGCCAAAGGGCGCAAAGCAACCCTAGCAACCGCTTTATCTCATAGCATTTGGTCATTCTTTCGCGGCTATTTTCTTAAATTGGGTTTTCTGGACGGTAAAGAAGGCTTTTTACTCGCGGTGAGTAATGCCCAAGGCACCTACTATCGTTACGTAAAATTAATGTATTTGTGTCAAGCACGAAAGGCTCCGCATGAGTGAGTGTAAAATTATCACGCTCATGTTTCATCGCATTCATGACGACAGCCAAAACTATGACCATACTCAATTTTCATGCTACTTAAGCTATTTAAAGCAACACTATCCCATTGTGGTGCCAAGTGATCCACTCCCCAAAAGTGGGGTGGTTATTTGTTTAACGTTTGATGATGCTTACTTTGACTTTTACGAGTATGTTTTTCCTTTGCTTCGTCAGCATCAGATCAAAGCCATTTTAGCCGTCAGCCCCTATTATATTGTCGAGAATACCAAGCTCAGTGCTATGGAACGTTTAGCGGTTCCTTACCCACAGGGTATGCAAGATAATCTGCATCAAACAAAAGTGCCCTTTTGCACCTGGCAAGAACTGCAAGAAATGACCGATAGCAAGCAGGTCTTAATTGCCTCTCACGGCTATCAGCACGAAAATCTGGCGGATAACCATGCCAACTTCACACAAGAAATAACGGCTTCTAAAAGGATATTAGAAGAAAAATTACGCACGAAAGTTGCTTATTTTATTTATCCCTATGGAAAAATGTCTCGTTTTGCTCATACAATGGTAAGTAAAACGTATGATTATGGATTTAGAATCGGTAGCAGTTTGAACCACGGATGGGATCAAAAACGAAAAATGATTTATCGTATCGATGCTGATCCACTTTGGACCCAAATGCGCCCGATTGATAGTAGACTGATCCGTCAATTATCTTTCAAGTACTGGCTCAATCGGCTCCGAAGGAAATAATGGTCAATAACCCAAAAATAGCACGCACCGTACCGCTTTTCCTTTTATCACTGCTTGCAGGGCAAGTAGATGCATTCCCCGCCTGGGAAGTGAATATGGCAACCGATCTGAATTATGCCCACATCAAAGGCATGGCCCAAACGCCACGTGGCGGCTCGCCTAATACAACCGACACCAGCCGACCACAGCTCAGTGAAGCGGGCATTGATGATGAATTATATTATGATATTGGTGCCGGCTTTAGCGTTTATCATTTCTTTATGAACTTTGTTTACCATCATTTACAACCCGAAGGTCGCGACACCCTCAAACGTTCACTATTGACGCATAGCCAGCAGATCCCAACCGGTCAAGATTTTAATTTGCGCTGTGACTTTGATTGGTATCAACTACAAATGGGGAATTATTTTAAAGTCGTCAAAGGCTTGCAACTATCGCCCATCGTAGAGGGGCATTGGATCCATTATCACTATGCTTTTGCTTCTTACCCTTTTGCGAGTGCACGCTCTTTTTCCATGGCAGCCACGAACTTAGGATTGGGCCTGCGCTTTAATATCACCGAATCGATTTTAGGCGAGTTATCTGCAACCACCAGCTTACCCTTTTCCAATCTCTGCATTAATCGGATAAATCTGGTGTTAAATACCAATATACAGCTCCAACAACATCTTATTCTGCGTCCACAAGCTTCAGTCGGCGTGTTCCGCATTGATTATGAAGATTACCAATTAATCACTAATCATATCCGATACACTGCTTCCCCTAATGTTGCCTTGGGGTTCACGCTCGCACTGGTCTAATATCTGTTAACCTGCACAGGTACCAAAGGTACAATTCTATTGCATTGCCGCGTCTTTTAAACTGAAAGAATAATAATAAAAGACAAGGCAATATCATGAGCATCATTATTAATGCGCTTCGTCAAGGACACAAAGAACTGGCTTTGGCTCTTATTCAACACGCAAAGCCCTATCAAGTGTGCCAATATGACCAACAAGGGCAAGCGGCACTGCATTTAGCTGTGCAGAAAAATCTAATCGATGTAATGAAGGCTTTATTAGAAAAAGGCGCGAATATAAACGCTCTGGCAACTGACCCTTCCTACACCCATATGACCCCTTTACATTACGCAGCGTTAACCGGCAATCTAAAGGCGACCCAATTTTTACTCGCTTGGGGAGCCAATACCCACCTTGAAAACGGGCAATTCCATACAGCCGCTACCGTTGCTTATCAGCATGGATTTCTTGAAATTGCACGCATGATAGAGCAACGTCATCGCCATGCAGTTAAATATCAATGGCCACAACATTTACCCAATTCACAAAATATACAGACTAAAGAACTGGCACCTTGCAAAATGTTGGAGCAGCGAAATAGCACGATGAAAAATCTAGGGGCAAGACAATTTATTTATCTAGAGAGCCCCACAGCCAATAACGTGGTTGATTTTGTCGCGTATCGAAAGAAAAGACTAAGGTAAGTGTACCTACGCTGTATTTAAGTAAAAAACCAACGAAATGTAGTTATGTATACATATTTTGTTTTCAAATAACCATCTCTGTGCTATATTAACCTTAATACTCACTTAAAGGCTTCTATAAAGATGGGCAAATTCAAACCTCCAATACAAAATTTACTGCTTAACACCGCTCAAGTTGATTTAGAAGCTCCGGAAGCTAGAAAAAAATTAGCCTTCATGTTAATGAAATTATTTGAACACTGGGGTTTAGACCAGCGTTCACAACTTAACTTGCTTGGATTAAGCGAAGAAAGCCGCAGCGCTCTCACTAAATATCGCAAAGGAGAAAGCCCTTTACCAAAATCCAGAGATATGCTTGATAGAGCGGGATACTTATTGGCTATTCATAAAGCGCTGCGCATACTTTACCCTAAAAACCCCGATATTCGTTACTCTTGGGTTAATCGCCACCATAAAGCATTTGATAATTTTACGCCATTAGAGGTAATACAAACACAAGGCGTGCTTGGTGCTGCAAGGGTAGCTCGTTACTTAGATTTCATACGAGGCCAATAGTGGATTTGTTTGAAAAGAATGCCTCTCTTAATGAAGATATTAAAAGAAATATCCCCTCTCTCAGAAAAAGCGAAGACTTATTTGACGATCTTTATGATGAAGAAGATTTCAGACATATTGCAATTGCTGCTGAAGCGCGCGTAAAACTAGACAGCCCGCCCACTCTCATTCAACGAGGATTTTATTACACAATGAGTGTTATGCATCCCTTTGAATCGGAAAATTATCAACGCACAAGGTATAGCGATGGTTCTTTTGGTTGCTGGTATGGTTCGATGGATTTGGATACCACGATTTATGAAACTGCTTTTCATAATTTGAAAAATGAATTAAATGTGCAAGGGGCAAACGAGGTTATTGTTCGAGAACGAGCAGTTTATAATATCCACTGCGAAGGGGTTTTGCTCGATTTTAGAGAACAACAAGCTGCCTATCCTGATTTAATTAATAATGATTATGCTTATACTCAACAAATTGGTAAACGGCTATCTGTCCAAGGGCACCCCGGTTTACTCGCCCCATCTGCAAGAAAGCCAGATGGTGTCAATGTGGCAGTATTTAATCCAAATATCTTAAGCAATCCGCGAGTGAGTCAATTTTTAACTTATTATATCAATCCAATGAATCAAACTGTAGAAGTCGAAGCGAATCTTGGGAAAAAATATTTAACAATAGAACCCTTCAAAGGCACATAACTCTAAATAGAGGTCTCCATTTCCTTTGACAAGATTGAGGAAACATAATTATCTATCGCATCCCTCATTACTGTTTTTAACGAATCAAACGTTATTGCACTAAAAATAATAGCTTGTGGTGCATTGATAACTTCGCCAATAAATACCCCTGAGCGAACATCGTAATAGTGCTTAACAATAAAACCTTTATATTCCATTAGGTTTCTTCAACAAATAAAAAGCAGCTATATAGTAGTCTGAAAGGATTATCAAGATTTTCTTTATGGCTCACCGCTCCCGCGGTGAGCAGTGGTGTGGTTCCGTTTCCCCCCATAACGGCGCTGGCGCGCCTAAATGGGGCGAATTATATTATTTAGCGATACAATCCAAATACAGCTTCACACCTTCTTCTACTGGTTTGAACGGTGGGGTATACCCCGCTTCACGTAACCGGGTAATATCCGCTTCGGTAAAGCTCTGGTAACAGCCTTTTAAATGCTCTGGAAAGGGAATGTATTCAATGTGACCTTTGTTATGCCAAGCGATGACTGCTTTAGCCACATCATTAAAGCTTTGACTCTTACCGGTACCAACATTATAAATACCGCTTTTTAGGGGGTTATCCATAAACCATAGGTTCACATCGACCACATCGCCAACATAAACAAAATCGCGTCGTTGTTCGCCATTATCATAACCATCACAGCCTTCAAACAATTTGACCATACCGTTTTTAGGGAGCTGTTGGTTTAAGTGATAAGCAACGCTGGCCATACTACCTTTGTGATCTTCATGTGGGCCATAAACGTTAAAATAGCGAAATCCTGCAATCTGACTTTTTGCCTGTGGCAATAATCTTCGGACGTATTGGTCGAATAAGAACTTAGAATACCCGTACACGTTCAGTGGTTTTTCATAGGCACGCTCTTCTTTGAATACCAAACCATCACCATACGTTGCGGCACTGGAGGCATACAGAAAATTAACGCCCCGATCTAAACAATAATGCAAAACGGATTTGGAGTATTCATAATTATTCTCCATCATGTACTTACCATTCCACTCTGTCGTGGTTGAACATGCGCCTTGATGGAAAATGGCTTGGATATCTTGCCCAAAACTATCGCGCTTCTCGATTAAACGCAAAAAGACATCTTTATCAAGATAATCGGTGATTTCAACATCGGATAGATGTGCAAATTTAGTACCATCGGTCAATTCATCGACAACAATAATGTCGTTGATACCACGTTGATTTAACGCTTTCACAATATTGGAGCCAATAAAGCCTGCTCCACCTGTTACAATAATCATACGCTCTCCAACTCTTTAGTATTCATTCTCTCTAACATGCTGGTCGTTGAACAACCTTGCACAAAAGGCAAGATTTTAACCTGTCCCCCTTTAGCAAGAACGTGCTCCGCTCCCGCGATTTGGTGTACTTCATAGTCACCACCTTTCACTAAAGTGTGCGGTGAAACGGCTTCAATCAGTGTTTTTGGCGTGTCTTCACTAAACGCCACCACATAATCCACACAGCCTAGTGCGCCAAGCACTTGCATGCGCTCTCGTAATGGATTAATTGGTCGTGTTGGCCCTTTTAATCGTGAAATAGATGCATCATCATTCACGGCTACAATCAGGCAATCGCCCAATGCACGTGCCTGTTGTAAATAGGTAATATGCCCTGCATGCAAAATATCAAAACACCCATTAGTCATGACAATTTTTTTGCCTTTGGCTTTTAATTTTACCGCTTCCGCAATTAAAGCCTCACGTGACAATACATTTTGCGCCCAAGCAAAACCTTGTTCTATTTGAAGCTCTGTTTGAATTTCTTCGTTGGTAATAGTTGCGGTGCCTAAACGACCCACTGAAATACCTGCAGCGGTATTCGCTAATTCTGCCGCATCTGATAGTGAGCATTTCGCCGCCAAGGCGCCTGCTAACACGGCAATAACGGTGTCACCTGCGCCGGTGATATCAAAAACTTCACGCGCCTTGGTGGGAATGTGCTTAATGAGGCCATTTTTTTCGAGCAACGTCATACCCGCAGAGCCACGCGTCACTAATAAAGCATCTAACGATAAGTCTTTAACAAGTTGTAAGCCTTTTCGCTCAATATCCTCTTCTGTTTCACAAACCCCCACTGCCAACTCAAACTCGCTCATATTAGGCGTTAACAAGTTTGCGCCACGATAAACGCTTAAATCCGCATTTTTAGGGTCGACTAACACCATTACGCCATGAAGTCTTGCATATTCAATGATCGGCTGTGGGTAGGCTAATACGCCTTTAGCATAGTCTGACAAAATAAGGACATTCGTTTTATTAATGATAGGCGCTAAACGTTCTATCATTTTTTCAGCAGGCCAGCGTTGCTTATCTTCAAAATCTAAGCGGATCAACTGTTGGTGACGGCCTAAAACCCGTAATTTCAAGGTCGTGTTCAATGTGGGTGAACGCAAGAACTCGCACTGCACATCTTTATTTTGCAGCATACGCGATAACTGGCGACCTGGATCATCTTCACCAATTACACTAATGAGCGTGGTGGTTGCACCCAGTGCTTGCACGTTGACCGCCACATTCGCGGCGCCGCCGACACGTTCTTCATTACGATCAATTCGCACAACGGGCACAGGGGCCTCTGGTGAAATACGTGAAGTATCACCATGCCAATAGCGATCCAGCATGGCATCGCCCATCACCACAATGTTTGCGCTGGAAAAATCAGGACATTTCAACATAGCATTTTCACTCTATTTTATTTTACTTTCAAAATTATTGGTTTTGTGAGCCATCGAACGCCAAGCATCCTACCACACGAATCCCCGCTCTTTGAAATATTCGTTGAAAATTTCAGCAACTCTGGGTGAAATATCCGGATAATCTTGCCAATTTTCCATGAATCGTTTTACTTCATGGTACAAAGCTCGCTTAATCAAAGGTAATAGCCGATGTTGGCGCATGCTATCTAAATCAATAAGGTAAGGTTTACCTTCAACTAACAAGATGTTGCTTAAATTTAAGTCGCGATGACTTAACCCTTTTGCGGCCAATTGCTGGATCAGCCCAACAATATTTTTGGCAACGCTCTCCCACTGTCCTTGATTCGCTTGCAAAGAGAAGAAGGTCAAAGCGTCAGTACCGTTAATTAAAGAGCATATCAAGTATGACCGTCGTTTGAACGGGCCCATTCGCTCTTCAAGATAAGCCATCGGCTCAAAAGTATGAATATTCGAAGATTTTAAAACTTTAGCAAAATGCCAATTTTTTTTAGCACGAGATGGGCAAACCAGTCGTCGTAAAAAATGTATTACGCCTTTGGTATTGGCGCGTTTGACCACCACCGGATGACCATCGATATTGACCACCACCACGGTAGAAGTCGGATCATCTTTTAAAATTCTCAATGGATTTTGCATCGCAGAATCCATATCTTGTAATACTTCCTGCATCGAAGGTGTGCTAAATTGCGCTTGGCAAACTGTGAGTCTATTCCACTTGCAGGTAATCATTGTCATGTACGTACTGGTCAAAACCTTTTTTAGCTTTAATGTCGTTACTTTGCAGGGTTTGGGCTAATCGATAGGCATTGTCATTTAGCATGGCTCTGTTTTGCTCTTTATGCCAAAGATGGATAACACCCGTCGCAAACTTGCCAGATTTACGCTTAACCTTAGCTCGTAACAGCCTGACGATTAAATCGGAATCTTCAAATCCCCAGCCCACATAATTTTCATCTAGCCCATTTACACGTGCGTAGTCTTCTCGCCATAACCCTAAATTGCAGGTTTTAACACCTTCCCATTGATTAGGAGAGAGCTTTCTTAAGTGTCCCAGCGGCAAGGTTAATAATGGCAAAAACCGATTACAATCTCGTTTGATCGTTCGTATAGCCCAATCGCTCGCGGCATATTGTTCAATAGCGCTTTTTTGATCCAACACTTTGTCGGTGAACGTTTGATTCAATAACAATCTATTGCCGGCAACAAAATAGCCCTCTTCGGCCAACTTAGCATGGTTTCTCACAAAATGCGGTAAGGGCACACAATCACCATCGATAAAAACAAGGTAATCATATTGTGCCAAAGCAGCTGCTCTATTGCGGATCATCGCTGCTTGAAAACCTTCGTCAGGATGCCAACAATGTTTGATAGCAAAAGAAGCGCGCTGTTGCCAAGCTTGGATCACAAGCCCTGTATCTTCTTTAGAGCCATCATCAGCGATAATCACTTCAAAGTGTTTATAATCTTGCGCACAAAGACCACTCAACACTCTATCTAAGGCACTTGGCCAATTGTAGGTGGTTAATATGACACTGACACCGAGCTTATCCATCGTCATTTCTCATTAATGTAAAAGAACTGCTTTAGCGGTTAGTTTGCGACTCGGTAATGGGATCACCGCAAAGCAAATGGCGGTCATTATGCAAAAGAAATAGCCTTCAGCAAAGTCCTTTAGCCATGAATTGAGCATGCAACCCAACATGAAGGTTAAGAGCACACCTTGGCAAAAACCCCGCAGATCCAATGGCATCTGTCTTGTCAGTTGCCATTGCCGAAAGAAAAGCCCCAGTAACAATCCAAGCCCCACCGTCCCCAATTCGACGGCTATGCGCAAATATTCATTATGCGGATTATCGGTGAGCAGAGTGTTTTCGCCTTGATGGTATTCCGCATAGGCGGCGCCATAGCTACCTGTGCCCCATCCCAATACAGGCTTTTGCAGAAACAATGCTGAGCTGGTTTTAGCAAACTCTAACCTTGAACCCAAAGAAGACTCGAGTAAGCGACCACCTTGCTGATAGAAGTCGATATCTTGCACTAATAAATTCAATCTGTCGGAGAAAACAGGAGACGTAAAATAGGCCCCCACTATCATCACGCAGGCCAAACCGGTCGAGATGAATAGGCCTTTTATTCGGTACCACTGCCACGCTAGAATAATTAAGCACAGCACGAGTGTGATATAGCCTATTCTGCCAACGCTCATAAAGAGTAAGTAGTAAACCATCAATGTCACAATAGCGATTAATGGCCAGCGGTAACGTGGCAAATATTTACATTGTGCAGCTAAGTAAAAAGCTGCGATTGCCATAAAGAAACTGGTCTTAATATGGCTTTTAAACACGGCTCCCATAGGATACTTAGTGCCAATCGGTAGCCCCGCATAAACTTTGCCAAAGGCAAGCACCATCGTAAATACCATGGCAAAGGCAAAAGCCCATAACGCTAAACGGCCTACTTTTTTATCTTGATAGAAGTATATGAGTATCGGGATGACGCCCAGACGCAAGCAATCGATTAAGCTACGGCGCATTGATTCTTCATTGCCGCTAGAGTAAAACATGCCCACTATCGATAATAAAATGAGTGCATAAATCCACATCACCAGTGGATGATGCGATAAAATATTTTTCTTATTCGCATGGTTGGGACCCAGTAACCAAGCCAAAAAGATAATGACGACCAAAATAGTGGTGATGGCTGTCGAAATGGGCACCACAAAAGCCAATGCAATTGCACTAGCTTGACCGAGTTTATCCCACTTTGGATCAGAGAGTTGCATAAATGATTTATTGGTTGACATGAGATGTTTGATATTCTTTCATTAATTTTTGTAAACCTTGCCATACGGCTCTTGGTGGTATGCTCTCAAAACAAGGGGGCATGATTGTAAACGCTTGCCCTTGCTTGCACTCGCGTCCTAAACAAGGCGAACACGCTAAAGTGCTATTGATATGCTGTTGCCAAGGGCCATAAGCTCCTGTTAGCTGCGCCGAGGTGGGCCCGTAAAGCGAGACGGTAGGTACTGCCATGGCCGCGGCCAGGTGGCCAAGCCCCGTATCAACCGCAACAACCCCTTTGGCTTGACTCAGCAATGTCGTTAATTCAGCCAGTGTATGCGTTGGTAAAACAGTGGGCAAACGCTTGACCGAATGACTATCACAATATTGTCTAATTGCGAGCGCTCTTGTCTTTTCTGCTTCATTTCCCCAAGGTAATAATACCTGATAACCCT
>Ga0105045_10000696_pt1 | contig 25575 bp, 20 predicted proteins | sample MAT02_FD_78089 | JGI IMG/M metagenome (GOLD analysis project Ga0105045, IMG submission 78089) | Freshwater microbial communities from Lake Fryxell liftoff mats and glacier meltwater in Antarctica - MAT-02 (megahit assembly) | ecosystem: Environmental > Aquatic > Freshwater > Ice > Liftoff... | reverse complement strand
TAATAAAAAGCTATCATTATAATCTACATAAACAATACAAAAAGCCCCCTATGGGAGCAGATAATCTGACTTGAGGGAGCTTTGGGTACCCAGTGAATTCACCGTGTAATCTTCAGAATTATAAATAAAACGACAGGTTTTGTCAATTTTTAATATTGTCATCTGATAATTATCATGTGTATTGAATAAATTAAGCAATACTCTTAAAAATTGTGGCTTTTTGTAAGGTTTAGTAGTCAAAACACACCCCATCAACTTAGGCTGCAAACCCTCTGTAGAGGGAAATTGGGAGTCACGGTAAAACCACACCGTTGCTACCCCAAGTCTCCCAAACCTGCTAGGGCGATCATGGCTCCGTTGTCGCCTGTTAGTTTTTTTGGGGCTATAAATAGGGGTAATTTAAAATTGGTTTCCAAAGTATTTCTTAAAACTTGGTTAGCAGAAACCCCGCCAGATAGGCCAATACTTTTTGGTTTAAATTCTTTGATAGCCAGATTCAATTTATTCTGTAATTGTTTAATAATCACGTACTGGGTTGAAATACAGATTTTTTTGATAAATTCTAAATGTTCAATTTTTTCTTGATTTAGTGGGTTCAATAAATACTCTAATTCTTCTTTTTTAAGTTCTTTTTGATATTTCCAGGATTTAAAATTTTGTTTTTCAATCAAATATCGCACTGCTGTTTTTAGCCCCGAATACGACAAATCCAGGCTACTATTTTTAAGCATCCCCACAGGTAAATTTATCAGATTTTCACTTTTACTATTACTGGTAATTTGACTAATAATTACTCCCGCAGGATATTTTAAACCCAACATTCTACCAATTTTATCAAAACATTCACCAGCGGCATCGTCCAGGGTTTTACCTACAATTTTTTTATCATTCCAGCTATTTAATAAAATAATTTGGCTGTTTCCACCACTAACTAACAAATGTAAGTTTGGAAAAATGTCGGTATTTTTAGGATAAATATCTTTTTTGTTACCTGAATTTAAGGCCAGATTTTGTTTATAAAAACTGCTAGCCAGATGTCCATTTAGATGATTTATTTCAACAACTTCAATTATTTTATTAGAACTTAACCCGCCAAAAAAACTGAGACTTTTAGCAAATTCCAAACCAACCCGCAGAGCTGACACTAAACCAGGATTGGTAGTTACAAAAATTTTATCCAAACCCGTCATTAATTCTTGATGTGTTAAATTGGCGTCAGCAAGCGCTTGATTATAAACTATGTGAATATTATTGGCGTGTTCTCGGGCGCCAACTTCTGGAACTACTCCACCATATTTTTGATGAACCAAAATTTGACTAGAAACACTGTTAGCCAAAATTTCAAAGGAGTTTAAATATTCTACAAAACTATTAGAATTGGAATCAATCTCGCCTTTTAAAATGGCAATAGAAGTCTCATCGCAGCTACTTTCAACACCTAAATAATACATTATAAAATCTTAAAATTTAGTATTAGCCCATTTACTAGCCACATCTGAAATTGGTTTTAAAACATCAGTTTCATGAACATTGTTATAGCCGTTGATTACCATTAGAAGTCTTTCAAAACCAGAACCAGTATCAATATTTTTTTGAGTTAAAGTTTCCAAATTTATAGGTTCTTTACCCTCACCCCATTCGCCAATATACTGCATAAATACATGATTCCAAATTTCAACAATTTGGTTTTCAATAAAGTCGGCAACCTCTGCGGGATTAAGATTCGGTAAAACAGTTTCTTGAAAGTTGATAGGATTATTTTGGAGTAAATAAAAAATTTCGGTGTCAGGTCCGCAAGGGCCTTTGTAGGGTAAACCCCACCAATTTTCTGAGCCTGGTAATTTGGTAATTCTAGCTACAAATTTCTGATCTTTTTGCAGTTTCGTTTTATCAAAAATATGACCATCGGCTACATCAGCTTCCATCCCTACAGTTTTAAATGCTTTTTGCCAAGCTGCAATCGCTTCATTATCTTCAGGAACTTCTCCTTTGCCTCTATACACAGTTACGAAAAGCCGATTTGGATCTAGTCCTAGCCATTCTTTTGCAGTCAAAAATTCCATACCCCATTCAATAGTTTCAGCTTTAAAATAATCACCCAGGCTCCAATTACCAAGCATTTCAAACAAACTTAAGTGTCTATTATCGCCAACTTCATCAATATCAATTGTACGAACGCATAGTTGACTGTTAGCAATTCTTTTACCTTCAGGGTGAGTTTGCCCAAGTAAATAAGGCACCATCGGATACATCCCAGAATTTACAAACAACAAAGTTGGATCTTCTTTTGGGATTAAACTAGCAGAAGGCGTGATAATGTGATTTTTGCTTTTATAGAAGTCTAAAAACTTTTGACGCATTTCTTTGGAGTTCATAAAATTGATTTTAAATTAAAATTGACAAAATGACATCCTAAGTAGAAATTTAATTATAATTAACTACCTAAATTCATTATGCTTGATAGACTAAAAAATCTACCTGATAACATTAAAAACCTGTTAGCAATACTTTTGTCAATTACAATTGTATTACTAGTTGTTTTATTTTTGACATTGTTAAACCAATTTTTGAAACAGAATCTGTCTAGAATTAGAGAACTAATATAGAATGCCATGAATAATTCCGTATTACTTTTAGAAGCCACCAAGATTTTAACTTATTCCGCTTTGGCTTTTTTTGTGGCTTTATGGTGGGGGCCCTATTTAATCCAGGTTTTAACCAAATTGGAATTTTGGAAAAAAAAAGTACGCGACACAACTACAACTGGTGAAAAACTAGTAGTCACTAAAGAATTTTATGAAGAAAACGAAAAGAAAAGATTGGTTCCGCGAGCTGGAGGAATTTTAATTTGGGTAACGACTTTAGTTTTTGCTGGTTTTTTTTGGTTATTTTTAAAATTTTACCCCCAAAATCAACTAACTCAATTTCTAAACTTTGTATCCAGGCAAGAAACTTTTATTCCACTTGGAACTTTGTTTTTTGGTTCTTTTTTAGGATTAATTGACGATGCTTTGGTCACTTCTAAAAGCGGTGGAAAATACAAGGGCGGTGGAATGCATCTTAGTCAACGCTTACTTTTGGTAACAATTTTCAGTTTTTTAATCAGTTTGTGGTTTCATTTTAGGTTAGAATTGCATATTTTAAGTTTTTTTGGTTGGGAATTAAATTTGAACAACCTAAATTTTGGATTAGGCCTTAGCGCCACTTGGTTAATAATTCCTTTTATAATTTTAGTTTTGGTTTTTACTTGGTCAACTGGGATTATAGATGGTTTCGATGGTCTAGCTGCTGGCGTTTTTATTCCAGTATTTTTATGTTTTGCGGGGCTAGCTTTTGCTAGAGGGTTTTTTGATGTTGCCACACTTTTAATGGTAATGGTGGGTTCTACAGTAGCTTATTTATGGTATAATATCCCGCCATCAAAATTTATTTTAGGGGATACAGGCACAGTTGGAATTTTACTAACATTGGGAGTGGTCGCAATTTTAATAGATTACGTTTATATTTTACCAATAGCAGGATTTGTATTATTTGCCACTTCTATTTCAGCTATTGTTCAAGTCGGCTCCAAAAAATTTTTTAAAAGAAAAGTGTTGTTGGCAGCCCCACTTCATCACCATCTAGAAGCTATTGGCTGGAAACGCAATCAAATTACCATGAGGTATTGGTTAATTTCTATTATGACCTCTGTACTTGGCTTGGCTATTGGATTAGTCTTTAGGTAATGTCTTTTTGATACGATATTTCTTTTGATTTTCGTGTTCTTCTAGAGTTTTACGACGACTGATTACAAAAATTATTAAAACTATAAAGCCAATTATAAAGCCAACAGAAGCTGCAAAACCTCCAGTTCTAGGCAGAAAGTTAAAAATATTACTATTGGGATTACTATTGGAATTATTATTAGAACCGTTGTTATTGTTTCCACCTGTGTTGCCACTACCTGTACCATTTCCACCGCCTAAATTACCATTATCTGTAGGGTAATCACTATCAATACCACTAATTCCACCACTAACGGCGTAGTTTACAACATTACTTATAATACCGTTTCCTTGATAAACAACTAAACCAAAAGCGGTACCACCACCTACAATACCGTTTATACTACCCAAATTGGTATTACCACCGACAGCTTGTGATAATAATGGCGACCCTGGTAGATTGTTTTGGGGGGTAACATTTTGAGTCCCAGCCGCTCTGGGAAAATTTGGAGTTAGAGGTTGAGTTAATAAAATTAAATTTTGTTGATTTAAAGACAGGTTAGTTCTGTAAGTGCACATTCCAAGATTATTCGTGGTTCCACTTAAAACTGCATAATTTGAAATAGTTGGGGATAGTATCCAAATCTCACAAGGAATATTGCTTAAAATAGTATTAGTTGAAGTTAAAGCAGGTCCTAGAGTAAAGGTTAGAGTTTCGCCTACAAAAATATTGCCAGGGCTAACGTTAAAAATCACACTTGAAATTAACTGTGGTGAAATAACAAGTTCTGTGATAGTTACGCCCTGATTATTGGCCTGTACTGGTAGATTAATCAATGACAACACGATTCCAACAACCGCTAAAACGCTAAAGATTGTAGGTTGAAATAGCCTCTTAAAGAAATTGCGATGGTACTGCCTAAATTTCATAAACACTTTATTATGAACCACTTTAAAGCTAATGTCAAAAACTTTTTTAAATTGACAAAGCTAGGTGCTTACTTAATTCTGAACTTAGATGACCAAACCTAAAAATGATTTAAAAAAACTAAATTGGAAGCAAAATCTACTAATTGTATCTTTAATTTTTAACCTAGTTTTAGTTGCTGCAGGATTTTATGTATTATCCAATAAAAATACCTCTTTGTTAGATAATGTAGGCTTTTTACAAGCCAAAAATGAAATTCAAGTGATTATAAAAAGAGATGGAATTACAGCTTTTCCCGATCAAGAAAAAATTAATAAATCTCAATTAAAAGGAATTGTAGCTAGTTTAGAAGATCCTTTTAGCGAATATTTTGTAGCTTCGGAATTTGATAACTTTAACGATAACTTAAATCAACGTTATCAGGGAATTGGGGTTAGGTTTGATCAAAAAGATAATCAAATTGTAGTTTCTAGAGTCTTTGATAATAGCCCAGCTAAAGACAACGGCGTCCTAAGTGGTGATATTTTAATAGCAGTTGAAGGCCAAGAAATAACAGGTCAAAATATTAATCAAGTTGTCACTAGAATTAGGGGCGAAGAAAATACTGAAGTGAAATTGAGCTTTAAAAGAGGTGAAACCAAAATAGATAAAACTATAACTAGAAAAAAAATCCAGTCTGATCTGATTTACTTGGATTTTAAAGAAAAAACAGCTATTATTGAAATTACATCTTTCGGTGAAAATTTGGATTCTAAGATGCAAAAAATCGTTTCTCAAATTAAAGCCAAAGGTACTGAAGTTAATTCAATTATTTTAGATTTAAGGGGTAATACAGGTGGTATCTTAGATCAATCTGTTGAAGTTATGTCGTATTTTGTGGAAGCTAACTCGACAGCCTTAATAGAAAAAGATAAAGATTCTGAAGTTATCTTACGTACGAAATTTAAACAAGATAATCTGATGAACTATAAAACTGTGGTTTTAATGAATGGTAATACAGCATCTGCTAGTGAAATTGTAGCTGGAAGTCTGAGAGATAATACTGGAGCCAAGTTAATTGGTACAAAATCATTTGGAAAAGGGGTGGTGCAAAGACTGTATAATCTAAGAAATGGGGATCAATTAAAACTAACAATTGCTGAGTGGTTTACACCCAAAGGTACTGCTATTAATAAAGTTGGTTTAATTCCAGATATAACAATGGAAGATGATACAAATAGTCTCGACAGGGCTTTACTAGAACTAAAAAAATAACTAATTTATAAATATGTTTGGCCAAATTACAGATGATATAACTTGGTCCATTATTTTCGGGGTTAGTTTTACTATTTTAGTACACTTTATTTATTACTGGTATTTGTTTGAAAATGGCGACAAAAAATATTGATTATTCTTGCCAAGTTTCAGCTAGTTTCACTTCTAAATAATTATGCAATCTAGGAACTTCTTTTTTTAAATTATTTAAATTAAGGCTATCAACTAAAACATCGATTTGGCTATAAATATCTGGATCAAGACCCATTAAATCCAGCACTTCTGAATCAAATCCACTTTGCTGACTGCCAAAAAGTTGGCCACTGCCACGTAATTCCAAATCTTTATTTGCGATCAAAAAACCGTCTTCATATTCACACAAATATTGTAATCTTTTAGCGTATTGTTTTTCCCTTGTGGTAACTAGTAAACACAAATTATTTTGGTAATTATTTCTACCAATACGACCACGTAATTGATGCAAGGCAGCCAGTCCAAACCGTTCGGCATTTAAAATTAAAATTAAACTAGCCTCTTTTACATCTACACCAACTTCTATTACGCTAGTTGCCACCAAAATTTGTTTATTTGGGTTATCTCTAAATTCTGTTAAAATATTTTGTTTATCTTTATCTTTTCCGTGAATGGCTAAACTCTTATTTGGAAAATATCTTTCAATAATTTCAGCTGTTTTTTTAAGACTCCAAATCTCACTTTGGCCAGGGTCGTCAGTATCCTCAATTTTACTACAAACAACATATACTTTTTGATTTAAACTAAGGTGCTGAGTAATTTTATCTTGAATTTTGGATTCAAATTCTTCAAAAAAACTGATCTCAGTTACAATTTTATTACGCCCTGGTAACCGCTCTAAAAAATGTGGTTTTAAGTATTTATAAGTTGTTAAAGCCAAGCTTCTGGGGATTGGGGTAGCCGAAAAAGAGATATAGTGAGCTTCAATTTGGTTATCTTCTGTGCTAGATAATTTTTGTCTTTGTCTCACTCCAAAACGATGTTGTTCATCTATTAAAACCAAATTATATAAAATTTCTTCTTGAAATAATAAAGCCTGCGTGCCGATCCAAATAGTTTGTTTAGCTTGGTTTTTTAGATCCAGCAGATAATTATTAATTTCTTTTTTGGTAGCCAAATTCCCATTAATAAATTTGGTTTTATTGGTTTGAAAAATTAGATTAACCCAGTCTAAATCAACTTTGGAAGTCTGAACTAAATTTAGTAAATTGTTGTAATGCTGCAAAGCTAAAACCTCGGTTGGAGCCATTAAAGCGACGTTCCCACTGGCAATATTTTTAAGATACGAAAGTGCAATAAAGAAAGCCACAATAGTTTTTCCACTACCAACATCGCCGATAATAATTCTATTTAGGGCAGGAATTGCTTTAGGCATAAGTTAATAATTTTATTCAAATTCAAACATACTACTGGCTTGTTCGTCCCAATTTTCTAGCTTTTGTGGTGGTTCTAAATTCCCTGTAAAAACTTCAATCAAAAATGAGTCTACATTTTCTGGTAAATTTTTATAAACTGAATAAAAAGGTTTTTTGGTTGAGTTAGGTGTATCTTTTGGTTTTAATTCCGCAGGCTTTATAGTAGCTGCTGGTTTGATTTCAGGTTCAATGGGCGTTGGGCTATAATTACTAATTTTAGGTTGGCTGGCAGAGTTCTTTATAATGACTTTGATATGGTAAGTATTGCCAGTTTTTTGTATCAGTAAATCTTTAAAAAAATTAAGTATTTTAGGATTGTTTAATTGAGTTAAAAAAATAGAATTATTGGTGGCTAACGTGATTTCATCTTTATTAAACTCTGTAATCTCCAAGTTTTTAATCAACATTTTTAGGATTGGTGGAGCCTGCTTTTCTTTGCTAGAATTTTCAATAATATGAGTTAGTAGAGGCAGCGAAACTACCCCATCTAGTTTAATAAAAGGTGCCGGCGTTTCATCTGTCACAGGGATGTTATCTGGAACAGAGTCTATATTATTGGGTACAATATTTTCAGATGGTTCGGAATTTTCTAGGATGTTTTCTATCGACAAATTTATAGGCTCAATTACTTCCAGTTTAGTTTTTTTTTGATAGTTTAGATCTTCTTGTGGCAGTTTTTTTGTAACATTTAAAAGTTTGGCCTGAATAATAGCTAGACTTGTTAACGGTGAACTAAGTGGCAATTTTAGGCTAATAGTTTCAGCGATAACTGGAATTAGTATGGAAAAATTATTGCTGTTATTAAAACCAGTATCAATTAAATATTCTAATAGCTGACCTAAAAAAGTGTCGCCATCAAAACCGAGATTTTCAATTTCCAAAATTAACTCCGAGCTTAATTTATTATATTCTAAAGCCGCGATAGTTTTATCTAAAATTGCAATTGGTAAAAGTCCCAGTATCTGAGAAGCATTGTTGATGGAGATGTTTTCCAAATCGTAACTAGCAATTGTTTCTAATAAATTAATAGCATCGCGTTGGCTACCAGTAGATCTTTTAGCAATTAAATCTAAACTTGGGTCATCAATATTTATATTTTCTAGATCAGCAATTCTTCTTAAATTCTTAGTTAAATCTAATTGAGTATGGCCAGTTAAATTTAATTTTGTTAATCTAGATAAAACCGTTGGTAACAATTTTTCGGGATTGGTGGTAGCTAATAAAAACACTAAATATTCGGGCGGTTCTTCTAAAGTTTTAAGCAAGGCATTCATAGCATTTTTAGATAGCATATGAACCTCATCAATAATATATATTTTCCATTTTCCATTGATTGGTGGAGTTTTACTGCTATCAATTAGCTGTCTAATATTATCGATACCAGTATTACTGGCGGCGTCTAATTCTATGATATCTATAGAATTTTCAGGCTGTGTTTGAAGCTGGTTAAGTTTACTAGCAAAGATTCTAGCAATTGTTGTTTTACCTACACCTTTTGGGCCATTAAATAAATAACCATGTTTAATTCTACCTTGGGTTAAAGAGTTTTCTAATACAGATTTTACCAATTCTTGACCCAAAACTTCATTAAAATCAGCCGGTCTGTATTTATTGTACCAATTCATAAGCCAAATTAAGTACTGAAAAAAGGCTTTAGTCAAACTAAAAACTTGACTATTATTTATTAATCATACTTTGCTTAATAAGTATACGGGATGTGGTGCATCGGTAGCATGCTTGCTTTGGGAGCAAGAGGTATAGGGTTCAATTCCCTACATCCCGACCAGAAAATTATTGATAATAGAGAATTATTAGAAATTATTTAAAAAAATTAATCAGTTTGAGGTCGACGTAATCGTTTTAACTGCCACTAAATACTATATTTTGAAGTATTCTTTCTAATATATGATGTTTTCTTGTATTACCTTTACCTTGTAGTAACAGTAAATAATCTTTTCGTCCTTTTATTACTTTCTTACCTAAAATTGTAGGTAATAACTTTAGATCCATATGGCCTAAATAACCAGGCCTAGTGTGTTTATATCTGTTTTTTGAATTTAATCGCTAAAGGACAATTTTACTAATTATTAATCACTTTTTTATGGCAAATAAGAACCCGATGTTATCTATTTACTCAGTCGGTTTTATGAACACATTTTGTTCATCGCTGTTAATTGCCGTTTTACCACAAACTATAAGAAATTTAGGTTTTTCAGACATATTTTATGGAATTTGTTTGTCTGTTTTTTCTTTTACGCAGTTTTTTTCTACACCCTTACTTGGTGAAATGAGCGATGATATGGGGCGTAGAAAGCTATTATTACTTTGCCAAATCGGTACTTTTTTTAGCTGGATAATATTTGCCATGGCTTATTTTAGTGACAAAATCTGGTTATTTCCATCAGCTCTAGTTCTGATAATTATTATTATAGCCCGGGCTTTTGACGGTATTACTGGCGGTAACTACTCCATAGCCAACGCATATATTATTGATATTTCTGATAAAAATCAAACAATAAAAAGATTTGCTAATGTTGGAGCTATTGCTGGCATTGGGTTGATATTAGGCTCCGCAATTGGAAATTTATCCAATTCTAGTGGTATTGGCTATTTAGGAACGGCTTTAGTAGCACTTACCATTTCTTTGATAGCTTTTTTGTTCACTTATTTTTTCTTACCTGAAACCAAACAGAAAGTACGTAAATTTATTTTTAACACCCAAATTTTAAGAAAAATAAATGTTTTTGCTAGAATGAAATCTTTACGGTTAAACTCATTTGTTAAAAGTTTACTAGCTGTTAGGTTTTTTACTTCTGTTGGCGGTTTTGCCTATATGGCAGTTATTATTTTGCAAGTTTTAGATGTCTTTCAATTTAATTCAAGCCAGCTTAGTATCTTTTTGTTTTTTGTTGGCTCTTTTGTAATTATTAACCAGTTTTTTGTAGTGAAAAAATTGATCAAACTCTGTGGGCAAAAAAAGTCTGTTCTCATAGGTTTATTTTTAAGCTTTACCGGTGTACTACTAATTGGAACGACGACAAATTTAGTTATATTTATAGTTTTTGAGTATTTATTTAATTTAGGTTTCAGTATTATTACTACAATCTTAAAAAACCTAATTTCTGAAAATACAAGTGCTGAAATACAAGGTGAAGCTATGGGTGTAGACGACGCTTTTAATGCACTTGGAAAAATTGTAGCTCCTTTCTTTGGAACTTTAACATATCAATATTTTAACTCCCAATCTTTCGCTGTATTTGCAATTGTTGTTTTGGTCAGCATTATTATTTACATAAAAGCTTTAATTAAACTAAAAAGCACTTCAGCAGCCTAAACCTTAATTTTCCAATCGGCAAAAATTTACTCAGCGGGTATAACAATTCAAATTTGAATCATAAAATTACTAAAACAAAAATTATTTAACTCGAAATTATACATCCCAGCCGCCCCCAAAAGTACCCTTTTTATCTGTTCTTTGATAGGTGTGAGCTCCAAAATAATCACGTTGGGCTTGGGTGATATTTAGCGGTAAATTATCCATAGTTAAACTGCCAGCGTAGTCTAAAGCCGCATTATAAACAGACAAAAGTGGTAAACAAAAATCTTGCTTGGCTAAGTAATTATACATTTCAATCAAATCGCTGTGGCATTTAACAAGTTTATCAGTTAAGTTTATAAATTTTCCACCACTAAAATCGTGGCTCAAATCCTGTAGCATGTTGCTGCGAATGATGCAGCCGCCTTGCCAAATTCTAAGGACTTCAGCTAAATCTATTGACCAGTGATACTGTTTATTGGCCTCTAAAATTAAATCTAAACCTTGTAAATAAGAAGTGTAAAAAATAGCCTCCAAAGTTTTGTGAAATAAATTTATATCCAGATTTTTGACTAAATTATCTTGCTTGCTTTGGGTCAAAGTTTTAATAACATTTGGCCTGGCTGTAACTTCAAAATTGTGAGTTCGGCTACTTAAAACCCTAGCAAATAAACTGGCCGCAATGTTAGGGACGGCAATTCCCAAATTCATAGCAGCTTCCACTGTCCATTTTCCAGTGCCTTTACTACCAGCTTTTGGACTAATTTTATCCACCAAAAAACCGTCGCCTAGATTATCTTTTTGTTTTAAAACATCAATACTAATTTTGGTTAAAAAACTCGTGGTACTGCCTTGATTTAGTTTTTCAAAAATGTTGGAAATATGAATAGCCTCTAAACCAAGATGCCTTAGAATATCATAGATTTCAGCAATACCTTGCATAATTGCGTATTCAATTCCGTTATGAACCATCTTTACAAAATGACCACTAGGCCCTTCACCGATATAAGTGACACAAGGTTTACCAGCAAAATCTTTAGCGGCAATTTTTTCTAGAAATGGTAAAATTTGATTTACAACTTCACGTTTACCACCAGGCATTAAGCTAGGTCCGTGTAAGGCACCTTCTTCACCACCACTAACGCCAGCGCCAATAAAATGAATATTTTTATTATGGTTTAATTCTGTTTGTTTCAAAATGTTTTCAATTGTGTAAAACTTACCAGCCTCAATTTGATTTTGGCGTTTTAAAGTGTCTTCCCAGTTAGAATTACCAGTGTCTATTAAAATATCTTGGTCGTCTAAAAAAGGGTAAATTTTTTCAATAATAGCATCAACTGGAGCTCCACTTTTTACAAGTAAAATTATTTTTCGTGGCCGCTCTAGGCTTTGTACAAAATTAGCCAGTTCTTGAAACCCAACTATTTCTCCTGTTGATTTAGTTTCTATTTTATCTTCTTTCCAGATTTTTTCTAGATCAGTAGTTTTTTCATAGCTGCGATTATAAACCGAAACTAGGTAATTATTTCTAGCTAAATTTCTAGCCAAATTAGAACCCATGGTAGCTAGGCCAATAACTCCAATATTTGATTTTGTCATACTAAAATCTATATTTTTTACCAAATCAATTGTCAACGTAAATTTGTCTGGAGTTTTACAAAACTGGCGGCATTAGCACTGTGTCTATAATATGAGCCACTCCATTTTTTTGGATTACATCAGCATTTTGGATCACGGCGATGTTGTCATTTTTGTCGCCGATAATAGAAATTTTAGTGCCTTCTATTTTAATTTTTAATTTGTTTCCACTCAGACTTGTTAGCACTTGGCCATCTTTTAGATCCGCAATCAATAGCTTTCCAGGAATAACATGATAGGTCAAAATCCCAATTAATTTTGCTCGACTTTCAGTTTTTAATAAATCTTCAACTGTGCCAGCGGGTAATTTTGTAAAAGCTGGGTTACTTGGCACAAAAATTGTAAAAGGCCCTTCAGATTTTAAAGTTGAACTTAGATTGCTAACCTGTACAGCGGCAGCGACTGTAGTTAGGTTTGGTAACAAAGCCAAGTTTTCCAAGAAATCTTTTTCAGAGGAAACTTCCACACCACCTACATTTGTTAATTTTATGTCTTTAGTTTCTGGAATTAGCACGGTATCTATAATGTGAGCCACACCATTTTTTTGGACAACATCGGCGGTTGTTATTTTGGCATTTCCAATTGTAGTTGTATCGCCCTCTTTTTTTACAATTAGTTTAGCGCCATTAATTGTAGTTATTTCTTGATTATTTTGTAAATCTTCTACTTTAAAAGTTCCAGCAATGAGATGAAAGGTTAAAATATCGGTGAGTTGTTTTTTATTCTCAGGTTTTAACAAATTTTCTAAAGTTACAGCAGGCAGTTTACTAAAAGCTTCGTTATTTGGAGCAAAAACTGTAAAAGGGCCGCCCCGTAAAGTTTCTTTTAGATTAGCTGTTTCCAAAGCTGACATTAAATTGGCCAGGCTACTTTCTTTACTAAAATTATCTACAATATCAAGTTCGTCGCTCATAGCAGTAGATCCGACCAAAGTGGTGTTATCTTTATTGTTGTTATTGCTACCACCGTTATCATCTTTTTTATTTGTTAAAGCAAAAATAATTCCAAATACGATCAGGCCAGCGATTAGGATACCTGCTAAAATTGCGATTACATTTTTACTTAAAGATTTTTTTTCATCAGTCATAATAATTAGATTTTGGTTAATAAATTTTTTATGAATTTAGTAGTAGTTAGAAAATAGTGCCTGTCAAATTACTCAACAAATTAAAGTACCAAAGATCTTAAATAAATCCAGAATAACAGCTTAGCTAGGCCTAAAGTTGTAAATATATGCAAAACGCCAGACAAAACCAAAATCTGCAATAATTTTTTTTGTTATCTTTTTTGTAGTGTAAACTGTCCTAAAGTTCAGTAATAGAATTAGCAATATCGTTTAAACCATTTCCATAAACTCCCAACATTTCTTTAAAAAAATCTATATCCAAATCGGCATCTTTTCTACTAAAGCGATTAACTTCAACGTTGTATCTTCGCCAAAATTCTTCCTCACTCATTTTTGGCCAAAAAAATAGAAAAAACTTTTTAAGAAAAGTGGGATTAACTTTGGTTTCTAAATCTTGTAAAATAATTTCTAATTCGTCTTTTAAAACCTGTTTTTGTTTATCAAAATTGGCAATAATTTCTTCTACTTCAGTCTTGATCCGATTTAAACTTTCAATTTGTTTAGTAGTTACTAGCTGCTGACCTTCCACTTTTTCTTGTAAAACTTTGGTTTCACTAAAATATTTAGCTAAAATTTCTTCTTTGGAGAGCTCTTTTAAAGCAGTTTCTTGAATTTCGTCTTCAACTTTAGTATTTTTGTGTTTTTTGGGTTTAACTTTGGTTAGTAAAAATAAATAAGCCTCACGTAGTTCTACAAATTCACCGTTGCTGCCACCATCTTTATCAGGATGTTTAATAAAAGCCTGGGCACGGTACATTGATTTTAGAGATTCTAATGATAGATTTTCTATAGTTTCTAAATCAAATATTTTTAAGGCTTTATTTTCCGTCATAATTACCACAAGATATTGGCTAAATTTTATCAAGATTTTTGTAGCTGTCAATAGATTCTTGCGTATTCTTGAAAAAACCTTTTTAGTATTTTTATTATGACCAGTAATATTATATACACCAGAATCTCAATTGTTATTTTAACTATAGTAGCTATTTTAGGCACTGCTTCATCTTGTTCTGTGCCAGGTTTTTTTAATTCTACAACCGCTGCGGCTACAACCTATGGCCTGATAAAAAAAGATCCCGGTGTTCGCGCCGATGGTTTTGTGCGGGCAAATGCTGTAGTTGGTTTGGATGGAAATACCGATAACCAAGGTTTGAGTAATCTATCTGCAACCAAGATTGTTCGTATTAATAAAGATAAGTTGTATATTTTAACCAAAGAAAAAGGTTTATTTAGAACCCAAAATGGCGGTCAAACCTGGTCGAGAATTTATCTAATTCCAGTAGGCAGTACCAATAGCGATACCAATAATAGAAACAAAGAAATCAACACCCAAATAGCTCAAAATGACGCTTTAATAATTACAGATTTTGCAGTAGATATATTGCAGCCCCAAGTATTATATATTGCAGTAACCGAAGGTAATTTTGGTAAGATTTATCAATCGTTAGATGAGGGTAACAACTTTAAAGAAATTTATTCAGAGGTTGAACAAAATATCCCAGTGTTATTTTTAGCTATAGACCCTTTAAATAGCTCTAATATTTTTGCAATTTTGCAGGAGGGGGCATTGCTTCGAACGACAGATAGTGGCCTGAGTTGGGAAAAAGTAAGAAGTTTTAAAGACACCCCAGTTCAAATTGGTTTTGTACCCGAATTTAACAATTTGTTTTTTGTATTATTTGCCAGCGATGGTTTAGCTTTTTCCAAAGATACTGGCGCAACCTGGGAAATTTTGGCCTTAACCAAAGCCCCGAGTGAAATAGGCGAAAATCAACCTAAAGATGGCTTGGATATAAGCTTTAGTCAGAATGCCAAATTTGGAAAATATGAAAAAATTGTTCCAATTACTGCTGGAATAACCTACACAACTGATGGTAAAATAACCAATCCCAGTGGTAAAAATACCTGGCTTTTAATTGCAGATAAACAAATGTGGTATTCCCAAAATGCTGGCAACGATTTTAAAAAATTGGTATTACCCCTGCAATCTGAACAAGCCAATATTTATGATATTGCTTTTGATCCAAATAGTGGCTTAAATCGTATTTTAGCTAGTGTAGATAATCGGCTGTTTATTACAACTAATCAAGGAAAATCCTGGAATACTCAAGATAATATTAACCTTAGTAACCCGATAGGAAATATTAGCCAGATTTTGATAGAAAAAGAAAATACAGAAATTATTTATTTAACCCTGATTAACCCAAAAGCTACCAGAAATAATGGTTTGTTTAGTTTTTAAAAAATAGAAACACCAACTTAAATATTACTAGATCTTATCTTCCAGTAGCAGGATCAATTATGGGTGTTCCAGTGCCGCCTGCTGGGTTATTGTTGTTTGTGTTATTATTACCGCTTGTTCCAGTATTAGACGGTGTTCGAGTGTTGTTATTAGTATTGTTTGAGGGGGTATTTGTGCTTGGTGTATTATTAGTTGATGGAGTATTGTTAGTATTTGTGGGAGTTGGTGAAGTGGGGGTAGATGAAGGAGCGGTCTGGCTAGCTGGAATAAAGAAAATTATTAATTGAACCAGAGTAGTTGCTAACAGGGTTATTAATAAACCAATCACGGCGTTTTTAATAGCTTCTCTACCTTTAGTAACTTGGCCATCATCCCCAGCTGAAGTTATAATCAAAAAAGCTCCATAAACAAATAAAGCTACAGTAATTACAGACGATAGTGGAATTAAAAAGGTAGTCAAAAGATTAGTAATTGTTCTTATAATACTAGCTGGATTTAGTGCCAAAGTTGCAGTAGCACCAGAACCTGTGGAGCCAAAAGTAGCCCCAACTATACTAGCCAGCGGCCGAGCAATTAATACAACTACTAGTCCAACAACCCCATTTTGAATAGTTTTTTTACCATCTTCTTGATCCCCAGGTAAGCCTGAAATAAGGTATTTATAGCCGCCCCAAACAATTACACCCACAGCCACCACACTAACTAGTCCAAACAGAAAATCACTAAGGTTGTTTATTTGACCGATTAAAGCAGCTGGAGTCAAACCATTTGCATTAAATGAACCACGAACCACACCCACAATGCCCTGGGCAATTAACACAATTACAAGACCAATTACCCCACTTTGAATAGTTTTTTTACCATCTTCTTGATCCCCAGGTAAGCCTGAAATAAGGTATTTATAGCCGCCCCACATAATAACTATAACAGCTAAAAATGGCGCCAAAGCCATGAAAAAATTCACTAAAAGATCAAAAATATTACCACCACTACTATCACAGCTAGTCTGTCCTGGAAAAAAACAACTAACACCAAGCAAATTAAAATCGTTTAAACTAGTTCCCTGGGCTTGGGCTGGTACACTTAAAAAACTAAAAACTCCAAATAATAGAATAACTATGGAAGCTAATTTTAAAAATCTATTTTTGTATTTGTTTAGCATATATTTAGGTAAAGAGTGAAGAAATATCGGTAGAAAGAAGTCTGGAGCCGCCTAGTAAATTGATTACAGTAAAGACAATTATAAAAAAGAAAAATAACGACAACAATGATAATAATGAATTGCGTAATAAACTTGCAGCTGCCGCTGACGAAGTGCCATCAAAACCTCCCCAAATATACCAAATTCCAGCAAAAATAATAGTTGGTAGCAGTAACACCCACACCAGTGAAATCATAAAGCCAAAAAATCTGACAATAATATCGGGTATAATGGTAATGCTTAGAGGTTTAATGGTAGTGCCATCTTGGCCACACTCCTGGGGAATAATGGGAATAAAGGTAGCGGGGGTTGCAATATTGTACCACCGAATTGAGGCCTTATCTATTTTACAAGTGCTGGTTGTAGAACTGGTAGTTGCTGGTTTTGCAGTATTAGCACCACTTGCAGCTGGAGGTATTGCAGGATTACTTTGTGCATCAACCGCGACATTTATGCTAGCAAAAGAAAGGAATAAAGCCAAAACTAAGCCAAACATCATAAGTACCTTACCGACATTGGTAATATTTAATTTTGAGATAATTTTTTTCATTTTCAATATTTTCTTTTTGTGTTTTATCCATTATAACTTAGCAAAAACACTTGGTCAATTGGTTATTTCTAAATTTAACAATTTTCTTGACTAAAAGTTGTATTTTCATTGCTCTATAAAGTACTATTATGGCTCTAATTTTATCACTTTCTAGTAGATGGGTTCTGGATTCTCGGGGTTTTCCTACCGTACGAACAGCGATGACTGTAGATTTAAAAGGTAAAAAAGGTTTTGGTAGTTGCAGCGTTCCTAGTGGGGCTTCCACAGGTAGCTATGAAGCTGTAGAACTTCGCGATAATGGTAAACAATTTCATGGTAAAGGCGTAGATACAGCAGTTAACAATGTTTTAACTAAAATTGGTCAACGAATTATAAACCGAGAATTTGCTTCAGCCCAGGAATTGGATGAATTTTTACTAACGCTAGATCCAACTCCAAACAAAGCTGAAATTGGTGCCAATGCTATTTTGTCAGTTTCTATAGCAGCTCACAGAGCTTTTGCTGATCTTTATAGTTTAGAATTATGGCAATATTTACGCAGATTATATTTTAGCACTTTGCCTGCCGTTACCAAATACCCAAGGTTAATGTGTAACGTAATTAATGGTGGAGCCCACGCTGATAACACCATTGATATTCAAGAATTTATGATTGTGCCAAATACGAATGATCTAGAAAATGATGTGCGAGTAGCCTCCGAAATTTATCACACCCTAAAAAAGAATTTACACACCGATAAACTTTCAACTTCCCTAGGCGACGAAGGTGGTTTTGCCCCGCAAATTAGTGATACAAATCAAGTTTTAAATTATCTTCAAAAAGCTATAATCGATAGTGGTTATACTAGCCTAGATTGTGATTTAGCTTTGGATTGTGCTGCGAACGAGCTTTATTCTAAAGACAAAAATCAATACACCATTGAAGGCCAGCAGTTTAGCCAGTCGTCATTGGTAGATTTTTATACTAATTTAAAAACTGAATTTCCAAATTTAATTTCCATTGAAGATGGTTTTTTTGAAGATGATATTTTGGGCTGGGAATTGATGACACAAACTCTTGGCCAAAAAATAAAACTAGTTGGTGACGACCTTTTTGTAACCAATACAAAGCGTTTTCAATCAATCGGTTTAGATAACAAGGTAGCCAACAGTATCCTAATTAAACCAAATCAGATTGGTTCAGTCCTAGAAACTTGCCAAGTAATAAACTTAGCTAAGGAAAATAAATATACTACAATTATTAGTCATAGAAGCGGCGAAACTACCGATGATTTTATTGCCGATTTAGCGGTAGCCAGTCAAAGTGAATTTATCAAATTAGGAGCCCCAGCCCGAGGTGAAAGAGTTGCCAAATATAATCGTTTATTAGAAATTAAAGAGAGCCTGAGTTAAAATAAATATCGCCTTTAAGGTGGAAAATAATCTGTTTTAGTTTTAACTTATAATTATAGCAAACTAGGTAATTTTAAACTTAAATTAGTAAATCTTTGATAAAAATTAAGCCTTCTAACAATTTTAAAAATATTAAATTATGGATCTAAAAACTTTGGAAAATTTACCAAGTAATCAAAAACTCTTACTTTTGGGTGTGGGTACAGAAATAATACAGTTTTTAGAGTGGTTAGATAATGTAGTTAAATTTGATTTAAAAAGAGTATATTTAGCAGATAAAAAAGACGTTACAAGCATTGATAATTTTACTTTAACTCAGTTTGCAGGCTGTTATTTTAATGATAATTATCTAGATGCTTTTGAAAATGAGCATATTAAATATATTTTTAAAGCTCCAGGTATTTGGAGTAAAAGCCAAGAATTAGAACTGTTTAGAACTAAAAATGGCTCGGACTCAGTGCTGTCTAGTTTAGTTTTTTTTATCCAAAAATTTAAATCCCAAATTATAGGAATTACAGGTACTAAAGGTAAAAGTACCACCTCTTCACTAATTCAACATTTGTTAGTTAACGCTGGCTACAACTCCAAATATTGTGGAAATACAACAGGCATTTCGCCGTATCAATTTTGGACGATTAAAGATCAAGAATTACAGCCAAATCAAAAATTTGTAATAGAGTTATCCTCATTTCAACTCCAAGATATTGGCTATTCAAAAATCTCTTTAGAAACTTCTGTAATCACAAATTACTATATAGACCATCTAGATCAACACGGAAATGTTATGGAATATTGGAGTTCTAAAGACCAAATTTTTGTAAATAACCCAGAAAATGCTTTCGTAATTGCAACCGATCAAGTTTTAGAACATTCAAGTAATTTAAGTGAAATTAAAAATAAAATCGTTGTAGATAAAAATATTATAGATAAAATTAATAATTTAATTCAACATAATTTGCTAGGTGATCACAACAAAAGTAATTTAAGCCAAAGTCTAATTTTAACAGAAAGTCTGGTTTTTAAAACCCATAATTTAGATTTAATTTTAAAAAACATTGAGGCCAAAAAAGATTTTTACACCAAAATTTTGACTACTTTTAAACCTCTAGCTCATAGAATAGAATTAATTAGAACTATAGAAACACCCGAGTTAACAATAAACTTTTACGACGACGGAGCTGCCACCGAACCCGATGCTGTAGCTGCAGCAGTTCTTTCAACTACTCAAAATGCTAATCAATTTTTGTGGTTACAATTTACAGGTAAAGATGCAAATTCTAATTTAGACAATCTAATTTCAACTTTGAAAAAACAACATAATCAAATTTTTAAGATAGATTTTTGCGGTGAAATAGGTGGCAGGATTTATGAAAATATGTATTCAACGCCTATAAAAAATATTAAGTTTAAAGATTTAACTACAGCACAATTTGATATATTTGAAATGCAAATAATAGAATTTATAGAGTTTATAAAAGACAAAAATTTACAACAAAAACCAGTTTTACAAATTGTGTTATCACCTTGTGGGAAGTCTTTTGACGAATTTAGTAATTATTTAGATAGATGCAATTGGTGGCAAAGTAAAGTTAAATCAATTCAACTAAATGGAAACTAAATCGCCACTTAAAAAACAAATATTTGATTTGGTTAGCACGGTTCCAAAAGGTAAAATAGTTTATTTTGGTCAGATTGGTAGTAAAATTGGGGTTACAGGTCAATTGGTTGGTTGGCAATTATCGGGTATGAATAATCAAGAAATGACCGCAATCCCATGGTATCGTGTGGTGGCTAAAAATGGTTTTATTTCAAGCCTAAAATTAGGGCAAAAAGGACTACTGCAAAAACAAATTTTATTACAAGAAGGTTACACAATAACAGGTGACTCGGTTGATATGGAAAAACATAAATTTGAATTGTAGGCTGTATCATCAAACATCATTGCAAATAAATTATCATCAGTATCTTAATTTTATTTTCAGTAAATATGCATTATCGAACCATAATTGCTGAAACCCGTATCAGGCTGACTAAAGTTTAGAGCTAAAAGTTTTATTTTAAAACGAGCTTGTATCAAAATCAGAGTAGTAACTGAGATTTGGTAAGCTGCACACCAAGCAATGAAGTTCGTATATTAAAAAACTCTTGAAATTATCATCGCCAGGGTAAAGCTTTGTTATCTTAAATAATTGATTTAGGTTAGCCATTTGCATAAACAGAAAAAATAGCAGATAATATGAAATAACAAAAAGCTTTTAAAAGTAAAATAAAAACAAAAACAGCATAAATATGTCACAAATACCTTATTACAAAGTAAGTACCAGTCCTAAAAAAGCCCGTCAGGCTGGGAAATCCCCAACGTTTTTAGCAACTCCAAAAAGAAAAATTTTGTTCACATCAATAGTTGCTATCTATTTAGTGGCCAGTGGACTTTTGGGATTATTTCTTTTTAACCAAAATAATAGTGAGCAAGCTTTAGCTAATAATGCAGCAGGAATTACCACCTCACTAAGATTTGTAGCTGAAAAACAATTTACGTCTGGTGATAAAGTAGAAGTGTTTTTAACTTTACAAAATACCAGTGTGACTGAATCTGTAGAAAATATTTCTTTGGAATTACTATCCTCACAAGAATCTGTAAAATGGTCTAAAGCAACCAATAAATCAAGTAGTTTGGAAGTAACAGCCACTACAGGCAGTAAATTTAATTTTAGTAATTTAAGTTTTGGTGAACGAGCTGAATATTTAATTAGTGGTATTTACCAAGACAATAGCCTAGATTTCCTAACTATTTTAGGTAAAATGAAATATAAAAATTCCACAGGTAATTTGGAAATTGACACCAATAGAATTTACACTAATTTAAACCCTACAGCTAATTCTGATCAAAAATTATTATCTTTAGTTAGTAATAAAGACACATATAACAAAGGCGAAAATATCACAATTACCTTGGCTGGAGCGACTCCTGAAAAACCCTTAAGCTCAGATTTAAAAGGTAAAGTATTTATAAATAGAAAAAATACCAGTGAGGTTGTAGCTAGTTTTGATTGTGTGCCAGAGTCTACAGGTCAATGTCAATTTGCTACCGCCAATCTAGGTGTAGGAGAATATAGCAGTCTTTTTATTGGCGATAATACCGAGATTAAAAGTAATATTTTATGGTTTAAAGTTCAAGGTGCTACTAATAACAACAGTCTAGTTCCAGCAGATCAAACCACACTTGTATTTCCCTTTCAGGCTGCGTCTGTAAACGGTTTAGTGCCTGTTGTAGCTCAAAGAGTTATTAGCCAAAATCAATCACCTGATAATTCTGCGCCGTGTGTTTTTGAAGTTAGTAAAGATGGGAAGCTGGTTAATACTATTGAAGCAACTATTGAAGATTCAAGATCTTGTAAAACCGATATCACCACAGATCAAGTAGGTGGAGCTGGTGTGTATAAAGTAAAATTAGCTAATTCTGGACTAGAACAAAATATTTCTTTTGCTATCAAACCCCTTAGTCTAATGACTTTAGAAAACTTAAGCCCAAATAGTATTAAAAATCAAGATATTTCAGTAAAAATTAGTGGTGTTAAAGATGAAGCTAATAATCCTGTAGTCAGCGATAATTTAAAATTGAAAATCTATCAAAAACAACTAGCAACAGTTACAGAAATTGGCTCTATTAACGGCGAGAAATTAAAAATTACCAATGGTGAATTTCAAAGTATCATCCCTGGTTCAAATTTTTCTACCTCTGGTAACTATTTAGTTTATGCCGAAAGTGACGCGGGTAGAATTTCTGATTTTATATCAATTAATTTTAATAACAGTGAATTAGCTTTTAGTGATTCAGGTATCGTTGTGGAAGATTATTCTAAATTAAGAGTAGGTGAAAATGTTAACTTTAAACTAATTGGTATCCAAGATAAACAAGGTCAAATTGTAACTTCTGGTAATTGTACAGCTAACTTTTATACTTCAAGTAATGGGGTTGCTGCCACGGCTAGTGAAGGTCAGATAAAAAATGGAGTTTGTAATGTAACTCTAGCTCAGGGTAAAATAAATAAAGCTGGTCCACTATTAATTAGTTTTAATAATGCCAATACAACTAACTCTTTAAATCAAAGCAAACAGGTACAATTAGCTCCTGGGGTTGCCTCTGACTTTGGTGGAATAAATTTGGAATATGAGCCTGCGATAATAGATTTTGCTAATACCGCGATGTTAGGCCCAGTAACAGATAGTTATGGTAATCCTACAAACAGCTTTAATAATCAGTTAGTCATTGCTAGCCTAGATGGAACGGTAGTAAAAGAAATTGATAATGTTAGTATTATTAACGGTTTTGCTAAAGTATTTATTCCAGCAAGTTTGGTCCAAGAACAGTTTACTTTGATTTTTAAAGATAATTTACAAAAAGAATTACTAAGCCAAGAATTTTCTGCAAGTTTGGCCACCGAAACTTTAACAGTTGCATCTATTCCAAATGAAGTAAAAAATGATAGTCCAATCAATATTGGGGTTCGTTATACTGGCGAGGGTACGATAGATAAATGTACTCTAAAATTTATTAAAAATAGTAAACAAATCTTGACGGAAGAAATTCCATATGATAATGAAAAACAAGTTTGCCAAAAAGATTGGATTGTAAATCAATATCGAGATCAAGAACAAGCCTTGGTTCAAATTCTAGCTGGAGATAAAAAGTATTCCAAAATAGTTGCCTTAACACCTGGTGAAGCTGGTAATTTGTTTACAGTTTATCCTCAAGTTAAATTTAACAAACAAAAAGAGTTGCAAATAACCCTACTTAGTTCACCAATTGTAGATAGCAAAGGTTTAGCAATAAAATCAGGTGAAATGAAATGGCAATATAATGGTAAAATAGAAAAAACTGAAATTAAAAATGGTTTTGCTAAACTACCTATTTTGGCTAGTAAATTGGAAAGTAGAGATATTAGAAACAATAACCAAGAGCGATATTTAGATTTAGATTTAAATGTATCAGCTAGTATTAGCTCTGTAGGCCAAACTAATAATCTTAGTGTGTATTTAAGTGACTATGATATTTCAACTAATGTAGATAATTTTAGAATTAAATCTGGAAGCAACTATATTAGCAGCCAATATAACCAAATTTTGTCTTTTGAGTCGCAAAGTTGTGAAGCCTTTATTTTGTCTAATAACTTTACTAGTAGTATTGCTAAAACCCATCTACAAGGTAATACTTGCTTTGTACAAACAGCAGGGGCTTTGGGTGAAAATACCTTAGTTTTTGAAAATAATGGATTTAATATCGGTACTTTTAATTATAGAATTGGTAATAGTAACCAACAAGTTAACTGGTGCGGAGAGTCCATAACTAAATGCAATGTCGTTACGGTAAAAGCTCCAACAACTAGTAGTATTGAAGTGATAATTTATGATGGTGATAATCAATACAAATTTAAAGGGCAAGAATTGGACAATACTGTAACAATCAAGCAAAACGGTTTAAACCCAATTAAAGAGTACCTAGTAGAAACTAATTATCTAGATTTGGATGGTAGACAAATTGTAAATTATAACACTATTTTAGGTGAGGCACTTAGTGAATAAATTTATTAACTAAAATATGAAGACAAGAATTGGAATTTTAACTGGCGGCGGCGATTGCCCTGGATTAAACACTGTGCTAGATTCACTTGTAAAATCTTTAGCTAGCGACTATGAAATTGTAGGTTTTTATAAAGGTTTTGAAGGTTTATACAATAATTCCTATACCATACTGGATGCAAATTTTACGAACCAATTTAAATTCTTGGGTGGTACAATTTTAAAAACTGTAAACAAAGGTCATTTTTCTGCCAAAACTGGCGATGGCTTAACAAACGAAATAGATCAAGAAATAATAAATCAGGCTAAACAAAATTATCTAAAATTAAATTTAGAAGCCTTAATTGTACTTGGTGGCGACGGGAGTTTGTCCGCAGCCTTTCAATTACAACAAAACGGTTTAAACATTATTGGCGTACCAAAAAGCATTGATAACGATGTTATGGGAACCGATACAACTTTTGGGTTTTTAACAGCTGTGCAAATCGCGGTGGAAGCTTTAGACAGGCTCGAAACTACAGCTAGAAGCCACGAGCGTGTTATGGTTTTAGAAGTTATGGGTCGTAACTCGGGATGGATTGGATTGCATAGCGGTATAGCAGGTGGAGCTAATATTATCCTTATTCCAGAAATAGTCTTTGATTATAAAAAAATATTAGAGGTAATACAAAAAAGGTATAAAAATGGCAAAACTAATACATTAATTGTGGTTTCTGAAGGAGCAACTAGTATGGATGAAAATAAAAGTTATTCCAATAGTGGTGGTCAATCCAGTGAAAATTTGTTAGGTGGAATTGGTGAAAAAATAACTCGTTTTTTAAATCAAAATGGCTTAGATGCTAGATCAACCAGGTTAGGTCATATTCAAAGAGGAGGTAGCCCTCTATCTATGGACAGGCTTTTAAGTATTCAAATGGGTGTGTACGCGGCAAAACTAGTTGAAGAAAAAATCTATGGCCAATTGGTTTGCTATAATAGTGGTCAAATGGGATATAAACCCTTGGTTGATTGTATTTCCAAGCTAAAATTAGTAGACCCAAATGGGGAGTTAGTTTTACAAGCTAAAAAGATTGGAATCAGTTTTGGTAATTAAGATAATTTTAAAAGTTTATCAGGATTAAAAAGTTGATAATATTTTTTCTGTAGATTCTCAGGCTCTGTAATTTCTAAATAATTTGAAATTAAATAATTATCATC
>Ga0105045_10000695_pt1 | contig 25581 bp, 21 predicted proteins | sample MAT02_FD_78089 | JGI IMG/M metagenome (GOLD analysis project Ga0105045, IMG submission 78089) | Freshwater microbial communities from Lake Fryxell liftoff mats and glacier meltwater in Antarctica - MAT-02 (megahit assembly) | ecosystem: Environmental > Aquatic > Freshwater > Ice > Liftoff... | reverse complement strand
AATGCCTTTCATTCCCATTAACGCGGTCATTGCAGTTAAATAAGTTTTATCTTTAGTTTTCAATTCCTTTACATTCTTTAAGAACATACCGCTTTTAATGCAACCTTTAGTGCTTCGTACAATAGTCACACCTGATAAAACTAGAGCAAAAATGGAAAGAACGTTAGTCGCTGTTAGAATATTTTTTGCTACAAGGGCAACTTTTTGCAAACCATCAACAAACTTTGATAACCCAGACAAACCTTGAAGTGTAGAAGATGTGGCTTCTGTTAAACCCCCTAAAGACTCTACAACAGTAATTGCCCCATCAATTTTTTTTGAAAGCTCGACCTTTGTAAAAATTCTTTCATAACCTTTAAACATCGAATAAACAGCAAGAAGACCGATTGCTCCACCAATAAAGTTGCCAGCAACGCCAAGCGATTCGACTATTTTGTAATCTTTCACTGTTTTGATTACAGATTCAAATGTGCTTTTTACTTTTTCAATAACACCTTTTAAAACATCTGATGATTTGAAAGTTAAATCGATCAACTGATAAATATCAAATGTAGACCCTGTACTTTTTGGAACTATGCTATTATAAATGGAAGAAGTTAAACTCATCAATGGGACGCTATTACTCACAGGATCGATATAAGGTGCTATTTTATTAACAACTGATACGACAGGAGTCATAATAGAGTTTGCAAAGTTGCTCATAGCTTTAAAACATGTGTTGCCAAGTCAGATATTTTTGAAGAAACAACAGAGTCTTTTTCAACAGGAGCTGCTTGAAAATCTACCATTTCCCAATTATTCATCAGATCAAAATTTTCTATTCTGTTAACATCGCTCATCTTATTACCTCTCTATTCTTCTAAACTAATAAATAATCCCATCTTCATCATTTTCATAACTCTGCTCTACCTTTGCAGCAGGAGCCTTTGAATAATGGTTCAATTTTTCTGTTAAATCGGTGGCTTTGCTATCGTTGTATAAATACTTACCTACCGAAACAATTGCTCCGATGGCCATCAGTCCATTTGCTACAGGCGTATAAGGTGTAAATAATAACAGTCCTGTACCGATTAAATTTACACTGTCAGAAACTATGGTAAGCGCATGGTTGGTTATTTTGCTATGCACTCGATTTTTTAAGGTTTTGTACACATCTCTTAAGTTTTCTTGGGCTATTTGATGTCCTATTCCAACCTCTGACATATTATTTTGAAAAATACGTTCTACTTTGCCAATTGTTTTTTCATTGATTTCAGGAATATGTTTTTCGATGCCCTGTTTTGCCAATAAAGATGTAATTAAAGCCTTATAATTTTTAGATCCCAATCTGGCTTCCATTTCTTCAATTTCATTCAAAAGAGCGTTTGTTTCATAAATTCCTTTTCCGGCAGAAGCTAATGATGCCACAGATAACGCACATCTTAAGATTGTTGCAGCGAAAATCCAATCGAGCGAATCCTTGCCAATTTTACCCATTAAATGCAGTAATTCGGCGTTTGCTACTGCAGATTTCAAACCTTTTCCGACCGATAAGATCATTTCAATAAAACCATCGATTTTATCATTCATTTCAGGATTTAGGAGGATTTTTTCCCAGGCTTTAATGAATTCGTAAACAGCAATGGGGCCTATCATTGCAGAAGTAACTTTTCCTATAAGACTTAAATCTTTGACAGAATCTGTAATTTGTTTTGTGTCTAAATCTTTAATATTCATCCAAAGCGGCTCTGTTGCTTTTGCAACTTTAACAGCTCCATTAACTACAGTGTTGCCAATGCCGGCAATTTTTCTGTAAAGAGTAATGACTTCGGCCGTAACACTGGAAAGCTCCCGGATTGCAGCATTTGTAAATAGCTCAAATTTAGTTGGTGGCGGCAAAATCACTTCATCCCAATCAAGTTGAAACACTTCTTCGGTAAACCCGATTTTATTAACTGATAAATAACTCATTACTAACTCCTTTTTATTATTTATAAATCTAATTATAACATTACAATATTAAGACTCCTTAAAGACAAAGTTAATATTAGAAAAATTTATAAAGTCTTTGTTTGACTTTTTACCACCTAATTAAAAGCAACAAAGACTAGTGAATGTCTTTGGCTTTACGGGATTGAAGCGCTAAAAAGGTCAACAAACCCTTTAGAAAATAAGCCTGTTTTGCTACTATCAAATTTTAACAAAGACAAAAATATGGACAAAATGAAAGAACTTGCAAAAGCATACGAAGCTAACATCATCGATTCAAAATGGTATGAATTTTGGGAAAAGAACTTATTTTTTAAGGCAGACCCCGCCTCTTCAAAGCCTGCCTTCTGCATCGTTATTCCACCTCCAAACGTAACGGGCGTTCTTCATATGGGCCATGCACTCGTTAACACATTGCAAGATGTGCTGATCCGATGGAAACGAATGAGCGGTTTTGAAACCTTATGGATTCCGGGCACAGACCATGCAGGCATTGCCACCCAAACTGTTGTTGAAAGACACTTAATGAAGACAATGGGAAAAAAACGTCACGATTTTACAAGAGAAGAATTTTTGAGCCATGTTTGGGATTGGAAAGAAAAAAATGAAAATCTAATCTTGGGTCAATTAAAACGTATAGGATCGTCTTGCGATTGGTCAAGAAAGCGCTTTACGATGGATGAGGGTAATAATGATGCCGTTCGTAAAATGTTTAAAAAATTATACGATGATGGCCTTATTTATCGGGGAGACTACCTTGTCAACTGGGATCCTGTTACAGAAACCGCCCTTGCCGATGATGAAGTCGAGTATGAAGAAAATCAATCGTTTCTTTGGCATTTTAAATACCCTTTAAGCGATGGAACAGGATTTGTGCACATTGCAACTACACGCCCTGAAACCATGCTTGGCGATACCGCTATTGCCGTTAATCCAAAAGATAATCGCTACATTCATCTAATTGGAAAAATGGTTAAATTGCCGCTAACAGATAGAGAAATTCCAATTATTACAGATTACCTTGTGGATCCTGAATTTGGTACAGGAATGGTCAAAGTAACTCCTGCACACGATCCGAATGATTATCAAATGGGGCTTACACATAAGCTTGAATTTATCAACATTATGACGCCAAATGGGAAAATCAATGAAAATGGTAATAAATTTACGGGTTTAAAGATGGAAGAGGCAAGAATTGCCGTCGTTAAAGAGATGCAAGATTTAAAATTGGTCGATAAAATCGAGCCTCATATGAACCGTGTGGGTATTTCCTACCGATCAAAAGCTGTCATTCAGCCCTACATGTCCAAGCAATGGTTTGTAAAGATGAGTTCTTTTTCGGCAGCGTTGAAAAATGCTGTGGAATCAGGAAAAACGAATTTTGCACCAAAGAGTTGGGAAAATAGTTATTTTCACTGGATCAACAACTTGCGCGATTGGTGCATTAGCCGTCAACTTTGGTGGGGCCATCGAATCCCTATTTGGTACAATGTAGAAAATCCTGAAATCACGATCTGCCATGATGGTGAAGGCGTGCCTGAAATTGTTAAAAATGCCCCAAATGAATGGCGTCAAGATGAAGATGTTTTGGACACTTGGTTTTCATCAGCTTTATGGCCTTTTGCAACACTTGGTTGGCCGGAAAAAACTGCCGAACTTGAAAAGTTTTACCCAAATGCTGTGCTTGTTACAGGTAATGATATTTTATTTTTCTGGGTTGCACGCATGATCATGATGGGTGAATATGCAATGGGTGAAGTGCCTTTTCCTGAAGTTGTTTTGCATGGATTGATTTATGGAAAATCTTACTGGAGAAACAATCCAAACGGCGGCATCACTTATGTTTCAGATCAAGAAAGGGTGGATTATGATCTTGGAAAAGTTGTTCCAAAAGATGTGATTTCCAAGTGGGAAAAGATGTCAAAATCCAAGGGGAACGTAATCGATCCTATCGAAATCATCGAACAGTATGGCACAGATGCCATGAGAATGGCCCTTTGTTCAAGTCCAACAGAATCACGAGAGATTGATCTTGATAGACGCCGCTTTGAAGAATTTAAAAATTTTGCTAACAAAATGTGGAATGCAGCAAGATTTATTTTCATGCACTTGGATGGTAATGTTGCTCAAAATTTATCTGCTTTAACATCGGAAGAATTTTCAGCAGGACTTGATGCCCAAGAATTGATGCTGGAAGATACCTGGATCCTTTCAAAGCTATCTCAGTCAATTGAAGATGTTAACAAAAAACTTGATATTTACGCTTTTGATGCAGCTTCCAATGCGGCTTGTCAATTCTTTTGGGATGAATTTTGTGCCTATTATTTAGAAATTGCAAAGCCGATTTTGTTTGGAAAATCGGGTAATGAAAAAAACCGCAAAAACAAACAAAAATTATTAGCCATTATTCTTTTGCAATCTGTAAGGCTGCTTCATCCTTTTGTTCCGTTTATTACGGAAGAGCTATTTCAGCTTTTAAAATCGCGTCTTGAAAATATAGAACAAAATAGCGCAGCTGACCTATACACTAAGGAAGCTGTTTTAGCACTCCATTCCAAGGCTTGCATTGTTTCGCCTTATCCTAAAGCTATACAAGATGATTCCAAGGAAAAAACAGCCCAAGATTTTGAGCTTGTACGCCAATTGGTATATTTGATACGAAATATTAGAGGCGAGATGAAGCTGCCGCCCGTTGCTACAAGTGATGTGCATATTGTCGGAAAAAATGAAGATCCTGATTTTATAACTTTGAAAAATCATCTTTCCATTGTTTCAGCACTTGTGCGTATTAATGTTATAGAAATGCATACATCGGAGCCAAACTTGTCGATTGCCTCATCGGCCATGCTCAACTGCCTAAAAATTTTAATTCCTATTCCCGAGGAGTTGATGAAACAGGAGCTTTTACGTCTTGGAAAAGAAAAAGAGCGTGTAACATTGTCTTTTGAAAAAGTCAAGATGCAGCTTGAAAACGAAGATTTTGTCAAAAGAGCACCTCCGCAATTGATTGAAAAGCAAAAACAACTGCTTATTCAAGCAACAAAAGAGTTAGAAGAAATTGATTCAAAAATGCAAAGTTACAGCCGGACTTAAAAGTTATGAATTTTATAAAAAAAATGTTGTTTTGTCTGATTTTTTTCGCCGCATCCAACCTATCTGCCGGATTTGAATGTGAAGTTGCCGTTTGCGCCGTATTCAAAGATGAAGGGCCATATTTAAGGGAATGGGTGCTGTTTCATATGGCACAAGGCGTGCAACGTTTTTATCTTTATGACAACTTTAGTTGTGATCATATGCTTTGGAATCTTGAGGATCTGGTTTGTTCAGGCATTGTAAAAATTATTCCCTGGCCCTTTGATTATTGTGACTGCAGAGGTTTTGATGAAATGCGCTGTTGTGCTTACATGAACTGCATTGAAAACATAAGAAACAAAGTCAGATGGTGCGCTTTTCTTGATTGCAATGAATTTCTTTTTCTCAAAAGTTGTTTTCCTCTAAATGTCTTTTTGAAAAAATTTAAAGAATATGGTGCCGTAGCCGTCAATCGACAGGTTTTTGGCACATCCAATATTCCAATAGCACCTTGTGGGCAACTCATCCAAACTCTATTTTGGAAATGCCACCCCAAACATAATTGCTGTAAGGCTGTCAAATTAATTGTACAGCCAAAATATGTCGTTAGCTGTATTTCACCTCGTCATTTTATTTTTAAGATCGGGAAACTTTGTGTCAATGCCAAAAAAAAAGAGCTGATTGATGGAAAGTGTAAGGATATTTGTGTCGATAAAATATGCATCAATCACTATATTTTTCGGGACTTGAAATATTATCATACGTTTTTGCATCGTACCATTTGCTGTTATTGTCATGAATGCTGTGGTCTTGACTTTTGCTTTTACGATGATTGCATCATTTTCTGCGTCCCACCATACGATGGCCCCTGTTGCCCCAACAATTAAGCGTTGTGAGGGATTTTTTTACCGCGAAGACCACAAAGAAGCGCAAGCTATGCTTGCGGGAAGAGGCGCGAAGAAGAAAAGCAGCAGCTTTTATTCCTCTTTGCAATTTGCAAAGAGGATGATTTACAAAATTGTTTTGTCAAAAACAATTTTATACCAAAAGACGCTATAATAATAGCATTTTGCAAAAGCCTTCTTCCTCGCGCGACAGCGCGCTTCTTCGCGTTTCTTCCGCGGCATAAGCCGCGCTTCTTCGCGTTCTTCGCGGTAAAAAAAATCCACACTAACGTTATGCGTTTTCGGATTTGATCACTTCGATGAAGATTTTGGTCTCTGCAACAATAACCCCCGATAATGCAATCAAGGCAATTAAATTTGGGATAACCATCAAGCCGTTCATGATATCTGCAAGAAGCCAGGCAAGCTCCATCTTAAGAGCCGCTCCCGGAATAATGATAAGCGTGTAAATCAAGCGATACGCATAGGCGCCTTTGATACCAAAAAGGTATTCTGCACATTTTTCCCCATAAAAAGCCCAGGCTATGACGGTTGAAAAAGCAAAGAGAATAAGCCCGATAGAAACAATATACTCCCCGCCATAGAGGGTTTGACTAAAAGCTGCAATTGCCATCGGAGCACCCGTTAAAGTCGCGCCATTGGAATCGTTTACGCCAAGAAGGCCTGTAACTGCCAAAACAAGCCCTGTGACGCTGCAAACAATCACAGTTGATATAAGTGCGCCTGTCATATTGATCATCGCTTGTCGGCCTGCACTGTCAGTTCTTGCAGAAGCTGCTGCAATGGATGAAATGCCAAGACCTGCTTCATTAGAAAAAACACTTCTTGAAACGCCCATTTGAATAGCCAGCATGACTGTTGATCCTGCAAAACCGCCAATAGCAGCTTGGCCTGTAAAAGCGCTTTTAAGAATTAAGGCAAAAGCTTGAGGAATTTGATCTGCATGAAGAAATAAAATAATCAACCCACCTGCCATGTAAAGACAAGCCATAAGTGGCACCAACACACCTGCTACATGACCAATGCTTTTTACACCACCAACAATCACAAGGCCGGTAATCAGCGATAAAGCCACCCCTGTGAGCCAAGGGTCAACAGACCATACATGATTGATTGAGTCACTGATGGCATTGACTTGGACTAAATTTCCTGTTCCGATAGATGCCAAAACGCCAAAAAATGCAAAAAGCATAGCCATCCATTTCCATCCAAGTCCTTTTTCGATGTATTGCATGGGTCCACCGATCATTTCTCCATTTTCATCGATCGAACGGTATTTAACGGCAAGGAGTGATTCGGCATATTTAGTCGCCATCCCAAGAAAGGCTGTCACCCACATCCAAAACATGGAACCCAACCCCCCGACCGTGATGGCTGTTGCCACTCCGACAATCGTTCCTGTTCCAATTGCTCCTGCAAGAGTTGTCATCAAGGACTCAAAATGAGAGATGTCTCCTGTGGAATCTTTTCGCTCAGGCGCGATTACCTGTTTTAAGGCATATCCAAGATAGCGAAATTGAACCCCTCTTAAAATAAATGTCAGATAAATACCTGTCCCAAGAAGAAGCAAAAGTAGAGGTGTGCTCCACACTAAGTTTTTGATATTTAATAAAATTTCGTCCATCTGCTCCATTTTTACCTTGAGAGTTTATAAGTCATACATCTTAACTGAAAATGATTTTTAACAAGAGTAGATTTTCTATTTTTTTTATAAATCTTTTTTGATATTATCCATTTTTTAAATAAAGAGAATGACTTCAAGTGACTGGCCAGAAGAAAATATTTTCACCTTTAGAATTGAAAAAACGACTTCTTGCAAACGAAGATCAAAACGAAACGATTTTAAGTTTTCAAAATCAAATTCATCGCATTTTAAATGGGCATGACCCTCGTATTTTACTTATTGTGGGTCCATGTTCTATTCATAATCCTGATTCAGCAATTGAATATGCCACTAAATTACAAGCACTTGGCGTTGAGGTCAGCGATACATTTTTTATTGTAATGCGTACCTACTTTGAAAAGCCAAGGACAATCAACGGCTGGAAGGGGTTCCTTTATGATCCGCACCTCAATGGCACTTATGACATCGAAACAGGTTTATACCGATCAAGAAAACTACTGCTGGATCTTTGCTCATTAAAAATGGCCACTGCTACAGAATTTTTAGACCCTTCCACCTCAGATTATATTAGTGATCTCATTTCCTGGGGCTGCATCGGAGCAAGAACTGCAGAATCGCAAATCCACCGACAATTAGCCTCCAAGCTTAATCTTCCTATTAGTTTTAAAAATAGCACAAGTGGGCATGTCGAGACTGCAATTAATGGCATTCTTGTAGCCAAACAGGCTCATACATACCTTGGAATAAACCAAGCGGGTTGTTTATCTTCCATTGTAACGAGCGGCAATTCCTCTTGTCATTTAACGCTACGTGGCGGAAACAATAAAACTAATTATGATCCTGAATCGATTTTCAAAGCTCTAAATCGCCTTGAAAAGGCAAATCTTCCAAAGCGTTTACTTGTCGACTGCTCTCATGGTAATTCAAATCGCAACCCGTCCAATCAGTCAGTTGTTTTTCAATCAATCATTCATCAAATCATTGAAGGCAATAGAAACATCAAGGGAATGATTTTAGAAAGTGAACTTAAATCTGGCTGTCAGTCGATCCCTGATGATCTTACAAATTTGCAATATGGCGTTTCTGTAACCGATGCTTGCATAGATTTTAAAACAACAGAAACTCTAATTCGCTGGGCTGCTGAAAAACTTAAAAAAAATGAAACCCTAACAAGCTCTAAAATATGCGAATAACTAAAATTTTTTTATTATTTATTCTAATTGCCTTTACAGGCTGCTACTCTAACAGAGTGACCGTTCAAACAAAGTATTTTAGCAATGAAGATCTTGCAAGTTTTTACGTAAAAACCCCGGACCCTCTACAGAATAACCCTCCCGTTGGGCAAAGTTTGCTCATTTCCTGGAGCTTAAATCAAGAGCTTTGCAAATATTTGCTTATGGAAATACGCTACACGATTCGCTTGAAGGACAAAAAAGAATTTACCGATTCTTACCCCATCAACAGAAAAAAAGGTTATTTCACTTATTCGCTTTATAACGACGATTATTTTAAATCAGGTGGCATTGCAACTTATAAAGTGCAACTGATTGGCGACGGTGAAGTCCTTGAAGAATGGCTTCACCAGCTATGGCAGGAGCTCATCGTCTTCTAGCAAAGACGCTTCAAACACTATTATAATTTTCTTTTATGTTCTTTCTGCATAAATAAGGTAATTATGTAATTACCTTATTTCTACCCATTAAAATTTTAATGAAGGACGATTGAATTGAACGGCTCATTCAAAATCTGGCTACGCAAATATTTATACACATTCATATTGATGTTTCGACTTAGTTTTACAAACAATTCAATGTCATCTGCAGTAATATGGGGATTTGTTGTCAAATTTATTTTTGCTTTCCCTTTGAAAGAATGGAACCTGCTTCCTTTTTTACTTCAAAAATAAATTGATTGTTATTTGTAAATTCGTTGATAGCATTAGAAAGAAAGTTAAAATAAGAATATTTAACTCATTGATCAGCTGTAAAATATTGTCCCTTTGGGTAATTTTTTAAAAGATTAACCAATGCTATTCTTGAGTTTTTTCTGACTGATCTATCGTCTGATAGAATATTTTTTGAGAAAGTTTCGCTTTCAAAAAAAATTTTTTCGGGTACTACGTTCATAAATTCCTTTTTATTTTAAGTTAATCTTTTAATTCCAAGACAGGGGCAATGCCGATATTGACCCATGGGTCGCCATTATAGTTTATTCGATCATAGCTTAACGACATATCAAGAGTTTTAAGGCGACCAACAAGAATTTGATGTTCGTTAATGTCTTCCTGACACCGAGTATAACAATCTTCTAGCATATCTATATTCCACTTTAAACTACTTAAAGAAATACAAACTGTTGATTCAAAAAGTGTTGGGATATTGTAATTTTTATAATTAAATAACGCTAAATCATTGACCATTTGTAGCTGTTTAAAAAAATTAGTGTGATTGCTTTTGGCAAGCAGCTTCTTTGGCATGATGATCCATTTTGGATCGGCTGTAATTAGATCCCCATATGTTGCTAGAATATCTTTATGAATTATAAATTTTTGTTCATTGGCGGCAAATATTTTTTCTAACAAAATTTTACACTTATTTAGGCTTAGAGCTGAAGGTATCCAGATAATCACATGAGTATCTCTTAATCTTTCGTCTTTAAATAAAGGACATGGTCCATTAAATAATTTACCAATGTTATCTGGTAAAGCTTTAAATGCTTGATTTTTTGGAAATTCCAAACCTAAATGTTCTTGCCAATCTTCTTGGTTGAACGTTTTAAACCTGTAAATCATGCTTTTTAAAATATCGGTACGATGAGTTAATTCATTCAACCACTTGTTAACGCACCCAAGATTTTCAAAATTTCTAAAATCTATTCTCGAAAAAATTTCGTTAATAAGCACATCCGTAGAACCTTCAAAATGGTCAAAAAAACTATAATTATTTTCAGTTGAAACAGCAGCAGATATTGTAAGATTCAAAACAAACTCATTTTTTTGATTTCGGGAAGATTAAATATACAACACAAACATGATTAAAGTCATATAAATTTTGCCCAAACAAGCTTTCCCAAGACATATAGACTTCGAAGACCTCTAGAGGTCTTCTAAGTCTTCTAAGACTCTCGTGATTAAATTCTAGATGATTAAGAGAGCGAAGACAAAAGCGAACAACGCTGCTGATTCAATCAAGCCGATGGCTGCAAAGCATTTACCAAAAACGGCAGGCTTTTTAGCAGAAGCTTGAATACCTGTTGCACAAGCCATGCCTTGAAAAACAGCAGAAACAAAAAACGCAAAACCTGAAAATGTTCCAATAGCAATAGCAGAAACAGGCGATAATGTGCCGGCTTTAATTGCATTGGACATAAGAAGCATTAGAAGAAATCCATAAATAATTTGTGATGAGGGTGCTGCAGACATCCCAATAAATTTACCGTGTCCTTCTTCTACTCTTGCCATGGCAGCATGTGATGCTGCACCTGCAATATACAAACCAATAGCGCTTCCGATACAGGCAAGTCCTAATGCTATTGCCGGGCCTATCATATCATAGTTCATGTTAAAACTCCTTAATTGTTTATTCTATTGATTTATTGCGAAGAGGGTTGAATTTTTTTCCACCGCCCTCAAAACTGTAGTGATACCACTCGATAAAATTTAAACGCAACCCATGGATGACTCCGCCCATGATACCAAGTGCCATATTGATAAGGTGACCAAAAATAAAAAGAATAGTACCGAATATAAAATTGGTCGACATAGCAAAATCATTAACCGTTGAGGCAACAATGGCTCCGGCAAGGCCTAGGGCATAAAGACGAAGGTAAGACAAAACATCACCAAAAACTTGAATGACATTCATCATTTCAAGAAGGCCCCAAATCTTATTTCTAATAAGGCTTAAAACTAAAGCGAGGGCAAGACCTAAATAAATCAAGATCAAACCGCCTTTTGCAGCCTCTTCAACGTTCAAGCCAAAAACATAATTGGTCATCGTGATGGTTTTAAGGTAAGAAGGGAAATAAAGAAAACAGCCCCACATGAATAAAACCCAGCCAATTCCTGCCCAATTGCGATTAATATAACGAAAAAAACCGATTGTAAGATGTATAATTCCAACAAGAAGGGCTATTTCCATCATGATTCCATCATTTAAGCCACTTGCAAGTTTATGCTGTTCAACACCTTTGTTAACCTTAAAACCCTGTTCTAAAACTTCTGCTCCTGTTGTAGCACTTTTAACTGCAGGATAATCTTTAACCCAGGCATCATAAATTGGCCCTTTTTCATTTAGGTAATAGGCAGCTTTTTTTTCTGCCAGCCAATTAAGGGCTGATATTTTATGAAATTTACTGTGCACGCTCATTTCAACTCCAAAAAAGGAGTGGGCCATTGTTCCCCAAATTATAGTAAAAGTACTTAAAATCACAAATAGCACCCACATGCGGTGACTAACTCCTTTTAAAACACCTGTTTTGTAGCGAATATAGAGGGCTGTCAACAAGAAGACAAGCCCATAACCTGCATCTCCGATGATCATAGAAAAAAAGAGTGTAAATGCAAGTAAAACCCATAAAGAGGGATCCTTATCTGTATTTGAAGGGGTATCATAAATTTCTACAAGATCTTCCCCGACTTTATGAATTCCCTCGTTTTTAAGATACGTTGGTAGCATCTCTTCCTCATCCAAGGCGATTTCTTCAACAAAGACATTCATGCTTTGGCTAAAAGTTTGCATTTGCCCCATTTTGTCTTTCGGAATATATCCTGTAGTAAAATAAAGTTCTCCATTTAATTCGGACGTAGCGCTCATAGTGGCCACTTTTAAATGATAACGATTAAGCTTATGTATAAGGGCATGATGAAGAAATGTATTGTATTTAGCTAAAGGATTTAATTTTTTTGTGGCCTCTGAAATTCTTTGTAAAATATCGGTATTACGTTTAAGCAATTCTTGATAAGGCTCATCAATTTGCATTTCGATCATATGATCATACGTTGTAGGCTCTTTATTAATGGCAACGAAATATTCTAGGTTATGATCTGATCCAATATAAAGAAGACCTTCCCCAAGATCTTGGTTTGTTGAAAAACCTTGGCGAGCATAAAAAAATTGAATTTTTCTTTGACCTTCACTTTCAAGATGTGCCAAATCTTGAATGGAAAACTTGCCAAAGATCTGCACGCGTTCTATTTCAAGCTTTAAAATTCGCAATTCTTCTGCTTTTATTTCAAGTTCATGCTTATAATTTAAAATCTGATCGGCAATTTTATCCGCATCGGATTCATTGGATCTTTCTTCTTGATCAAGCGTAGGTAGTGTAGAAAGAAACTTAATGCTTGAACTAATTTTTTGAATATCTTCCGGAACATCTTTTAAGAATAATTCATTTTGATTAATGAAATGGATAATTCCAAGCTCTTGTGCTTTTTTAAAAAATGCTTCCTTTTCAGAGATGGGTCCGCAAAATAAAAACTTTTTGATATCGATTCTCATGCTGGGACCTCTTTTGAATGATCTAAAAGCTCTTTTTGTGAATTTTCTCTTTGCTTTTTCAATTTTAGAATTAGTTTATTTGCAACTATTTTAGATTTTGCAACTTTAGCCTGAGAGACTGCCGCTAATTGCTGATCCCCAAGAAATACTTTGATTTTTTTAATATTCGATAAGCTTCTTGGAATTAGAATTTTTTCAAATAAATTCACACGAATAGAAACAGCTCTTAATTCTTTATCAAGCGCTTCTTTTTTTTCAGCTGCAATTGTAATTTTTGCGCTATCTGTTGCAAGTAGGCGCAAACCAACGACAACGCTATCGATCCAAGGTGGAGTGTCAATTAGGTCATAACTGAACTCCTCAAACGTAATCCCTTTAAAATAAGGAATTTCCACTCCTGCTATATTCTCGTAGTGTTTATCTACGTATAAAATTTTTGCAGCTGCACTAAGGTTTAAAGAAATTTTTTCTGTAAGCAGCGCAGAGTAATGTTTTGCTTCTTCATGAAGTTTTTGATAGCCTTTTTCAAGGCTTGCCATTTCAAGTCTTGCTTCACTGACCTCAATTTGCAGCATGGCTTTTTTTAATTGCAAAGTCGGAAGATATTTTTCTAACTGAGCAAGTTTTATCTGCTGCGATCGTAGTTCATTTTTTGTTAACTTAAATTCTGCCATCATTAGACCTATTTCGAAATTCCATTTGCTTATTGCTTTTTTTAGGCTTTTTTTTCGCTAAATTTTTTTCAACCCTCTATACCGGTGCTACTTGAAAGTAAAAACATAAACCATTTTTTTCTTTTTTTTAACGCAAAGGCTAAAAAGACTTGAAAGAATAAAAATAACTCTTTGAACCTCAAGAAAGTTTATTTTCCTTTGCGCGTTTGCGTTAAAAAAGGCCTTCTAAGGGTAATAAGGCATACCACGTCTATTATCAAACTACAAGATCAAAAAATTCTGATTTTATTCGGGCCAATATTTATCTAAATAAGTATTTTTAATACCCACCTGGGACTTTTTAAAACATTCAGAAAGAGTCTTCCAACCAAGATCCAAAGCATCTTCCAAAGCAAGATTCACATCAAGGCTCATCATACGCTCTTCAAAGAGGTGTGAATAAATTAAGAGTTTTTCATCCCATTCAGATAATTTAAAGCCCATTCCTTGACGTTCACGCGCTTTTTTTGATTCGGCATAAAGTCGAATCATCGCATTGGCCAAATCCCCATGATCTTCTCTTGTAACTTTGCCGATGACCAATTGCTTTAATCGCGATAATGAACCAAATGGATCAATTGTTTGATCATGCAAATTAAACTGTCCTTCAGTAATGTAACCTGTATTATCAGGAATTGGGTGGGTTACATCATCACCCGGCATTGTAGTTACGCCGATGATGGTAATCGAGCCACTGCCATCGATCTGAACAGCTTTTTCATACCTCGCAGCCAAGTCTGAGTAAAGTGAGCCCGGGTATCCACGGTTTGAAGGTACTTGATCCATTGTAATGGCAATCTCTTTGATTGCATCAGCAAAGGCTGTCATGTCGGTCAAAAGAACCAGAACATCTAAATTGTTTATGGCAAATTTTTCTGCAACAGCAAGAGCCATATCGGGTACTAGTAAACATTCAACGGTCGGATCTGTTGCACGATGAATAAACATCACTGTTTTATCCATGGAGCCTGACTCTTCGGCGTTATCAATAAATGCTTGATATTCCTTAAATGTAAGACCCATGCCTCCAATAATAACCACATCGGCATCAGTCTGATTAGCAATTCTCATCAATAATTGATTGTAAGGCTCTCCCGGAACCGAAAAAATCGGAATCTTTTGCGATTTTACAAGGCAATTGAAAACATCGATCATCGGGATATTTGTGCGTACAAGCTCTCTTGGAATAATTCTTTTAACAGGATTGAATGAAGGTGTTCCAATATTAATGCTTGTTCCTTGAATTTCAGGACCCATATCGATTGGAACGCCGGCGCCATTTAAACGTCTTCCAAGAAGAGAATCTCCAAAAGTTGCCTGCATTTCTCGGTTTAGGAATGTTACTTTATCGTGTGTTGAAATTCCTCTTGTGCTTTGAAATACTTGAAGAGTGACCTGATCGCCATCGATACCTAAAACTGAGGCGTAAACGCTTCTTCCATTTTGCATATCGATTTTAGCAAGTTCACCAAGTTTTGCGCCTTTGGCAGTCACGGTAATGAGATTTCCTCTCATGTTATTGATTCTATCATAGACCATTTTCATAAGATTTGTCCCTCTATATTTGCAGTATTTACCATTTGCTCTATCTTAAGAAAGGTTTTACGGTACTCTTCACTGTTATAATCCAAAAAGTTCATATTCTTGATTTGATTTTGCAAATTTAAAAAGTATTCTCTTGCTGCATTATGAGATTGAAACTTAAATTTAGTATCAAATATTTTATTAATCAGTACAAAGAGTTTAATTTGCCTTTTTAACGGACAATAAGCATCTTCTTTATCAAAAGCATTTTGCTGAAGGTAACTAAAATCGTAGAGTTCAGCTTTTAGGTAAATCATCATATCCTTAAGGGCTGTTCCCTCTTCGCCAACAACTTCCATACGCTTGCCAATTTCATTTCCGGAACGTAAAATTCGATCTGCTTTTTTGACCATGTCTCCCCAACCCGGGACTTCAGATTCCAAAACCATGGAAACTTCGCGCACATATTTTGACCATGAAATTAATGGATCGATTGCAGGGTATCTTCTGGAATCGGATCTTTCTCTTGATAATCCTAAAAAAGCACCGACAACGGCAAGTGTGGCCTGAGTAACCGGCTCTTCAAAGTTACCACCGGCCGGCGAAACTGCCCCGCCGACGGTCACAGAACCATAGCGATCATTTTTTAAGGCTATTACACCTGATCTTTCATAATACTCTGAAATTCTTGAACTTAAATAAGCAGGAAAAGCTTCTTCGCCCGGAATTTCTTCAAGACGTCCCGACATTTCGCGTAACGCTTGTGCCCAACGACTTGTAGAATCGGCAAGAAGTAAAACATCCAATCCCATCTGACGGTAATATTCTGCAATTGTCATTCCCATATAAATGGATGATTCACGAGCGGCAACAGGCATTGAGGAGGTATTGCAAATAATCACTGTTCGAGTCATTAAAGTTTCACCGGTGTGTGGATCGATCAAATGCGGAAATTCACGTAGAACCTCTACAACTTCCCCTGCTCGCTCACCGCAAGCTACAACAATTACAATGTCTACATCAGAATATTTGGAAAGATGATGCTGCAAAACTGTTTTACCTGCTCCAAACGGACCGGGAGTACAAAAAGCACCACCTTTCATTACGGGAAACTGCGTATCGACAATGCGACAACCTGTTTCCATCATCTTGGTCGGTTTAACTTTTTCACCTTGCACCAAGCTATTTTTAATTGGCCATTTTTGAATCATGGAAAAGGCATATTCTTCTCCTGACTCATCAACGGCTTTTGCAATAACTGTGTCGGCAGTGTAAGAGCCGTTTTTAATGACCCAACTAATTTTGTATTTACCATAAAGCGAAAAAGGCACCATGATTTGATGATGGAATCTTCCCTCAGGAGTTTTTCCAAGAATATCCCCTCTTTCAACCTGATCATTAATTTTAGCAATGCTTGTGTAATCCCAATGCTTTTTACGATCAATTGGATCAAGATACACACCACGTGGTAAAAACAATCCTGAAACTTCTGCAACATTTTCCAAAGGATTTTGCAGTCCATCTAAAATAGAAGTTAATAGTCCCGGGCCAAGCTCAGCTTCTAGTAGCTCACCTGTAAAAGAGACCTTGGTATCTAGCATGACCCCTTTTGTATCTTCAAAAACCTGAATTTTTACTTCGTTGCCAACAATTTCGATCACTTCGGCTTTTAATTTGGCATCTTGTGCATGTACCATCGCCACTTCACCTTGTCGCACATTGCCTTCAAATTCCACTTGTAAAAGGTTACCATAAGCTTTAACAACCTTTCCTATCGCCATTTGTTTTGTCGTTTTTGTAAGTTGCACTGTCATTAGACTCTCCTTTTTTCCCCGGTCGATTTTTCTAAAATTTCATCAATGATTTCCATACCCTTCTTCTGGTCTAATTCCATCCATTTCTCAACAATAATGAGTTCTGCCATAAACCCTAAAATTTTAGAAAAAGAGAAAGTATCATTCCCCATCAACTTTTCAATATTATCGAATCGAAATTCACATAGAGACTGATAGAGTTTTATTGGATTATCTTGATGAGCTTCAAAAATAGCTTTTAATTCTTCAAATCCTTCCGGTGGCTCAAATTCGGGGGCATTTTTTTGGGCCAAGATTTGGGCAATTAAATCTTCATTTGGATCTTCAAATTGAAGTTCTTTTTCTAAATTACGTTTTAGTTTTTTTGCACGAAAACCCACCAAAACAAGCTGTAATTTTCTTTCAAAATCAAGATACTTCTTTAGAAAAGGATCTGCATGTTTAATTTCTTCTTTAAAAAATAGGGAAATTAAAATGGGAAAATATTTTAATCGCTCTTCTTTTGTTTTGTGAGTATCTAAAAAATCATTTACATACCTTGGTAGATCTGTTTGATCAACCACTGCCTCTTCAAGGTCGTTTTCATCTAGATTTCCGTGAGGATCAAAAGAATCCCCTTTCCATAGAGCTCGAATATTTAAAATATCGTAAAGCCGTCGAAGAATTTCAGTTTGCTTGTAATCGCGAGGGTTTAAATTTTCGTATAGTAAGGTGTCAAGTTGTTCAAATGTAATTTCTGGCGCTTCACCAATCTTTAATGGTGGTAAGGAAGATGTTGTAAAAATATACTGAGTCATAAAATTAATCGATTGCTAATGTTTATTCAAAAAAATTAATTTACGGAAATCCTTACGCACATAACGTGAAAGAAGCTCTTGGATAGCAGAATCGCTGATATCGACGGTCAAGCCCTTATCGTGCAATTTAATTTGTGCACCACCTGCAAAATTTCCAACTTCAACCGAATGTTCTCTCAATTGTTTCAAGATGTTTTCTGCAAGAATCAGGTTCAGTTGATTTTCAGGAATATGCTTTGGAATAATTGCTGAAATATCTGCTGAAATGCCTTCTTTTTCAATTGCATTTACAATACAGTTGATTAATTTTGCAACAATTTCTGGATCCCTTGTACCATTTTTAACAAGATTGGCAAGCTGATCATTAAAAAGCTTATGCTCGATTTCTTGTCTAAGGGCGTCTAAACTTTGACGCACACCTTGAGTAAGAGTTGAATTAAAAACATTTTGCTCCTGCGCAATAACCCCTCTTGCAGACTGAATCAGACGGGCAGATTCTTCTTCAGCTGCCATGAGGATTTCTTTAGCACGTAAATGAGCTTCTGAAACAATATTTGCAGCTTCTTTTTTTGCAGGCTCCAAGGTACTTGTCCGAAGTTCATCCATTATTTTTTGTAATTTGTCGTGGCCCTGTTCTAATGTTTTCATAAAAACCTTAAAATGCTTTTAGAATATTTTTTCTTATAAATAATTGATCTCGACTTTGCATTTTCTCAATTTAAATTGAGAAAATGTCTAATCTAAAGTGGTTATCTCTTATTTCTGATTTCTTTTCAAGTCTTAATTTGCAGTCTTATTACCTAAAAAGAGTTCACTTGAACAAATTTGTTTGTTAAGATAAACTCTGAGAGTTAAATCGTTAAGGAGTTTCATAAATGAAAAAAATTGCAAAAATGATGACTTTATTTGCATTAAGTCTCTCTATCTTTTGTTTTGGAGAAATCTTTGCTGATCAACCAATCAATCATGTGACATTTAATTTTCCAAAAGGTTGGAAAGCTGCCGACACGAAAGAACTTTCTCCAGTTATAAAATCAATGTACATTGGAACAGGAAAGGAAGAATTTCCTCCGACAATTACACTTGCAATCGAGCCCTTTGAAGGCACGCTGAAGGATTATTTGAAAATCGTAAAAAATATTAACGATGATCAAAAAACGGAATGGAAAAATCTTGGAAAAATCAAGACAAAGGCAGGCCATGCAAATCTTTCTCAATTCGATGAAAAATCAAACTGGGGATCGGTAAGAACGATGACTGCGATATTAGTAAAGAATGGCAATGCTTATATTCTTTCTGCAACTGCTCTTAAATCTGAATTTTCCGCATTTTACAAAGATTTCTTCGAAGCAATGAAATCTTTTTCCATAGAAAATGCCGATTTATAAAATTAGATTTAAGACATTGATATGCAATAAGAAACAAATTTGTTTTTATTCACACCTTTTTTGCATAGGAAAAAAATTGCATGAAAATACAAACTTGTGTCAGAATATAGTCTTCGTTAAACATCATTAAATATTAACATGCCGTTCTAAAGGAGTACACATGAAAAAGTTATTTACAATTATGCTAGCAGTAGCCGCTTGCGGATCATCTATTGCACACGCACAAGCGCCTTCTGAGTCAATGGGTGGATTTGGTTATAAGGAAGTACGTCGCTCACCATACATAGCTCCAGCTGTTGCACTTGCAACTGTTGCTGTTGTTGCTATTGTTGCTGTTGCAGTACAAAATTCAAGCCATAGCGGACATGGTCATAGCCATAACTAGTCTTTGATGAATTATTAAAACCCTACATCACATTTTTTTTAAATATGGGGTGTGGGGTTTTTTTGTGTCCTTTAAGTCCCTTTTACCTCACCTTGATCGAGCCAATTACATTATCGATAGCATCCAAATATTGATCCACGAAAAGTAATTTATCTAAAACCTTGATATTTCCATCCTTTAAAGACAAAAGATCATGCAAATAGTGTCCAAAGAAATAGCGCACTTCAAGCAACTGAACTGAAACATCCCTCACAGTTTCCAAAGTAATGTTTTCATCTTTGACACCTACCTTTGAAAGACGTTGCACATAGCCTAAGAAATCTTGCAAAGAGCCTTTAATATCACTAATGGTAAATTCAATTTCCTGATGATTCGTGTAAAATGATTTGGTTTTGATCAAATCTTTCAACTCTAATGAAAGTCTTCTCAATTCATCCAAACGATTCAAATAAAGCCTGTTTTCATGTCTGCCACCTAAAATGCCAATATGCATCGCATAAATCTTTTCAAATTCTGGTATGGTAAACAAAACCTGATATTTCCAGTCGCTTTTAAGAATTTTAGAAAGACTGTTACCAACAAAATCAACAACTTCTAGATCATGACTTGTCAGTTCGTGAAGCTCTTCTAAAGCTTTTAAAGCTTTTATAATTAAATCCTTCATTGTATTTTCAGAAGCAAGCGGCTGTGCCATTTCATGTATTAGAGGCTCTAAAGTTAAATTCGCTTTCTTTAATTTGATTTTTTCATGCCCCTCCCCTCCTGTTTTTAAAGCATGAATCATCTCTTCAACATGGCCATTCATCTCTTCGAGTTCATAATTGATCAATAACATATTTTTAGTTGTGACAGGCTCCTCCCCCACAATCCATTCTGGAAATCCAAAGCGGCAGCGAACATAGGGGTCTTGATCTGTTTTCAACAAAAATTCCCGATATTTTGCAACAGTTGACAATAGAAGAAGAACTTCTTTTGATAACATGAGGGATGCATTTTCTAATTCATTTTTAATCGGAAGATTTTCAATTCCATTCTTTTCAAATTTTAGACTCCCGCTTATTTCAAACATTTTTTTAATCAAAGAAGATTGATACTCTTCAAATAGATGAGACATGCGTTTTGGATCTATCGATGTTTTTAAAGGATCCTCGATCTCATTATTTGGAATTAATTTTGAGTGTTGGTTTATTTCCCACATTTTTAAATATTTATAAACCTTTATAAAAGCATTTTTTGTGTCTACGTGTTCACGATTTAGTGTTTTATAATTTTCAAGATTTGATACATGAGGTTCTACAATTTGTCGTAAAATATGATATTTTTCATAATATTCACGAAATTTTCCTCCGTAAAAAAGAAGGTACTTGCGAGCTTTTTTTAAATTCTTTAAGAGGGAAGTTTTGATGTTAGATTCAAAAAACCAGCGGATATTTTTCAATTTTCCAAAAAAGGTTTTTTCTAAAGCTCCATGGTGCAACTGCCAAAGCTGTCCATTTAATCGTTTTACAGCCCATTCCAAATCATCTAAATGGTGTAGAAGCAGCATTTTTATGGATTGGAAGTTTTCAAGTAATTCAGCATTCCACTCATCACATTTTGTTGAATTAATCGTCAAAAAAAGCTCTGAAACACAATTTTCAAGAAGCTCTAAATAATTCCAGCAATTTCGGCTCATTTTTTCGTTAATTTCATCATGCAATTGTTCTGTCTCTTTGAATTCATTATTTAGAATAAGTGAGCGAACTTTTTTTCCAAAGAGCATGACAGCATCGCTTAAAGCTAAACTTTTTATTTCAGGAAGTTCAAGTTCCGGGAAATCATTTTGAATAGGACCGATTGATTCTAAAATTTTTAACCCAAGTTCAGATTCCTTTTCTTTCAAAAAGCGGTTTAATTGAATAACTACATCATTGTCTAATTTCACAATTCCTTTAAAGTCCATAATTAACCCAATCCTTTGCAGTTTGACCCTACCTCTGATTATATCAATAAATTATTTTAATAACTAGATGTTGTACAAAATTTATAAAACCTTTAATATTAAATAGGAAGATAAATTTATCTTTTTTTTTCAAATTGAAAAATTTGCAAAGTTTTAGTTTAACTTTACAGGAGCTTAAAATGTGTTATTCAAACAATAGGTTTGAAAGTCGTGGACTTGAAAATCTTGATTGTCTTTTTTCTTCATCTACTCTTCCAAGTTTCAAATCTTTGAAACGTAAATCTTCTCTCGTTTGTTCTAAACGAAAATAAATCCCCTTTTTGTTTTTTCGCTGTTACTCTTAGCTGACTTTTAATTTTTATTTAAACAGCATATAATTTTTTTATTTTTTTAAACGTTTATTCATGATTGGAGATGAACATGATTAATTTTGCCTTTTTGACGGCACTTGATAGTTTTTTTTGGGGCTACATCGCCTTTGTATTGATTATTGCATTAGGCTGCATTTTAAGCTTAAAAGCTAGATTGTTTCAAATTCGTGCATTTCCCTCTATTGTTAGAACCTTTTTCTTATTTTTAAAAAAATCATCAAACAAAGTAGAAGGGGTGAATTCACGAGGTATGCACCCGCTAAAGGCTTTTTTTGCCTCTGTTGGTGGAATGATAGGTATAGGAAATATTGTTGGAATTGTAACAGCTATTCAAATAGGAGGGCCGGGAGCCTTATTCTGGGTCTGGGTAGCTGGCATTGTTGGCGGGATCATTAAATACTCAGAGATTTACCTAGGAATTAAAACAAGAGTACGTAACGATTGCGGAGGATACGATGGAGGACCGATGTATTTTCTTAAAATAGCCTTCAAAAACCGCTTTGTTCCTCTTTTTATTTCTGTACTATTGTGCATTTATGGCGTTGAGATTTACCAATTTGCAGTGATAACAGACAGTCTTTCAACAAATTTTGACATAAACCGCTATGCTGTGATGATCACATTACTTTTACTCATTTTATATGCAACTGCCGGTGGTGTTGCAAGAGTTGGCAAAATTTGTAGCTTTATCATGCCATTTTTTATGCTTCTTTATTTAAGCATGAGTTCCTGGATTATTATTCAGGAAATAGCGCTATTACCTGAAATCCTTAAAAATGTGTTTGTTTCGGCCTTCACCGGACATGCCGCGATCGGCGGTTTTGCAGGAAGCAGTGCGCTTTTAGCAATACAACATGGCATTTCACGAGCGGCGTATTCTGCCGATATCGGGATAGGCTATGATTCCATTATTCAAAGCGAATCCAATACAGTTTACCCCGAACAACAAGCAAAATTGGCAATCCTTGGGGTATGCATAGACAATCTTGTCTGCACGATGAGTATTTTAGTGGTTCTGGTTTCAGGAATATGGACAAATGTTTCAATTGATGCATCGCGGCTTGTGCAAACAGCACTTGGCCAGTACTTTCCTTACATGGATGTATTTATGCCCCTTTTTCTTTTTATCGTAGGTTATACGACAATGATTGCCTACTTTTGCATTGGGATTAAATGCGCAAGCTTTTTATCACCGCAGCATGGTAAAAAAGCCTATTTTATTTATGGTGTCATCGCGTTGATTTTCTTCTCCTTTTTTGATCAAACAGAGGCCCTTCTTGTGATGTCGCTTGCAGGGGCAATGCTTTTGATCACCAATTTATTGGGGATTTTTATTTTGCGCAACGAGATCGCATTCGATAGCCAACCGCATAAGGAGATTCCGCTTGAGGGAACATTAATGGAACGTTAAACGTTGTAGCTTTTTTTAACACGAAGATAAATATTTAGAAGACCGTTAGGGATTATTGAGCTTGTGATTTTTTAAACACGAAGACACGAAGACTAAGAAGATCTTTAATAATTCACGAATTTGTGATTTGTATTTTTTAAGACTTTAGATTTGAAAATCAAAAACCTTATGAATTCTTGGAGGTCTTCTTAGTCTTCGTGTCTTCGTGTTTAAAAAATCACCACTTCAAAATTCCTTACGGTCTCTTTAGCCTTCTTGAAAATCATAGGGTTGCATTATTTTGGCAAAAGGGGTATGAGGTAAAAAGAAGAGACAGGACGATTATGGACGAACATTTTCTTGACGAGCTTAAAGAAGGGACAATTCAAGTTCATGATAATTTGCAATTTGAGCTTAAATTGGAATTTCAGACCAATTCAAAGACCAAAAACAATGTCTTCATCCAGGAATTTTATTTATTTATTCCCGAATCCCTCGTTATTAATGCTGAAACTTATACCAAAAATGATTTTTATGTGGATGAAACAAATTTTATTCGTTATAAAACCCCCAATTTCACATTTAAAGAACTTTTAAATCCATTATCCAATAAATCTCCATTAAATATCTTTTTAACAATGGATTTAGAAAATGATGATCAATTGAAATTGATCATTGATGAAATCAAGTTATTTGGAAATATCTTTAGAAGTACTATAAGAAATGAAACATTTGTCTTGATCCAACAAATGCAAGCTAAAAAACAAAACCAAGAAATGCTTGCAGAGTCGATCAATGATTTTTTAGACAATGTATCCAAAACTCATTCTCGTTTTCTGGAGGTCTTAAATCAGTTAATAGAAAAACATCAAAACTTAAACTTGAGTGAAAATCTAAAATTTGTAGATGAATTTATAACTAATATTATCGAATACTATTTAACAGGCTTTTTAAAAGAACTTAAGAATTTTCAAGCCCCTATTTTCAAAGGTTGCAACAAAAAATTTTGTGAAATTCTTATTTTTGAAAGCAACCACAGAAAAACGCTTTTACCACAAATCACAAATTTAAAAGGGCAAGGGCTTCAAGAAATGATTGCTTACAGACAATCGCTTTTGCAAAAATTTATGCTGGAAGCTCTGCAACTAAAAAGTAATCGTACCGCGGCAAGTGAAAATCATGGCACTTTATTTCAATCAATTGCTGCAGGTTTTGCCATGCTGATTTATATGATACTTTTCACTGTAACGTGGGCAAGCTCAACTTTTGTTATCAACTCCATTCCTTTTGTCTTAAGCTTAGTTGTTTTTTACATCTTAAAAGATCGTATTAAGGAAGGTGTGAAATCTTATTACGCACAAAAAGCTGTGGAGTGGTTTTCAGACTATAAAACAAAAATTTATTCAGAAGATGGCACTGATCTTGGCTTCTTAAAAGAGAATTTTTATTTTATTAAAACAGAAAAATTAGACCCCGAAATTGATAAAGTACGAAACAGTGGATTTCACAACCACCTCGAAACGCTTCATCGTCATGAAACCATTATGCTCTATAAAAGGGAAATTTCGCTTAAGTGCAAATCAAACGAATTAACGCTTCTCAATGAGCTTAATATGATATTTCGTTATAATATCCATCGATTTTTGGAAAAAGCAAGCGATCCAATTCAATACATAGCACTTCTTGATCAAGAAACTTTTGAGATCAACATAGAGCATATTCCAAAAGTCTATCATTTAAACATCGTCATGAAAGAAATCAACACTGATGAAAAAGAATCCAAAATCAAAAAATTCCGCGTGATCCTCGATAAGCGCGGCATCTCTAAGGTCGAAAATCTGTAATATACCCATTCTACTTCAATCTGAAAAAATTTAGACCTCTAACCAACATCTGTTTTTATTTTGCTTTTATTTATTAGTTAATGTGTAGTTTATTATTATTAACATTTAAATAAGGATAAAAATGATTACTTCTAAAAATACAATTGAAAATAACTGTTTACCTCTTATTGAAGAAGATCCATTAATGCTTTTACCTCAGTAATGTATAGGAGAGATATTTTCAAATCTTAACTGTATTGAGTTTCAATCAACGATAACTGTGAGTAGTTTGTGGAGTAAAAAAATCATCATTGCCGCAAAAATGAATGAATTTAAATTCTTAAATGATTTTACAAACCTCAACCTT
>Ga0105045_10000694_pt1 | contig 25588 bp, 21 predicted proteins | sample MAT02_FD_78089 | JGI IMG/M metagenome (GOLD analysis project Ga0105045, IMG submission 78089) | Freshwater microbial communities from Lake Fryxell liftoff mats and glacier meltwater in Antarctica - MAT-02 (megahit assembly) | ecosystem: Environmental > Aquatic > Freshwater > Ice > Liftoff... | reverse complement strand
TATTCTGGGACCGCCCGGTACGAGAAACATGTACGCCGGTAAATATAGGGAATTGACCCTATTGCGATAACGGGGAGGGCAGGTTCGACCTGTTCCTTACCCGCTGGCAATTTTTTTTTGCCGCTCTCCGCCCACAGCTTTAATTACTAACAGCGTTTAGAGCTAATCGACAGATGTTTTTTCCAGATCCGCTAATAACGGACAGACCGGACGAAGTCTTTGGGGTGCGGCAATTTTTTTGCCGCTTTCCGCCCGCAGTTTTAATTACTAACAGCGTTCAGAGCTAGCTAGTGAAGTTGCTTTAAACGCTTTTGACTCTTAGATACTGTGGGCGGAAAGCGGCAAAAAAAATTGCCGCACGCTAAAGACTTCGTCCGGTCTGTGTATGATTAAGGCCGGGATTTAAACGCTTTTGGCCCTTAGATAAGCGGGCGGAAAGCGGCAAAAAAAATTGCCCACGCTAAGGACTTCGTCCGGTCTGTGTATGATTAAGGCCTTCGGCCCGTTACAGCACAAGCGAGACAGGGTTCTCAAGGTAATGCTGCACTGTCTTAATGAACTCCACCGCAAGCACGCCATCCACAACGCGGTGATCCACCGACAACGTCACATTCATCACTTTGCCTGCAACCACAACACCGTCCTTGACAACAGGCGTGTCCTGAATGCCGCTAATAGCCAAAATCGCCGCTTGCGGCGGATTGATAATCGCCTGGAAATTTGTCACGCCATACATCCCCAAGTTGGAAATCGTAAACGATCCCCCTCTATACTCTTGCGGATTCAACTTGCCTTCTTTAGCACGGCCAGCAAGGCCGCGCACTTCCAGCGATAATTCACCCAAATTCTTGTAGTCCGCATGTCGCACAATCGGCGTAATCAACCCACCATTCACACCCACAGCCACAGAAATATCAATGGTCTTAAACTGGATAATTGAATTAGTCACAGAATTAAATCCTGCATTCACGCCAGGGTGTTTTCTCAAGGCTAAAGCACACGCTCTAATCACACAGTCATTAACAGAAACTTTCAAATTAAGCGTTTTTAACTGCTCTCGCAATGCTATCAAAGCACTCGCATCAACCCCCTGCTGTACATAAAAATGCGGAATATAGGACTTGGAATCTTGCAGTCTTTGCCCAATCACCTTACGCATGGGCGAGAGCGGCTCTTCGACGTAAGATCCTGGCACTTCAATCGGATGTTCTCGGTGGCCAAAGGCAAAATCCCCTGCAGGCTGCGCCTCGACTAAATCTTCACTGGTAATGCGCTGATTCGGTCCCGAGCCTTTCACTGTCGTGAGATCGAGTCCTTTTTCTTTCGCCAGCCTTTTCGCTAGCGGCGACGCAAACACGCGTTCCACAAGTGGCGTTGTCGGATGGGAAAACTCATAGTTTTCTAACGCTGGCTCAGGAACAAACACGGCTTGCTGTGGAGTGGCAGCTGATTTAACAGGTTTCTTAGCACTTGCTTCAGAGAAAGGTTTTTCTTCTGTTTCTGCTTGCTCTTTGACTTCTTCTTTAAGCGTCACACCTGTCGGCTGGTAGCCTTCGATACTTTCAGCTTTCTCTTCGGTCATAATCGCGATCGCCTGATTAACGACAGCTGACTCCCCTTCTTTGATGATGATCTGGCGCAGCCATCCACCGTCAAGGGCATTGTATTCAACGGTGGCTTTATCGGTAGCGACTTCAAGAATGAGTTCGTCGACTTTAATCTCGTCTCCAACTTTTTTATGCCATTTGGTGATCGTTCCCTCTTCCATTGTCGGAGAGAGTTTCGGCATTGTCAGTGTAAAGGGCATGTGATAAGTCTCCTCAAAGTTTTTTGGATAAAGCTTTATAAACACTTGTTAATATTCTCTCTACTGTCGGCATGGTCTCTTTTTCAAGCGCTTTCGAATAAGGCATTGGCGTTTCGCGCTGACACACGCGCTCAATTGGGGCGTCCAAATAATCAAAGCAGTGCTGCTGGACCTGGAACCCGACTTCGGCTGTGATCCCCGTGAAAATATGTCCCTCTTCCACAAGCACGCAACGGTTTGTTTTTCTAACGGATGTCGCTATGGTTGTAATATCAAGGGGTTTAATCGTACGCAAATCAATGAGCTCTGCTCGGATACCACGCGCGGCCAGCTCTTTAACGGCTTCACGGCATCTTTTCATCATATGACTATGAGAAACAATGGTGATGTCGGTACCTTCTTGAACAACTTTAGCTTTTCCGATTGGAACCAAGTATTCACCCGTTGGGATTTCCATCTTATCACCGTAATCCATCTCTGACTCAAGAAAGAGAACTGGATTATTGTCGCGGATGGACGATTTTAATAACCCTTTGGCATCGTAGGCGTTGCTTGGAGCCACAATGATGAACCCAGGAAAGTTAGCATAAATAGCTTCCACGCAGTGAGAGTGCTGGCTCGACACTTGCGCAGCGGCTCCGTTGGGGCCACGAAAAACGATCGGCACAGAATAACGATTCCCTGACATGTAATACATTTTGATGGCGTTGGAGATCATTTGATCTGCCGCAACGAAAGAAAAGTTAAAGCTCATGAATTCGATAACAGGACGGAGACCACACATGGCAGCGCCGACACCGAGTCCTGCAAAGCCAAGCTCAGCAATTGGTGTATCGATGATGCGTTTGGGTCCCCATTTTTCAAGCATGCCTTTTGTGACTTTATAAGCGCCATTGTAATCGCCAACTTCTTCTCCCATCACAAAGACGCGTTCGTCTCTTATCATCTCTTCATCAATCGCTTGACGTAGTGCTTCGCGCAATTCAATCACTTGTGTTCCGGCGGTCATTTAAATTCTCCCTTGCGGTGCAAAAACATCTTCTTCTAGTGTAATAGGATCCGGCCAAGGACTTTTATCGGCAGCTTCCATCGCTGCGACAGCAATTTCGCGCTGCTCCTTATCGATCTTTTTGTAAGTTTCTTCATCAAGCATTCCTGCTTGGATCAACGCCTTTTGCAGGAGAAGCAACGGATCGCGTCGCAAGCATTCTTTAAGATCTTCTTTACTGCGGTAAAGACCTGGATCGGAAATCGAATGGCCTCTAAAGCGTTCAGTGATCACTTCAATAAGGACAGGGCGCTGAGTTTCAAGCACCTCTTTCTTCACGTGCGCAAAGCCTGCATAGCAGTTAAAATAATCCATGCCATCAAATGTATACGCTTTCATATTGTAACCAATTGCCTTTGCTTCGGCAATGCGTTCGACGCTGATCGCGCGTTCGACAGCTGTTCCCATTCCCCAGAAATTGTTTTCAATGACGTAAATGCAAGGGAGATCCCAAAGCGAAGCGAGGTTCAAGGATTCATGAAAAGCACCTTGAGCCACAGCGCCTTCACCCATAAAGCACACGGCTACCTGATCTTTGATATTTTGGTACTTGAGGGCGAAAGCTGCGCCAGTGGCAATGGGCGTTTGACCGCCAACAATGCCGAAGCCGCCAAGAAGCCTGTCGGTGAAAAAGTGCATCGAGCCGCCTCTGCCTTTGGCATTGCCGTCAACTCTGCCGAAGAGTTCCGCCATGAGTTCGTAGGGCGTGGCGCCGAGAAGGAGGGCTAAAGCGTGACAGCGGTAAGAGGTTGCCCACCAGCTTTTAGAGCCAATGACATCGACAGCCGCCGTTTGAATAGCCTCTTGTCCAATGTAAGCATGGAAGAAGCCTCCGACCTTACCTTGTTGATAGGCCGATTCTGCCCTGGTTTCGAAATTTCGGATAAGCAACATTTTTTTTAGCGATTCGATAAGTTTTTCTTTACCGAGCGCGCCAATAATCGCTGGTTGGTCACTAGGAAAAAATGAGCCTGTAGATTGACTATTGTTCTGATCGTTCATCTATTGTTATTCCGTGGTTAGACCGTTTCTTCAACTATAGCATATTAAAGTAAAAAAAGAAAAGGAACGATTGCTGAAGTCTGTGGCCCGACGTCGCCAAGTTAAGATTTAATCTAAAAATTTGTAAATAGACTTTAGTCTGTGTTTGTTGAGCTGGTTTTAACCGACGGCTTTGCGCTGGAACTAGAAGCTTTGGGCTAGGAGCACCCTGCAAGCCGCCGGTTGAAACCAGTTCAACAAACACAGACTAAAGTCTGTGCTACAAACATTTAATCTTATCGATCAAAAATGTATTGCACACTACCGTTTTGGTCAAAGTACCAATTTGTAGGGTTGTCTTGCGGATTATTCCGGTCATCCCTTGGGTAAACATAATTGTAATTATCTTGTTGATAATAGCTTTGTCTTCCTTGAATTCCATCGCGGTTATACTTCACTCTATCTCGATTGTATTCATAAAGGCCTGGTTTTTCTCTGGAACCGCGGCCATTATTGGCGATCAGACGATCTTCATTGAAATTATTAAATCGGGTGCCGTTCCAGTTAGCAAATCCGTGACTAAAACTCCCCAAAGTCAACAAAAATGCCATTGCAAGAGATAAATAGCTGAGTTTCCATCCGAAAATAGTCATAATTCCTCCTTTAAAAGAAATTTTGTTATCATGTGCTAATCCTGCAAAATCCGTGCCACAAACATATTGCTTTATAATTAAATATATAATATATTTCACTCTTTAATTCAATAATAAATTAAATTATGGCTGTTACTACCGATATTAATTCTTCTTTTTTAGATTGGATTCAAACTCTGCAAACCGAGTTTGACGAAAGCACTTTGGGTGCTAGTGCTTGGGGTTGATGCAATGCCGACCTGTAACAATTTTCCACTCCGCTATGCCACAAGAATGAAAGAGCCGGAACAAATCTTGCCAGGCAACATGCTTGTTTTTGTGGATGAAGAAGTCACAGCGAAAGTCTCAATTTTGATGGATAGAGAAAAAGAGCTTGAACTCTTAAAAACTCATCTTTTACAAAGCGCTTCGCCAACAACCCGGCTCATCCTATCAAGCCGTCAGCTGGTGAGTTATCCCTTTTTATAACCCTGAAGTCTTCGCCATCAGCTTTATAGAACGCTGTTTTGCGACTCCTTCAGTTCAGCTATCTCAAGAAAAAAATCATTCCTTTGAGCGATGTTAGATTGCCAAAAATTTTGCTGATTGAAAATTATCTTGTTCTGTTGAAAACGCACTTAAAGCACTATCGGAAAACCAGATAACGAATTACGGAGAAACGATTAACCACCCCTTGAGAATCGCGCAATTGATTCAACGGAAGAAAAAAAATTCTCACAGATATTAAGGGTTTTTTTCTATTCCTGCTTTAAGCGGTCTTGACCTCTTAAGGCGAGATGGAAATTTTCTCACGGTAATGCTTTACCGCAAGACTCAGCCCTACGCATAATTTCGTTGTTTGAATTGCTGCCTAAGGAGCGGGTAAGCACCTACCCGAGATTAAACCATGGCGTATTGAATAGTACTTTTAGAGCTGCTTAAGAGGTTCAAATGTCATTCGATGAATAGCACAAGGTCCATGTACCTCAATTGCTTTTCTATGTTTTTCTGTACCGTAGCCTTTATGCTGATCAAATCCGTAGTGCGGCCACATTTCATGGAATTCCCGCATGAGCTTGTCTCGAGTTTCTTTTGCAATGATCGAGGCTGCAGCAATGGATTGTGATTTGGTATCGCCTTGAGTGATTTTCGCACCGGGAATTGTTTTGTGGGGTAGTTTTAGACCGTCTACAAGCAAATAATCAGGAATACAGGATAGGCGAGCCACTGCTTGCAGCATTGCTTGAATGGTGGCTTGATAGATATTAATTTCATCAATTTCGAGAGAGGAGATCTGCCCTACAGCGAAGATAATTCTATCGTTGGAAACAATGGAGTCGTAAATTTCAGCACGTCTTTTTGGCGAGAGTTGCTTGCTGTCGTTGACGCCTGAAATATAGACGCCCCCAGGAATGATGCACGCGGCTGCAACAACAGGACCTGCAAGTGGCCCACGACCAGCTTCGTCAATGCCGGCTATCGTTAAGAAGCCTTTTGAGCGAGCTAAGCGTTCCAAGGAAGTGAGTTCGTGTAGACGGGAGAGTTCGTGTCGGTCGATTTTTTTCATGTCTTCTAAGGTTTCGATTAAGTAAAAGGTCGGTATATTCAGGTGTAATCACGAACAGCCCGGGCGAAGTCTTTGGGGCGCGGCAATTATTTGCCGCTTTCCGCCCGCAGTTTTAAGGACTAGCAATGTTTAAAGTGAAGCTGCGGTCATTTCTCTTTAAACGTTGCTGACAGTAAAAACTGTGGGCGAAAAGCGGCGAATAATTGCCGCACTCCTGGATAGCCACGTTATTTTCCAAGGCGATTTGATAGAGAAGGTCGCTCAGGCCAATCGGCCTGAGCGGCCTTCTATGTTAAGTTGTTCTCACCAAAGTGACAATCGTTACTTTCTGGCATGAGGGACGAAGTTACTTGGAGGCTCCAAAGACTTCGTCCGGGCTGTTCGTGCTTAAGGACTAAATTTAAATGTTGTGAATACTAAAACTGCGGACGGAAAGCGGCAAATAATTGCCGCACTCCAAAGATCTTTGATCAGGTCTGTTAGTTATTATTCGCCTACAGGAGCTCCAGCTTCTGCTTGCTCCACTACAGGCGCTGCTTGCTCAACCACAGGTGCTGCTGCGACAACTTTCTTCTGGCGGCCACCAACACGTGATTTAACTTTAGCTTTCTTACCGGATGTTCCACGCAAGTAGTACAACTTACCACGACGAACATGGCCTTCTTTCACAACTTCAATCTTGGTGATTCTCGGGCTGTGTAAAAGAAACACACGCTCCATGCCTTCTCCATAAGCCACACGGTGTACAGAAAAAGTCTCTGAAAGACCTGTTCCTTTACGTGCGATAACAGTACCCATAAATACCTGAATACGCTCTTTTTCACCTTCAACGATACGTGTGTGTATGCGTATTGTATCACCTACACAGAATTCACCGGTATTAGCTTTTAACTGCTTCTGTTCCAGTTTCTGAATGATAGCTGCTTTACCCATCTTAATTTTTCTCCTTGAACTTCTCATACAGATCTGGCCTGACAACTCTAGTTTTTTCTAAAGCCGCTCGAAGTCGCCACTCTGCAATTTTTTTGTGATCGCCACTTAATAAAATTTCGGGAACTCTTTTCCCTTCATAAACCTCTGGTCTTGTATAGTGCGGGCAATCAAGTATCCCTTTTTCAAAGGAATCCTCGCTTGCAGCAGATTCATGACCTAGCACTCCCGGGACAAAACGGATAATGCTATCTACAAGAATAATCGCCGCTAAACAACCGTTGGTTAAGACATAGTCTCCGATGCTTATCTCTTCATCGACCTCTTCGTCGAGTATACGCTGATCAATACCTTCGTAATGACCGCACAACAGGATGAGATGCTCATATTGCGCGAGCTCACGGCACTTTTTCGCCGTCAAAGGAGACCCCTGCGGCGATAAATGAATGACTCTCGCTTTTTCAGTTTTAACGCTTCCTATTGCACCAGCCACAGGCTCAGGCATTAGCACCATTCCAGGCCCGCCGCCGTAAGGACGATCATCAGCCTTGCGGTGACGATTGTGAGCAAAGTCACGGATATCAATCAGATTAATCGCAATGGTCTCTTTCTTCAAGGCTTGCCCAATGATGCTTTCATCAAAAGGGCCTTTAAAATAGCCTGGAAATAAAGAGAGGATGTCAAATCTCATTGAAACCAATCACTATTTTGCTGCAGCCTGTTTAGCAGAAGCTCTATTAGCAGAAGCCCTACGACGTGCTTCTCTGCGCTTAACCGTTACTTTTGAGCGATGCGCTTGTTGCTTCTCTGAAAGCCAACGGATAACGCTTGGAGCCCCTTTCAGGACCAAAGCTTCTGCGCTGTCTGTCAATTGAGCACCAAGATCTAGCCAATGTTGAATGCGGTTTGCATCAATGCTAAGGGCTTTCTCATCTTCTGTCTCAAACGGATTATACCAGCCTAAGGCTTCTAGGTATTTTCCATCACGTGGTGAACGGCAATCGCTCGCTACCAGTCGGTAAAAGGGTCTATTTTTACGCCCTTGTTGTCTAAGTCTAATTTTTATCGCCATAGGGATCCTCCCATCATCTTTTCTAATTGTTTCATGTTCGGCATGTTTTTAAAAAACTGTTTCGCTTGTTTAAACGATTTAACAAGCTTATTGATATCATCAATTGAAGTTCCACTTCCCTTCGCTATGCGCTTACGTCTTGGAACACTCAATTCACTTTTTTCCATTCGCTCATCAGGCGTCATTGATTGAATAATCGCTTCAATCCTGAAAAACTCTTTATCATCAAAATTCATCTCTTTGAGGTTGCTCATGCCCGGGAGCATCCCTAGAAGACCTTTGATAGAACCCATTTTTTTGACCATCTGAATCTGTTTCAGATAATCGTCATACGTAAAGGTTGCAGTACGAAGCTTCTGTTCCATCTTCTTCGCTTCATCTTCATCCATGTGCTCCTGGGCTTTTTTTACGAGATTAATCGTATCACCCATTCCTAAAATTCGATCTGCCATCGACATAGGATTGAACACTTGAATGTCATTAACTTTTTCACCGGTCCCTTCAAACTTTAACGGCTTTCCAGTAACCTCACGAATGGAAATCGCTGCTCCACCTCGTGCATTACCGTCTAGCATCGTCAAAATCGAACCCGTCAATTCCACGCGCTTATTAAACTCAGCAGCCACGTTTGCGGCGTCTTGGCCTGTTGTCGCATTCGCGACAAATAGCACTTCATTCGGCCGAACCGTTTCACGGATCTTCTCAAGCTGCACCATCATCTCTTCATCGATATGCAGACGTCCTGCAGTATCGACAATAATCAGATCGTGCTGGTCAATTTCCGCTAACGCTAAAGCGGCTTTTGCGACTTTAACAGGATCTTTCTCACCGTCTAGTGTGAAAACCGGAATTCCTATTTGCTGCCCTAGTATGCGCAATTGTTCGATAGCGGCGGGTCGTTGTAGGTCACAGGCCACTAGGAGCGGATTTTTACATTTGTTGCGTTTTTTCAAGTAGTTCGCAAGCTTAGCGCAATTCGTTGTTTTTCCTGAGCCTTGCAGCCCGCACATCATGATGACAGCAGGGTTGCCGTCTAAATTGAGCTCTTCTTCCCCGCCACCCATGAGAGCCACAAGTTCGTCGTGGACAATCTTAATGAATTGCTGGCCCGGTGTAACGGAATTTACAACTTCACCGCCTAGGGATTTTTCTTTAACTCTTTTAACTAAGGTCTTTGCGACGCCATAATTCACGTCAGCTTCAAGCAAAGCCAAACGGACCTCGCTGATCGCCTCAGCAATATTCTCTTCTGTCAGCTTCTTTTTACCCGATAATTTGGAAAAAAGACCTTGCATTTTCTCTGTTAAAGCACCCAGCATATTTTTTTAACTCGATAAAGTGAATAGGATACGCAAAAATTCATTCAATTTCAAGGAAAAAGAATCGGTCGTGTCCGGACCAGTCCGGTTCGTATCGACAATTCTTCCACGGGCTCTCGGAAAACAGGCTTAAAACCCGCTCCCCTTGGCCCGTTCCCAGCTCCATCCAACCCCTTAATCCTGAGTTTGAAAGAGCAGGCAAATCGCGTGCCAAACGCTCGTAAAATTCTAGTCCAGTAGGTCCGCTAATTAACGCTGTTGTCGGCTCAAATTGTTTGACTTCAACATCTAGTTTTGCAAATTCAGGCTGCGAAATATAAGGCGGATTACACGCAAAAAAATCAGCTTTTTGATCTTTTAATGGCTCCAACAAATCTCCAACAAAAAATTTGACATCAACTTCATTTTTTAAAGCATTTGCTTGTGCCACTTTTATAGCGTCAGGTGAAATATCGGAAAGAATAACGTTTAATTCAGGAAATCTTTTTTTCAAAGAAATTCCTATACAACCTGATCCACAACACACGTCCCAAAGAACTTTTTCTTTTAAATCGAGTTTTTCTAATTCCTTAGCGATCATTTCCACAAGAATTTCTGTTTCTTGACGAGGGATGAGAACGTGAGGGTTAACAATGAACGTGCACTCACAAAATTCGACAAAGCCCTTGATGTATTGTAGGGGTTCCCCTTTTGATCGTCTCGCTAAATTCTTGCGGCATGTGTCCAGTTCTGGCTCTGTTAACGGACGTTCAAAATCCACATAAAGCTGCAAACGACTCATTCCTAGCGCATCTGAGAGCAAATTTTCTGCTTGGCGTCTCGGATTGGAAATCTTTTTTTGCTTAAGAAAATCGGTAGATAAATTTAAGATTTCGAGGATTGTTTTCATGATGTCAATTTTTCTTGGCGATAGTGGGCAACGAGTGCTGTTGTAATATCTTCAAGATCCCCAGACATGATCCTATCTAAATTGTATTTGGTCAGATTAATGCGGTGATCAGTCAAACGGTTTTGCGGAAAATTGTAGGTTCTAATTCTTTCAGACCTGTCTCCTGAGCCCACTTGAACGGCTCTGGCTGATGCAATTGCCGCTTGTTTTTTTTGGGTTTCAGCATCAACAATCTTAGCCTTTAAAAGTCGCATCGCTTTATCTTTGTTTTTATGCTGGCTGCGCTCTTCCTGGCTATAAACCACAATACCCGTAGGCATGTGTGTTAAGCGGACAGCACTATCGGTTACGTTGACGTGCTGACCACCCGCACCGGAAGCGCGATAGGTATCGACACGTAGATCTTTCTCATCGATTTCGAAATCTTCTTCTTCATCAGGCTCCGGCAACACAGCAACGGTGATTGCAGACGTGTGAACACGCCCTTGAGCTTCCGTAGCAGGAACACGTTGTACGCGATGAGTGCCCCCTTCAAACTGGAGGAGACGGTAGACATTCTGTCCCGAGATAACCATGACATATTCTTTAAATCCACCGACTTCAGATTCTGTGCACGAAAGCAGTTCATATTTCCAGCCCTTGCCATCAGCATAAAGCTTGTACATACGCACACAGTCCCCCACAAAGAGGGCAGCTTCATCCCCACCGGTGCCGGCTCTAATTTCGATAATGCTATTGCGGTGATCGTTTGGATCGGGTGGAATTAGGAGGTCTTCGAGTATTTTTTCTGAAAGAGGAAGACGGGTTTCGATTTGTGCATTGTCTTCGCGTAAGGCTTCGCAAAACTCGACATCTTTTTCGGATTTCAAAAGTTCTGTGTTGTCTTCTCTTTGTTGTTTTAGATCTTTAATTTCTTTCCAAGTGTTTTTCACTTCAGACAAATAAGAGTGCTCTTGGGTGAGTTCACGATACTTTTTTTGATCATTGAAAACAGTGGGATTGCCTAAGATATCTTCGAGTTCGGCTAGGCGCAGGAGGATTTGCTCAATTTTTTGGTCGATCATAGCAGGGATTACTCGGTAAGAAAGTCAGCTTAAAAGAATCAGCTGTAAGCATTGATGCTTACAGCTTGGGAATCGTATATAAATGAATTATTTCTTTTTCGGTGCTTTTGCTGGTTTTTCTTTAGCTGGAGCTTCTTCTTTCGGTTGATCTTCTGTAGCAGATTCATCTTCTGAAGCAACTTTTAGCATGCTAGCAGCATAACGTTTTTTGAACTTCTCTACGCGGCCTTCAGCATCAACAAGTTTATTGCTTCCAGTGAAGAATGGGTGCGAAGAAGAAGAAGTTGCGAGCCGAGAAACTGGGTACTCTTTACCTTCGAATTTCGCTGTTTCTTTAGGCTGTAAAGTCGATCCACAAATGAATTTGTAATCTGTTGTTGAATCGATAAACAATACCTGGTGGTATTTAGGATGAATGTCTTTTTTCATTTTAGCTCCAAAAATTGCTATTTGTTTAAGGTGCGAGTATAGAGGTTTGGGGGAAAAATGGCAAGGGGAAAATAAAAAACAAGATGGGCAAGATAAGCAAGATGGGTTTGACCCATATAAAGGACAAAAGACAAAGAACAAGGACCTTAAGCACAAAAAAGACAAACTTAAAATCCCCTAATCGATTTAAGTTTATCTTTTTCGTCCTTAAGGTCCTTGCCCTTTGTCCTTTCCACCCTCAACTTTTCTAAACCACTGTCAATGAGAACATCTAAAGTTTTACTGATTGACTTACGCATCCTTTGGGCGGTTTTTGCGATGAGATAGTGACGTTCGCCATCTGTCCGGTAAGATATTTTCCCTCTAAACTGTTCTTTGTCGATTGGCTCTGGAACGGATTCATCTTTTTCTTGATAAATTCTCACGGCACAAGCAATAAGATTTTTGATTTCTGCCATGCCTTCATCTAAACTTTCCGAATCCGTGCAAATGCCAGGTAACTCATTCACTCGAATAATATAATAACGGGAGCTCTCATGAATTTCTGTTTCAATGGTGTAGGTCCAAGGAAGATCTAAGTAGTAGCTAATATCTTTGGTTTTCGTTTTTTTCACTTTATTCATAATCCTTTAAAACCTCCCCCAAAAGACGCATTCGATAAGCCAATCGCCGAGACCTTTTTTTAAGAGCTATATTTTTCTCATAACCCTCTTTCCAAAAAATGAAGTGGGAACTTCCAGGCAATCTTACTCTAAAACCCAGTTTGAGTAACAAACTTTCCCCTTCTTCATAGGAAACAGCTTGATCGTTTTTGATTTTCAACTTCGATTTTTCGAACGTGCTTACCCTTATATGATATCGAAAATGATATCGTTTTGTCAATCTAAAAAGTTTTTATTGTTTCCTATTTTTTTTGGATGCGGTATAACAGTGTAGCAAACTTAGCTGCATGTGAGGGAAATGAACAACACATCGAACACGCAATGGGGAACAGAAAAACCTCCAAAAGTCATTTATTATTTAGTGCTGACGACTTTAATTGTCAGCATCGGCGTCACTCTTTTCGAAAATATTTTTCGTCAGTTCTTCTCTATTTCAGGCCCTGAGCAGTGGTTTGGGCTATCGCTAGAGGGAATCAAGCACCTTTTTTTATGGCAGCCTTTAACATATGTTTTTCTTGATTCGAGTGGCACAGAAGGCATCTCTGCTTTTTACCTGATTGGTTTAGCCTTTAACATGTATGTGGTTTGGGTTGCTGGAACACATATATTAGATCGATTCGGAACCAAATCTTTTCTCACTTTGTACTTCGGATCGGCCGTTTTTGCAGGACTTGTGACAGTAGGCGTGATGGCCCTGACGGGTAATTCGACTTTACTGCTGGGTCCCGCACCCACAATTCTTGGATTGCTCACGATTTGGGCGATGCGACAACCGGATCTTCAGTTCTTTCTCTTCTTTGTGATTCCGATTCAGGCAAAATGGCTGCTGACTTGGATTCTCGGGTACACGCTATTTAGCAATTTGTTCGATCGCAATTTGATCGTTTTGGTTTTTGATTTTGCCGGGGTTCTTTTTTGCTATTTTTACGGTGTGATTGGTTATAAGCTGAATGGTCCTTTTGAATTCACAAGAGAGTTTGAAGACAAGCTCCATAATTTCTCCTTTGAATTCCGGGTTAAGAAGAAGAGTGGCCGCTCAGAGAAAATCATCGACATGAAAACGGGTGAATACATGTCCAACGATGATTTATTTATCGATGCCATGCTGAGCAAAATTTCGGAGCAGGGTGAGGATTCATTAACGCCCGAGGAACGACGCAAGTTGGATAAGCTGTCCAAGCGACGCAAGTAGTCAGATTGCTCAGCCAATCGGGCTCGAGAGCATCTTCTAAACATGAACCAGAGCAACATTTGATAGAAAGTTAAGGGCGAAGGCAGCTCCAGCCCAATCGGGCTGGAATATAATAGCCTAGGGCATCGCCCAATGTTGTCAAAATAAAAGAATTTCGATGAAGCTGCGAGTATCAATCTCAATCGCTTTGCTCATCGTCAATATAGCCACAGATGTTGACTCGTCGCAAATCAACTGACCTTGACACCCTCGCTGTCGTTTAAATTTCCTTATTTTGACGACATTGGGGCATCGCCTTAGGTACCAACAAATCTGAAGGAGTGCTCTATTAGGCTTGAAAAAAGATCGGCCACACTCTAAAAGTCCGTTCAATAACTGCTCAACTGAAAACTCTTGTAGTTATAGCCTAATATTGCAGTCCTTCAGACTGCCCACCTAACTTGTTGGTAACCAGGGTGGTGCCCTAGGTTATTATATTTCAGCCCGATTGGGCTGAGCGCCTTCTCAATCAAACTTCTTATCGAAATGCTGCTATTACTTGAGATGCCCCAGCCTGGATCTAACATACATGATTTTTTTAATTTGACACTCCTATCCATTACTAGTATTATTTAGTTTAAAAAAGGGTATTTCATGCAGCCTAACTTCACCGATTCCGTCGCAGCTGTTTTGCAGCAGGCTTTTGCTGATGCTCAAAGACGCAGCAATACCGAGGTCTCCGAAAACCACCTACTACTCGCTTTCCTTCAAGAGCCTGATGGCTTTTTCAATTCTATCCTTATCAATCTAAGCACTCAACCCGATATCCTCGCAGCCGAAGTCGACCGCAATCTTGCACGCCAACCTACTTTTTCCGGCTCCTCCAGCGCGCCAACAACTTCTCGTGGTTTACAAAATCGCATCAGCGAGGCTCAATCCATTGCTCAAAAAATGAAAGATTCGTACATCAGCAGCGACCATTTTCTGCTCGCTTATTGGAAAAATGCGGGCGAGCCCTTTTCCATTTGGAAAAATAGCACTAAAGTTTCTATGAATGACTTAGAAGCGTATATCAAAAAAATTCGAGGAGATCGCCATATAGATTCCCCTACCGCAGAAGCTGGGCTACAAACTCTAGAAAAATACTGCAAAAATTTAACCTCCCTTGCAGCCCAAGGCAAACTCGACCCCGTTATCGGTCGCGATGAGGAAATTCGCCGCACCATGCAAGTGCTAAGTCGTCGCACAAAAAACAATCCTTTGCTCATCGGCGAACCTGGCGTCGGCAAAACAGCCATCGCGGAAGGTCTTGCACAGCGGATCATCCAAGGAGATGTTCCGGACTCCCTCAAGAATAAGCAATTGGTCGCCCTCGATATGGGCAGCCTCGTGGCGGGCACTAAATACCGGGGAGAATTTGAAGAGCGCTTAAAGGGCATTCTTAATGATATCGAAAAAAGCGATGGGGCCATCCTTCTCTTTATTGATGAAGTCCACACCCTCATTGGTGCAGGTTCCGCCGAAGGGTCTATGGATGCCGCTAACTTGCTCAAACCCGCTTTAGCACGTGGAACACTCCATTGCATCGGCGCGACAACTCTCAAAGAATACCAAAAGTATATCGAACGCGATGCTGCGCTAGAACGCCGTTTTCAACCGGTGACCATTGCCGAACCGAGCCTGGAAGATTCGATTGCCATTTTACGTGGGCTTCGTGAGCGCTATGAAATTTTCCACGGAGTGCACATCACGGAATCCGCCATCCATGCCGCTGTTTATCTTTCTTATCGCTATATAACTGATCGTCAGCTGCCTGACAAAGCGATCGATTTGATCGATGAAGCTGCCAGTTTAATCCGTATGCAATTGGGCAGCCGTCCCTTACCTATTGATGAAAAAGAGAGAGAGCTCTCGGGCTTGGTCGTGAAGCAAGAGTCCTTACGTCGTGAAGATACTCCCCTCGCAAAAGCGGAAAGAGAAAAGCTTGAAAAGCAAATCGCTGAAATCAAGGAAACGTTAAACAAGCTTAAAGAGCGTTGGGAACATGAAAAGAAACTCATTGATTCATTAAAGGAAAAGAAAAACACGCTCGAAAACCTGCGTTTTCAAGAGGAAGAATTGGAACGTAAGGCCGATTACAATCGCGTAGCGGAATTGCGTTATAATGTCATTCCCAAGGTGGAAGCAGAAATTCAAGAAGAGCAAAAAAAACTCAATAAGCAACCTAACCGTCTGCTTCAAGAAGAAGTGGACGAAAATCTGATTGCACACATTGTCTCGAAGTGGACAGGCATTCCCGTCAATAAAATGCTCGAGGGCGAAGCTAAGCGCTTGCTTCATTTAGAGAAAGAGTTAGAGAAGCGTGTTGTTGGACAAGATTTTGCGGTGACATCGATCAGTGAAGCGATCAGACGTTCACGCTCTGGTTTGAGTGATCCCGGCCGTCCGATGGGAGCCTTCATATTTCTTGGCCCAACCGGCGTGGGTAAAACAGAACTGGCCAAAGCTTTAGCCGAGCAACTGTTTAATCAAGAGGATGCTCTGATCCGTCTTGATATGTCAGAATACATGGAAAAGCACAGTGTTTCGAAGTTGATCGGATCTCCTCCAGGATATGTGGGGTACGATGAAGGAGGACAGCTGACGGAAGCGCTAAGACGCCGCCCTTATTCTGTTGTCTTATTTGATGAAATTGAAAAAGCGCATCACGATGTGTTCAACATTCTCCTGCAGATTTTTGATGATGGCCGAATAACGGACAGCAAAGGCCGAGTGGTCAACTGCAAAAACGCCCTATTTATTATGACGTCCAATATTGGCTCTGATCTGCTCTTGAAGATGATTGAGCAGAAGTCAATTCTAACGAAAGAGAGTATCCTGGAAGCGCTGGATGGCATCCTTAAAATGCATTTCCGTCCGGAGTTCCTGAATCGCCTGGATGACATCCTTCCCTTCTTGCCTCTTCGCAGAGAAGATATGAAGAAGATCGTTGTTATTCAGCTAGACCACTTAATTAAACGCCTAAAAGAAAAAGACGTTCATTTAAAATGGACAGAAGATGTCTTGACCTATCTAGCAGAAGAAGGGTATGATCCGGCTTTCGGAGCACGCCCTTTAAAACGGCTTATCCAGCAAGATATTGTGAATATGCTGTCGAAAGCTATTTTGGAAGGAAAAATAGCAGCAGACAGTACCATTCAATTGAAAATTAAAGATAAAAAAGTCGTTTTTGACGTCACAACGTTGCAACCAAAGGATGATTAAACTCCATGATTTCTTCACAAAACAACCTGATAGCCCGGACAATCGTCCTCTTATCGTTAATGGTCCTTTGTCCCCCCACAGTTATTGTCTTTTGGTACACAAACGTTGCTTTAGGAGGCTCTTTAATGAGTTTCTGGGAACTGTGCGTGGACAAAGGACTGTTTACCACAATTTACACCATCTGGTCTCCCATCTTTTTTGGCAGCACCACCGCATGGTCGATGATTGGAATATTCGCGCTGACACAACTCATTCTGATGCGGATTGTTCCAGGCAAAACGTTTGAAGGGCCTATTACTCCAAAAGGAAATATTCCTGTCTATAAAGCCAACGGGGTGCCCACATTTTTTATTACACTCGCCTCGTTTTATTTAGGCGCCTATCAATTTCATGTGTTTTCTCCGACCATTATTTACGATCATTTTGGAGAGCTCCTGAGCGCACTGAATCTTTTTAGTTTAGCCTTTTGCTTGTTTCTATACTTGAAAGGCACATTTGCTCCGTCATCGACAGATGTCGGTACATCGGGGAATCCTATTTTTGATTACTACTGGGGAACAGAGCTATATCCACGCATTTTTGGATGGGACCTCAAGATGTTCACCAATTGCCGTTTTGGAATGATGGGCTGGCCTTTGATCATTATTTCGTTTGCAGCAAAGCAGCAAGAGCTTTACGGCCTCAGCGATTCAATGATCGTTGCTGTTGCCTTGCAGCTGATTTACATCACCAAGTTTTATTTCTGGGAAACCGGCTATCTACGCTCGCTCGATATCATGCATGACAGAGCGGGCTATTATATCTGCTGGGGATGCCTTGTATGGTACCGGGAATTTACACCTCAACTACGCTTTATCTTGTAAATCACCCGAATCATTTAGGGACGGTTGTTGCTTTAGCGCTATTTGTTGTAGGAACAGCGGGTATTTTAATCAACTACATGGCAGACCGGCAGCGTCAAAAAGTACGCGCCACAAACGGAGAGTGCACCGTGTGGGGTAAAAAGCCGTTAGTAACAGTCGCTAATTACGTCACGACAAAAGGTGAACAGAAGCAAAGCTTGCTCTTAGCGTCAGGCTGGTGGGGTATAGCGCGTCATTTTCATTATGTACCTGAGATGTTAGGTGCGTGGTGCTGGACACTCCCCGCGTTATTTGGCAATTTCCTGCCTTATTTCTATGTGGTCTTTTTGACGATCTTGTTGGTTCACCGTGCATTTCGAGACGATCAGCGCTGTGCGGACAAGTATGGGAGAGACTGGGATAATTACTGCACGAAAGTGCCTTACAAAATCATTCCTTATGTGATTTGAGGGGCTGTGGGCTGGTTTTATGTTTTCCAGCAAAGAGACCACAGGGAAAAGAAAATAGGAACAGGATATGAAGGATCAGGCAGGATATGTAGGATAGATTTAACCACTTTTTCTTTAAAATCTTTTAAAAAGACTTGGAAAAAAAGTGGTTAAACCTATCCTACATGTCCTGCCTGATCCTTCATATCCTGTTCCTATTTTCTTTTCCCTGTGGCCTGTGTGGAGTATTTTAAATTAGTTTGAATGCACTAATCCTGTAAATATTTGCTCTAAGAGTCCATCATCGAAATCAGGCTTTGTTCGAAGCTTAGATAGCATCTTTAAGCGCTGTTGAAATAATTCAAAAATTTTTGGTTGTGGTTTCACAGGTTTATGTAGCCTAAAGAAAATATGAGTTTCTCGATTGTTATGATTTGCCCCCTTAATCCAATTGTGAACTCGGTTACCCTCCTCAGGTTGTGGTGCCCCGGTGGGCTGCAGTTGTGGATTTTCAGTACTACTCCTTAATAACAAAAAACTAGACACCTCCATCTTATGCCTCCAGTATAAATTTTAATTAGATCAGATAATAAACCTTATCTTACAAAATAAAAATAAAAACACAAGATAAAAAAGAACCTATTCTGCCCCGTATTCTGTTTTTTTTGTTTTCGGTATTTAAAACCGTGAAGTCCTTTACAGTTATCACCACCTTCTATATATTTCAAAATTTAATTAACAGGAGATTCCGATGTGCTTTTCAGCAACAGCGAGTTTTACCGCCTCGGCACTACTGACAGCAGCAGGCATTGCCACACTTTGCGTTTCTAAAAATCAGCCTAAACTGTACTGCCTGGCCTTAGTCCCGTTACTTTTCGCTTTGCAACAATTCTCTGAAGGCATTCTTTGGCTATCTCACAATAACGGGCTTCTTCATCCTGGTTGGCAAAAACCGGGTGAATTGGTTTTTCTGATGGCTGCTTATTTTCTGTGGCCTGTTTGGATGCCACTGGCAACTTGGATACCGGAAAAAGACCGCTCGCGCAAAAATGTGATTTTCTTCTTTTTACTAGGGGGAGTCATCTGGACGATTTACCAATTCTACATTTTCGCGAAAAGTGAAATTACCGTTAATTTTGTTGGGGATAGTATTCAATACATCATCCAAGAAAGGTCTACACCAGAATACTTTTTCATCGCGATTATCTACATGCTGATTATTCTGATCCCACTCTTTGTTTCTTCTCTCGAATATTTATGGGTTTTTGGTCTTTTAGTAGCAGTTTCTGCCGCACTTACTCATTATTTTTACAAACATACGTTTACATCGGTATGGTGCTTTTTTTCTGCTTTGATGAGCGCTGGACTATTTTTAATTCTTTATCGCAACAAGAATTATTTCCGGATATGGAGGTAAACATCGCCTTCACCCCAAGTGAATGTCACAGGAAAACGCTTCATGACCTCAAAAATCGGCTCTTTTGTAAAATCTGTGAGCGGATAACTGACGGTAATGATCTTTGTCCCCAATGGCATCTTCTTAAATTTTTTAATTAGTGCCTTAATGAACTCGGCATCGTAGCAAGTTCCATACAAATAAAATACTGTACCTCCGGAAAAATCTGCTTCCAACATATTCTGAAGCAAAAACTTCATCTCTTTCACAGCAAGCTTCTTACGGATTCTTTCCGCTCTTTCTACAAAATCAGGCACGAATTCAATGCCAACCACTTTGCATCCAACGAAAGAATGGAGCCAAAAACACGATCTTCCTCGGCCGCAACCAAGTTCAAACACTGTATCTTGTTGAGAAATCCCGCACTCTTTAACAATTTTTTCAAGAGATGTTAAAGGCGTTTCACCGTAGACATAAACATCCTTCTCTTTTTTCTTCATGAGAAAACGTTTGCTAATCTTAAAGGGATTGTGAAAAAAGTACATCAGGATGACTGAAAAATCGATCGTCGCAAAGGAAAGGTTCCTGTAGTGATTGAAAACGACTTTCACGTACTCAACAAAATTTCTTTTTTGAACAACCACGTTCAGCCATAACAGCTGAAAAAATTCACTGATCTCACGCATGGAAATTTCCGGATTCAAAAGTTTAGAAAGCCCATTCGCCCATGGCAGTTGTTTAACTGCAGCATAAGCATCGGCAATCACAGGTTTAACCTTTTGGTAAAAAGCGTCAAGAATCTCCAAGGAAGATCTTGATTTTAACTTCAAGTAATCAATATTGTATTTACTAGCCATGCCACAAAGATAAACATAAGGGTTGATATTAGGTCATTAAAAGCCGTTACAATCGGACCCGATGCAACCGCCGGATCGACTCGAAAACGCGCAAAGAAAAAGGGAGCAAATGTTCCGAGTGCTGCAGCTGTCAAGCAAGCGCCAAATACCCCGGCACTTAACGTCAAAGCAGCAACAGCAGAGTTCGTGTTGACGATCGTAAAGCCTGTAAAACTTAAAGCGTAGACAACAAGACCGCAAGTGACCCCAAACACAGACCCACTGATTAAGCCAATTGCCAGCTCAGAACGGATCGCCTGATTTTTAGATCCGGCAGAAAGTTCCCCTGTAGACATTCCACGCACTAAAATCGTACTGCACTGAATCCCCACATTCCCGGACATCCCTGTAATTAAAGGAACAAAAAAGGGCACAAAAGCGAACCAAAAACGATCGTAAAACATAGCCATCGCAGAAGCCGTTAACAATCCAGCAAGCAACGTAACAAGCAGCCAAGGGGCACGTCCGGAAAAGCGTTTGAGAATGGGCTCATTCTCCCCGACTTCTTCCGTTGTACCGGCAATCGTTGCAATCGTTTCATCCTTAATGTCTTCCAAAATTTCCACAACATCTTCGTAAGAAATAACGCCGAGCAGTTTGTCATCCCTGTCTACAACCGGCAAAGAAGGCACTTTATAACGTTCTACTAAATTGACAACCTCGTCTCGGGTAGTCTCTGCGCTCACTTTGTGGAGAATAGGCAATGTGACTTGACGCAAGGGCGTTTTATGAGAATTAACAATTAAATTCCGCTCGGGCACATAGCCGATCAATTCACCACTATCATTCAAAACAAAAACACGTCTAGTTAAGGCAATCCCTGGATTATCCCGAATATTTTTAGCGACTTCGCCGATGGTTGTATTGAGATTAAAAGCAAAAAATTCATTAGTCATCACACGGCCGGCACTGTGACGGTCGTGCTGCTGCAGCTCGCGGATGCGGCCGGCTGTTTGAGGGTCAAGCTTTTCTAAAAGACGTTTCAACCTGCGATCGGATATATCATCAAGAACAAAGACAGCTTCATCAGGAGGCATGTGACTGATTAGCTGCTTGATTTCATCATCGCTGAGCTGGCGGAAAATGGCAGTGCGGGTGCCGCTGCCGGTGTTGATCATGAAAATGACTTTGGCAGATAAGTCCGGCAGGTTTTCATAAACGATGATTCGTGAGCCCGGGGGGAGTCGTGTTACGGCATAGGCTAAGTCAATCGGATTGTGCTCGCTAGCAATTTTAGTGACGTCGTGAAGAACAATTTGGTGTGTTTGCTGATCAAATGCATCTTCTAGCTTTTCATTTAAAGCATCATCAAGATGGCTTGTTTTTGAGTCCATTAAATTCCCAGCTGATAAAACAGGGTCATCGCTTTCTAAGTTTTCACCGTTAACTTCTTCTTCCAAACTACGCCTCCAAACTACACACAACGTAAATAATTAATTGATTGAGTGACCAATTATCACTGGTCGGAATTGTAGCTGTAGCGCTTAATAAAAACAAGGAGTTTTGTCTCAGGGAAAAGAGAAACAAATGGGCAGGCTCATGTTCCTTTCCCCCCAGCTCCCTATCCTATTGCATTATATTATCCCATCCCCTAAGCTAGACCTTTATAACTAGATCAAAAACTTCAAAAAAAAGAAAAATCATCATGTACACTCCAGATAAAATTCGCAATATCGCCATCATTGCCCACATTGACCATGGTAAGACAACATTATTGGATAGCTTCTTAAAACAATCTAACGTTTTCCGCGATAATCAATTAGTTAACGAGCGTATTATGGATTCCAACGACCAGGAAAAAGAACGCGGCATTACCATTTACGCAAAACACACGACAATTAAATTCGGCGATTTCAAAATCAATATTATCGACACGCCTGGACACGCGGACTTCTCGGGAGAAGTTGAACGTGTTCTTGGAATGGTTAACTCTGTTCTTCTCCTGGTTGATGCCCTTGAAGGGCCAATGCCTCAAACGCGTTTCGTTCTATCGAAAGCGCTTAAAATGGGTCTTAAACCGATTGTTGTGATTAACAAGATCGATCGCCCACATGCAAACCCAGACCGTGTGCTTGATCTTACATTTGATCTATTTAGTGAACTTGGCGCAACAGACGAACAACTTGACTTCCGTTTCTGCTATGCTTCTGGCTTATCAGGATTCGCGATGCACCATCTCGATGATCCAAGAGACAACATGCTGCCGCTTTTCGAACTGATCACAACTGCTGTTGATAAACCTCAAGGTTCAATGGACAATCCTTTCTTAATGCACGTTTTAACGATTGCTTACGATGATTACGTTGGACGACAAGCATGCGGTCGAATCCTTGAAGGGACAGTTAGAAAAGGGCAACAAGTTGTCCATATTGACGAAGATGGCAAACAATCACGTTCAGCTATCGTGAAAATTCAAGGTCACCTTGGAATTGAAAAAATTGAAATGGATGAAGCTGGAGTAGGCGACATTGTGATCCTATCCGGTATCCCTGACATCACGATCGGTGATACAATTTGCGACCCATCAAATATTGTGCGTTTACCGCGTATTAAGCTAGACGAACCAACGGTGTCTGTGGACTTCACAGTTAACAACAGCCCGTTTGTTGGCCGCAGTGGCAAGCACGTGACGATGAATAAACTCCGCGGCCGTCTTGAAAAAGAGAAACGCTCTAACATTTCCCTACGTATTGAAATGTCCGAAGAAGACCAAGACAAGATTACAGTTGCTGGTCGTGGCGAATTGCACCTTTCCGTTTTAATGGAAACGATGCGCCGTGAAGGTTATGAGTTTAGCGTTTCAAAACCTAAAGTTGTTCTCAAAGAAATTGATAAAGTTAAGTGCGAACCAATGGAACGTGTTTCTATTGAAGTACCTGAAGAGTACTCTGGGAGTGTTATTGAAGAGCTATCGAAACGCCGCGGTGAGATGCAGCAACTGGATACCAACGAGCACAAGATTACAAGAATTGAGTTCTTGATGCCGACCCGTGGTCTTATGGGATACCGTAACGACTTTATGACAGCAACACGTGGTTTGGGTATTTTGACATCGATTTTTGAAGAGTTTGCTCCGATGAAAGGTGTTATTCCAGGACGTGCTCGTGGAGTGCTTATTTCAATGTGCGCAGGGAAAGCGACAGGCTATTCTTTATTTAACTTGCAAGAACGTGGATCTTTATTTGCACTTCCGGGCGATGAAGTTTATGAAGGAATGGTTGTTGGCGAGCATAATCGTGATAACGATCTCCTTGTAAACATTGTTAAAGGAAAGCAGCTAACCAACGTGCGTGCCTCTGGAACAGATGAGAACATCATTTTGACACCAGCGCGTAAGTTTACGTTGGAACAAGCGATTGATTACATTCAAGATGATGAGTTGATTGAGATCACACCTGATGCTATCCGTATGCGTAAGCGTTTCCTAACAGAAAACGAGCGTAAGCGCGGCGGCAAAACTAATTAGAAGGTCTTGGCTGATATTCAACACAAAGACGCATACAAAGCAGAAAAAGAAAAAAACAAGATAGGCAAGATAGATTTAACCGTTTATCTTTCAAAAGACTTTTATACAAGTTTTTGAAGGATAAACGGTTAAATCTATCTTGCCTATCTTTTTTTTCTTTTTCCTCTTTTTTCTTTTTTGTATCTTTGCGTCTTTGCGTCTTTGTGTTAATATCAGCCAAGCACTTTCCCATTCTACGCGTTCATACCTCTTTTTGTTCTTCCAAGGCTCACCGCCAAAAGTGAAAGCATAGGCAGACGCCTCTTCAGCCACACGCAACGTCAATAAATGCTGCCCGCAATCTCCATGTAGATTCACCATATCATATTTGCGCGGTTCATGCACAATTCATGCACAATAATCATTCCGTGATCATCCACATCTGCCTTGTAGTACCTTTTAGGCAACGATTTACCATCTAACAATACGCAGAACCTTCTCAAAAGGAAACTCTGGTGTGTGCACACCAATAATTACAGGTCCTTTGTCCTTATAAGCAGCATCTCATTTCTTCAGGTAAGGCGGCGTTCTAAGACAATCGATGCAACTATAGGTCCAAAAATAGAGCAACCTTTCCCTGAAGCGATTTGATTGTCAGCGGCGGTAAATTAATCCAATCCGTGATTACTACAATTTCCGGGGAAGGGATCCAAGTGGGCAAACTGTTTCGCAATTGATTTTGAAAATTAGATCAACCTGTTGAAGCATCACATCAAAGTGGAAAGCAATAGCTAAAGCAGTTAGGACCATTAAAGAGCCAAAAGCTTGACGTATCCCTTCCGCGTGCCGGGAAAAAATTTCACAGAAGATAGTGCTTTATTTCCTCCATAAACGGTGCCAAATAAGGGGATAGTCGCGCCTAAACTATGGGTGGTTGTGATTAAAGGCGCTTTGCCACGTGACAGAACTTGCGGCGACAAGCGTTGTAATTGCCGCTAAAAAAGAGAAAAACAGCAAAATGATCATCAGAACTCATGTTCACATAGCTGCGACAAATTTTTTAAAGAAAGTAAAGGAACAAAAAGCGTGTGTATCAAACGCGTTTAAGCCGGCCAAGGGTCTTTGGATTGTCTAAACTTTAGTTCCGCTTTCCGCTGGGTTGCTTTAGCACCGACAGCCACAGAGCTAAAAACACCTTTTCTTGATCCGCAACGAAAGGCACTATTTTTTTATCACGTTTATCTCAGATGCTCAGGAAAAGACGTTTAAGGCTTAGGGCTGCCGGTGCTAAAGCAGCCGAGCGAAAAGCAGAACTAAAGTTCGGACAATCCTGGGTAACTACGTTATTTTCCAAGCCGATTTGATAGAACAACTTAACAGAGAAGGTCGCTTAGGCAATCGGCCTAGTTTATAAAAGCCTAGGGCAAAACGCCCTAGGTATAAACAGTTTATGTGGCAGGCCGAAGGCCTGAAATATAATACCAGCCCCACGAGCGTGCCCCATAGGACTGCAATATCAATGGAGTTGCTGTTGAGATGTCTGTATGCATACTGACTGGACTGATACTATATTTCAAGCCTTCAGCCTACCACGTAAACTGTTTCTGCTAGGGCGTTGTCCTAGGCTTTTATAAACCAGGCCGATTGGCCTGAGCGACCCTCTCTGTTAAGTTGTTCTCACCAAAGTGACAATCGTTACTTTCTGACATGAGGGACGAAGTTACT
>Ga0105045_10000693_pt1 | contig 25615 bp, 27 predicted proteins | sample MAT02_FD_78089 | JGI IMG/M metagenome (GOLD analysis project Ga0105045, IMG submission 78089) | Freshwater microbial communities from Lake Fryxell liftoff mats and glacier meltwater in Antarctica - MAT-02 (megahit assembly) | ecosystem: Environmental > Aquatic > Freshwater > Ice > Liftoff... | reverse complement strand
TCAAGCAACCTTGGCACAGGTGTTATTAAGATGCCTATTATTATTGATACCATTGAAAATATTGATGAAACTTATTCGATTATTTTTAATAACCCACCTAGTACCTTTAGTATCGTGGCCGATTCGGAGCCTACAACACCGTTAACGGGCTTTTCTAATGTTACCTATGTACCGAACCAGAATATCGACTTTAAGGGGATCCGGGTTGCTATCACAGGCACACCCGGTGCCGGCGACGTGTTTGGTGTTGAATTATCTAATAAGCCTACACAAGATATATTCACTACCATCAATACGCTGATTACCAGCATCAGAGGGTTGGGTACCGATCCCACGCGTTATAGTTATGAAATTGGTCAAGGTCTCAACAGTATTAACTATTCTGAGTCACGCTTAATTGAAACACGTGCTGAAGTGGGCGTACGTATTAATATTGCTGATAGCCAAAAGGATTTTAACGATAAATTAAATATTTTGACGCAAACTATTTTAAGTGAAGTGGAAGATCTCGATTATACGGCGGCGATTACTAAATTAACGCAAAACTCTTTTATTCTCCAAGCAGCGCAACAAAGTTTTGTAAAGGTGCAGGGTTTGAGCATTTTTAATTATTTACGTTAGCGCTATGCCCATAGTCCTGTCTTTGCTAACATAGCTAGCTACGGCGCGGTATCACTTCCGTTTATCAAGTCGTAGAAGGGTTGCATTACTTTTCAGATAATAGTCAAATAAATTTAGAAAACCCTAAACTTCCTAATATCAAAGACGATAACGAACCTGGGAGCGGTAAATATCTTGCGTGCAAGGTATATCTGCTAATTAATGACGCAGTGATTGTTAATACAGTCGCTGCATTAAAGATCCAGGAGCATTAAATTATGCCACAAGTAATTAATACGAATATTGCGTCTATTAATGCGCAACGTAACTTGACGAAATCCGGTGAAATGTTAGCAACTTCTTTACAGCGCTTGTCTTCAGGTCTGCGCATTAACAGCGCAAAAGACGATGCTGCTGGTCTGGCAATATCTACACGATTCACATCACAAATCCAAGGTTTATCACAAGCATCCCGTAACGCAAACGACGCTATCTCCTTATCACAGGTAGCTGAAGGTGCCTTACAAGAAGTAACCAACCTTTTACAACGTTCACGTGAATTGTCGATTCAGTCTGCCAACGGTACGAACAGCTCTTCTGATCGTGCGGCGATTCAGAACGAAGTAAACCAGCTCAAACAAGAATTAACGCGTATTGCGACAACGACGACGTTCAACGGCTTGAACATTTTGAATGGCGAATTACGCAATGCATTATTCCAAGTAGGTGCCGAAGCGAATGAAACCATTGGTGTAACCATACGTGATACCCGTGCTACTGCAATTGGTAGTAACCAAATGAGCACGAATAACCCAGATGGTTTAGAAGGCGCAACCCGTAAACAATTGTATATTGGTACAGTGGGTGGTACAGGTGGTGCGGCTATAGGTGCGGAAGTTGCTGTTGGGCAAGTAAACGCTGCAACCAACGGTTATGATGTTTCAACCTTTACGGTTTCAAACGTTACCTCTGCTGGCGTGACAACGACACAAACCGCTTCGGTTGCTGCAAACGACCAAGCTAATACCATTGCGACCAACTTAAGCGCTTTATCCGGCGTTAAAGCACGTGGTTTCAACCAAGTGGATGTTAGTAATCTAGCAAGCATGAACGGCGCAACCAACATCACATTGAATGGTCAAGTTATTTCAGGTGGTGCAGGTACAACTGCTGACTCTATTGCAACTTCTATTAACGGTAACGCAACCTTACAAGGCCAAGGCGTTTATGCTGTGAGCAGCGGCTCAAGCCTAACCATTACTGGCTTAGATGGTCGCGATTTGGCATTTGCAAGCACTGCCGGTACCGGTGTGTTTGATATGACAGGCTTACGTGGTGGCGCTGCAACCACATTGGTCGCTACCCAAGCAACCACTTTCGGTGGACGTGTTGATATCGAGTTGAATGAACGTTATTCAATTTCTTCAAACTTAAATTCTATTACCAACAGCGGTACAGCAACCACAGCGGCTGTCGGTAATGGTACAATTACTGATAGAATAAACAGTAACACAGCAACGGCTAACAATCTAAACAACAATATTGGCGCGCAAAACGTAACATTAGTTGGTAGTGCAGGTTCTGCAACGGTTGCTGTTTCTGCTGGTCAATCTGCTGACAGTATAGTGACTGGTTTCAACGCTGTTTCTGGTTCAACGGGTATTGCCGCTGAAGCAAGAACTACCGCAACATTGTCTAACTTATCTGCAAACGGCAATATAAGCTTCACTGTTTATGGTGATAACGCAATTGGTGCGAACATTTCTGCAACCGTAACTACTGCCGATTTGGGTGCGTTAATGAACTCAATCAATAACGTGGCAGGTACTACGGGTATTACTGCTGCTTTAGGTAATGACAACTCATCGGTTGTGTTAACCCATCAAACCGGTAAAAACATTGTTCTACAAAACTTCATCCATAGTGCGGCTGTTGATTATGCAGCGCCATCTGTTACTCCCGTTTCAGGTACAGGTAACACCGTGGTTGCCCCAGTTGAGCAATCCATTAGGGTAACAGGTAATACTGGTAAAAACGCAGGTGGTACGGCGGTTAACTTGTATGATGGTGGTGCTCGTACCAACTTCGATACAACGGTTGTGGGTGGTGAAATCACTTTCTTATCTGCAGATTCGTTCAACGTAGCGTCTGACATTTCAGGTTTAGCATCAATTGGAACATCCTTGTTCTCAGGAGGCGCTAACTCCGCTAACTCTTCAACCTTGTTAGACTTTGGTCAGATAGACGTTAGTACCCAAGCTGGTGCAAATGCTGCCATCTCGATCATCGACGGCGCGTTAGCCCAAATCTCGCAAGTACGAGCTGAATTGGGTGCTATACAAAACCGATTCGGTAGCACTATCTCAAACTTAGCGAATAACATTGAAAACCTTCAAGCTGCACGTTCGCGTATTCAGGATGCTGATTTTGCACAAGAAACAGCAAACATGACTAAAGCGCAAATCTTGCAACAAGCAGGTATCGCTATTTTGTCACAAGCTAACTCTTTACCACAAAACGTATTAGCGTTGTTAAAAGGCTAATTGGTAAAGTCACAAAATCAGTGGGTGTCAGCGCGAGCTGGCACCTTGCTGATCTTAAGGTACGGAAAATAATTGCCTAAAAATGCACACTTTTAGTCATTCGTTGCCGTATAAATATAAGCAAGAAAAAGTTTGAAAATGGAATTTACACAACCCACTGAATTTTATAGACTAAATGTTTAGCCTATCGGGGGGTATCCCTTAGATATTTGGCGTGCATTTTGCCTAATGTCTTGGAGATGAATTTTCTCAAGGAGCGATTCAATGCCTATTTCAAGCTCTGGAGTTGGTTCAGGTGTTAACATCAGAGAACTGGTGGATGACCTGTTGGCATCAGAGAGCAAAGATAAGAAACTGCGATTTGATAAAAATGAAGCCCAAGCGCTTACGAAGATCACAGCCTTTGGTACTTTGAAATCAACATTATCTGATTTTAAAGTTAAAGTCGATGCATTAAAAGACGCTGATCCTTTTGCAAGCCGTATGGTTAGTTCAGTTCTTCGCAGCGATAATATGAAAGTGTTAGAAGCCGAGGCTTCTAATTCTGCACAGACAGGTGATTTTTCAATAGAAGTCATAAAATTAGCAAAAAGCCATAAACTGGCTTCGCAGAATTTTGCTACTCCAACAACCATCGTAGGTACGGGTGAAATTGAGTTTAATGTCGGTGCCACAGCCTATGCTATCGAAATTACGGATAGTGATAAAACGCTACAAGGTATCAAAGATAAAATTAATGCAAGCACGAAAACCACAGGGATTTCTGCAAGTTTAATCACATCAGATACAGGCGCCGTTATGGTATTTCAATCTGAAAAAACTGGGTTAGATAATGCCTTCACGGTTACCATTTTAGGTGATGCGGATGGAAATGATACGGATAATGCAGGTCTTTCAAAGTTAGCATCCACCCATTTAAATTTAAGTCAGCAAGGGCAAGATGCCGAAGTTAAAATTGATGGAGTACTTGTAAAAAACAGCACGAATGCCATTTCTGATGCGATAGAAGGCGTTACCTTAAATTTACTAAATACGAATGCGCTCGATCCTGCTGATATGTCAATCTCACTTAACAAAAATGCCGCAGTCACTGCTATTCAAGAATTTGTTGCTGTTTATAATGCGACTTTAGAATCTGTTCAAAAGTTAACTGCATATAACAAAGAAGATCCTAAAAATGCAGGCATGCTGTTGGGTGATGCTATTGCACGTGGTGTACAAAATCAAATGCGAAGAGTATTAAATACGGCTAATTACGATTTACCATTGGGTATTTCATCACTCGCTCAAATGGGAGTCACCTCTGATAGAACCACTGGTATGCTCCAGATTGATAATTATAAACTAACGAGTGCCGTCAGCAAAAACTTTGATAAATTGGGTAAGTTTTTTATTGATGGTGATAAAGGTATTCTAAATAATATGGAATCGATGTTAGATTCTTATATTCAAAAAAATGGCATCATTAAAAATAAAACGAACGGTTTGAATAGCAGTATCGATTTAATTAGTGAACAAAGAGTGGCTCTTGAACGGCATCTTATTCATTTAGAAGAACGCTTATTATCACAATTTATTGCAATGGATTCCATCGTGGCGAGTTTACGATCGACGAGTGACTTTTTGAAAACCCAGCTTGATAGCTTGGCTGAACCTTTATCATTTAGGAAATAATTATGAACCCAAATCATGCCTTAAAGCAATATCAAAATGTTTCCATTGAGGCAGGTATTTTAAGTGCCGATCCGTATAGATTAATTCAAATATTATTTGAAAGCGCGCTTGAGAAATTAATGATTGCCAAAAAATTTATCGAAATAAATAATATCCATGATAAGGGTGTTGCTATTAGCTTCGCGATATCGATAGTTGAGACCTTGCAAGCAAGTTTAAATGAAGAAGAAGGCGGAGATATAGCAAGAAACCTATCCGAGCTTTATGCTTACATGTTAAGAACGTTAATCGAAGTGAATTTACATAATGATTTGAAAAAACTTGATGAAGTGATCCAGTTAATTGCGACCATTAAATCAGGTTGGGATAGTATGCCACGCGAGAATGCAAATAATGAAGAATGATGCCTATTTAACTGAGTTAAAGAAAATTATTCATGAGCTCAATGATTCTTTAGATCAAGATGATCATCATAAGTTTATATTGCTGTGCGCGGCACTTCATGAGTTTCGCAAAGAAAACGCCAAGCATAATATGGAACAAATTGATGACAAAGTCGAAATAGCCAATATTTTGCCACACATTGATACTTTAATTGATAGAATGGAAGCTAATAAGCAAGTGCTTGCCAAAAAGATTTTTACGTTACGAAAGTCTATTCAGATATCTAAAAACCAGACTGATTTCTAACAGCACTGTTATAATATATGACTGTTAAATGTGCAGTTTAGGTTAGTTCCTGCCGACAATAATTTGACATGCCAATCACCTACCGACTATTAGTTAATCATACCAAAAATAATAGCGATTCAATGGAACTGAATAAACAATGGGTGACGCATTTTTAAACAGTACTCCTGCTGTAGAGATCAGTGGTGGTAGCCATACCATCCAGCTTATCAAAAAAATGCTCAGTCAGGCGGCGCAAACGGAAGTGAGCGTCATGATCACCGGCGAATCAGGTACTGGCAAAGAAATTGCGGCCAGGTTTTTACACTGCCATTCAAAACGTAAAGATAAGCCTTTTATTCCCGTCAATTGTGGTGCCATCCCCACCGATTTATTAGAAAGCGAATTATTTGGCCACGAGAAGGGGGCTTTTACCGGTGCGATTAGCTTGCGGATTGGTCGATTTGAGTTAGCAAATGGCGGTACTATCTTTTTAGATGAAATTGGCGATATGCCGCTTGCTATGCAAGTTAAACTGCTACGGGTTATTCAAGAAAAGATGATAGAACGCGTCGGTAGCAATAAATCGATTAAAACCGATGTTCGTATTATTGCTGCAACGCATCGCAATCTAGAAGAAGAGATCGAAAAGGGCTGTTTCAGAGAAGATCTCTTTTACCGTTTAAATGTGTTTCCCATTGAAATGCCAAGGTTAAAAGATCGCCAGGAAGATATCCCCCGCATCATTGATGACTTAATGAGCAAGTTAAAAGGGGAGATCGGTAGTAGCATTGATCTTACGACACAAGCGGTTGCATCACTTTCACAATGTGAATGGCCAGGCAACATCCGCGAATTGGCTAATTTGATTGAGCGGCTTATTGTGCTGTATCCCAACGAAAAGGTTGATTGTCAACAATTACCTGTTAAATATCAGACAATGGTCAATCAAAAAATGGTCACCACCGTTCCTAAATATCTGGAAATGACTCAAACCGTTATGATGAGTCCTAAAAGCGCAGAGAATATTAATTTAAAAGAAATGCTCTATAATATTGAACTTGGTTATATCAAAGAAGCCCTCGACAAAGCCAACGGTATTGTCTCACACGCAGCAGAAAGCCTGGGCATGCGACGCACAACGCTTGTTGAAAAGATGAAGAAATTTCAAATTGTAAAATGAATCTAGATGATGGATAGCCCATCCATGGGCTTATTCGCTATTTGGGTTTAGCGGCAGAAACTTTTAAATCCTTTGTCACAATAGTTGCTGAAGAAGTAGCAGTATTAGTTTCGCTTGCTGCAACTTTTGCCATTCGAGCCTTTTCTTCGCGATTGGCTTGTTGTTGTTTTTCATAATTTGAAGTCATGATTCGTGCATTACGAGCTGCTTGATCTGGATGTCCGCCTAACATTGTTTTTACCTTTGATTTGTATATTAGAAACGTAACATACTAAAGCATTTAGATAATATAATCAATTACTTGCCGCCAATATATTGGCAGTACAGTTAAACTGAGTTTAACAACTTGTTGAAAAATAAGCAATTTTACTTGGCACGGCAATTGCTTTTCTTAGATATCGACTCGTTTGATAGGCAAAAACTTCATGCAAACAGCTGTCGCGCTTAAAAACGTTACCTCATCGACCAAAGACTGGTTAGAGAGCATTCCTGCTGGGGTTATACTTATTAACGCAGAAGGGCTAATCGATTGCTATAACAAGCAAGCGGCAGAGCTCTTAGGCTTGTGTCATGCAACAAAGAACTGGTCAACTATTTTACAAGAAAATGTTAAGCAAGTTGTGAATGAAGGGCACTATATTGTGCTTTGTAGTGGCAAATGTGTGGTTTTTAAAACCCAATCACTGCCTAATGCCAAGGGCCAGCTCGTACTGCTGGTTGATGAAACCGATATTTATCGTAGCAATGCCTGTGCTATGCAGTTGCAAAAGCTCGATTCCATTGAAAAGCTCTCTGCTTCATTAGCCCATCAATTACGTACTCCGTTATCGACGGCCATTTTATACACTTCTAGCTTGCCAAATGGCTCGCTCCATCAAGAAAAAATTATGAAGCAATTGTTGCTAATTAAACAACAAATTGATGATGTATTGATGGTTTGTAAAGGTCAGGAAAAATTAATTGAGAATATTACACTATATGATGAGCTTGCAAAATTAATCGATGATTACCAGCAGTTACATACAGCCATCAACATACAATTTAAGCCTTTTAACAATATCAAAAAATTAGTTATTTTAGGTCATAGAGCCTCACTGCTAGGGGCGATAATGAACATTATCGATAATGCCATTCAGGCAAGTACCGATCAAGTATTAATTGAAATTACTTTGCGCAAACAAGCTAGCTTTATTTGTGTTCAAATAACAGATTTTGGCAAAGGGATCAGCCAGGAAAATATGGAAAGAGTTCAAAAGCCTTTTTATACTACCAAACAAAATGGTACGGGTTTAGGATTAAGCATTGCAAAATCTATTATGGAAGCCCATCAAGGTAAATTAGAAATTGAATCGGTTGCAGATCAGTATACAACGGTATCCCTTTACTTACCGGAGCAAATATGACGCAAAGTAGGGTATTACTCATAGAAGACGATCAAGATTTACTAGAAGCGCTAAAGCTTACACTAGAAGATGCTTCTTTTATGGTTGATGCGGCTAATAATTCGACATTAGCGTTGCAGTTATTGAAAAACAAACAATATGACATTGTGCTAAGCGATATCAACTTAGATAAAATGAGCGGCATTGATATATTACAATTAATTAAGAAAAATGATTATCCAAGTGCCGTTGTGCTGATGACGGCTTATGGCAAAATTGATGATGCTGTTTTTGCTATTAAAAATGGCGCGGTGGATTACATCACCAAGCCTTTTGTGGCTAATGAACTGATCACTAAATTAAATAAAATTAAACTCTATCACAGTAACTCTCAAAAGGAACTGATTTGCGATGATCCGCAAATGCACAAATTACTTGAGGTTGCAGCACAGGTTGCGATGTCAGATGCTTCAGTACTGATTAGTGGTGAAAGTGGCACAGGCAAAGAAATATTAGCGCGCTATCTTCATGAGAACTCTTTACGAAGTAATGAGCCTTTTGTTGCGATCAATTGTGCCGCCATCCCTGACAATATGTTAGAAGCAATGCTATTTGGTTATGAAAAAGGTGCCTTTACCGGCGCTTATCAATCCACTCAAGGCAAATTAGAACAAGCTAATGGTGGTACTATTTTGCTAGATGAAATTTCTGAAATGCCATTAAGTTTACAGGCCAAGTTATTAAGAGTGATCCAAGAGCGCGAAGTCGAAAGACTCGGTGGGAACAAAATCATCAAGCTGGATGTTAGATTCCTGTCTACGACTAACCGAGTACTAGCCAAAGAAGTTGAATTGGGTCATTTTAGAAAAGATCTTTATTTTCGATTAAATGTTTTTCCATTGCACATTCCTGCATTGCGTGAGCGAACACTCGATATTATTCCATTGGCTACTCATTTTATTAAGCAATATTCAACAGGCCAGCAAATGCTTTTGTCTGATAAGGCTATCTTAAAACTACTTGGTTATGAATGGTATGGCAATATTCGCGAATTACAAAACGTGATGCAACGAAGCATTATTCTTGCGCGCAACAACATTATTCTACCGGATGTAATTTTATTTGAAGAAACAACTACGACTAAATTACCAAACGACATTTCAAATAATTCATTAGAAGTCAAAATGGCTGACAAAGAAAACGATTTGATATTGCAGGTGTTAAAAGAATGCAATGGTCACCGTGAACACAGTGCTGTTAAATTAGGGATAAGCACTAGAACATTACGCTATAAAATTTCGCGTATGAAAAAAATGGGTATACCACTATGAACGAAATCGACTCCAATCAGTTGCTGCTGCAAATGAAAATATTAGCTGCTAAGGCCCGTAATACTGAAGTGGGCGCAGGCAGTGCGCCAGCGGGTCAAAATGAATTTAGTCAGCTATTAAAAAGTGCTATTAATGATGCAAATCAATTGCAAAATAATGCGACAGACTTAGCACAGCGTTTTGAAGAGGGTGATAAGAATATTCATCTAACGGATGTCATGATTGCAACTCAAAAGGCGCATTTGTCATTACAAACCGTTGCACAAGTCAGAAACCATGTGGTTAGTGCTTATCAAGATATTATGAATATGCCAATATAATAGAGTAATGAAATGACAGAAAACATTCAATCTAATAAAGGGTTTTTAGCAGATGGTGTCTTCGAGTTGCCGCTGGTAAAGCAATTAGGTTTGTTTATCGGTTTCGCCGCTAGCATTGCCTTGGGTATTTATATGGTTATGTGGTCTCAATCCCCGGATTATGTTCCACTTTATGGTCAAATGAACAATAAAGATTCAGGCGAGGTGGTTGAGGCATTACAGCGCCAAAATATTTCTTTTAAATTGGATGAGAAATCAGGTTTGGTTTTAGTGGATACCAATAAAGTACATGAAGCTAGAATTCGTTTGGCGGGGGATGGTATTCCAAGTCACTCAAGCACTGGATTTGCGTCCTTACTCGATAAAGATTCGGTTTTTGGAACCAGTCAGTTTATAGAAAGAGCACGCTATATACATGCCTTAGAAGGCGAGTTAGAAAAAACGATTTCATCAATTGATCACATTAAATCAGCACGAGTGCATTTGGCTGTGCCTAAGCAAACAGCGTTTATTAAAGACAAAAAAGAACCCAGCGCTTCCATTTTTGTGGATATTTACGGTGGTTACCGTTTAGAAAGTGAGCAAGTTTCATCGATTACCCATTTAGTTGCTTCAAGTATTCAAGGTTTATCAGCGGAGAATGTTACCGTCATTGACCAAAACGGTAAATTACTGTCTTCAGCTGGAAATGATGAAATTAGCATTGCTAGCAAACAGTTAGACTATGCGCACAAACTAGAGCGTGTTTATGCAAAACGCATACAAGACTTACTATCTCCAGTTTTAGGCTACGATGGCATTAAGGCCGAAGTTACCGCAATGATGGATTTTACGGCTTTGGAAGAAACGAGTGAGAACTACGATCCAAATAAAACGGCACTTCGTTCAGAAAAGATCTCCGATGTGCATAAAGAAGGTTCACCCGCGGCCCAGGGCGGCGTACCAGGAACCCAATCAAATCAACCCGCACCGGCAGGTTCTCCTCCTACAGGCGGTGCTAAACCAACAGCAGGTCTACAACCAGCTCCTGCGGCTAAAAAGCGTGATTTACCGGGTGTGATTAGTTTACAAGAAACCAAAAATTTCGAAATTGATCGCCAGATAAAGCATCAAGTAAACATGCCAGGAAAACTGCTTCGTCTATCCGTTGGTGTGGTTGTTGATGATAAAACAGTCTACGACAGTGCTGGTGTTGCCAGTAAAGTTCCTTTAAAACCTGAAGAGCTACAAAAAATTGAAAGTTTAGTGAAAGATGCCATTGGTTTTGAGAAAGACCGAGGGGATCGAGTTACGGTAATTAATTCATCATTTGCACAAGTTGAGCCCATTCAGGAGTTGCCTAAAGAAACCCTCATGCAAAAACCCTGGTTTTGGATGGTAGTCAAACAATCATTAGCGGGTTTGGGCATCTTAGTTTTAGTTTTCGTAGTGTTAAGACCCATATTGCGTAATTTGACCAATATTTCTGACTATAAGCAAAACTTTCTCAAGCAAATGTCGACTGAAGGCTCCGGCAACTTGTTAGACAGAAAAGGCAGAAAATTGGATGAGAGCGAATATCAAGTTCGTATCAAAGAATTAATCAATGAAGATCCTAAAAAGGCCGCGCAAGTCATTAAACAATGGGTAGGAATTGAAAATGAAAAAGGCAGCTAGTGATGATAAGGTCGAACGAGCCGCAATCTTTTTAATGAGTGTTAATTCTGAAGACGCTGCCAAACTCTTAAAATATTTAGGCCCAAAAGAAGTGCATAAACTGGGCGCTTCTATGGCATCTCTTGAAAATATTGATTTAAAAACAGTTAATCAGATCTATTCCGAATTTATTATTGAAGCCGAGAACAAAACCAGTATTGGTTTGAATAAAGATGAGCAAATTCGCAAAGTATTCGTCTCTGCCTTAGGCGAAGATAAGGCTAATAATGTCATCGATAAAATTTTAATGGGTGCCAACACCAAAGGTTTAGATTCATTAAAATGGATGGATGCGAAAAGTATTGCAGAAATTATTCGTCATGAGCACCCTCAGATCCAATCGATTATTTTAAGTTATTTAGATCCCGATCATGCTGCTGAAGTGTTAATGTCATTAGATGAAAGAGTACGAATTGAATTGATTATGCGGATTTCAATGCAAGAATCTATTCAACCTGCGGCGATAGATGAGCTCAATAACGTGATGGAAAAACAAGTGGCTAGCACTGTTTCAAGTCAATTAAAGCCCATCGGTGGTATTAAGCGAGCTGCTGATATTTTAAATTTTGTGGGTGGTGATGTCGAAACGAGTATATTAGTTGGTTTAAAAGAAAAAGACGAAAACTTAGCAAATGACATTCAAGATTTGATGTTTATATTTGATAACATTAAAACCATTGATGACCGTGGAATTCAAGTGCTTTTGCGTGAAGTTAAAACAGACACGTTAGTGATAGCATTAAAGGCAGTTGATGAAGAAATTAAAGATAAAATATTTAGAAATATGTCAAAGCGTGCTTCTGAGTTGCTTAAGGATGATATTGAAGTTAAAGGTCCCGTGCGCTTAAGCGAAGTAGAAGCTGCGCAAAAGGAAATTTTGGCGGTGGCTAAAGCCTTAGCTGATCAAGGTAAAATCATGTTAGGTAACAAGAGTGAGGAAATGGTTTAATATGTCAGACACACCGAATAAGTGGGTTTTGCCTGAGTTTGGTTTACTGACCCATGTTCACCATAATACCTACAAAAAGTTAAAACTTAATCCTGCATTAAATCCAACGTTAAAGTCCTATTTTGCTGTTCCTGCATCACATGCCGAAGGCTATGAGAAGGGCTATAGTGAAGGTTTAGCGAAAGCGACACAAGAATCGAATGCACAAAAACAACGTTTAGAAGCCTTGATCCAGCAATTGCATGCTGATAGTGATGCGATTGAAAATGAAAGAGAAGATGCTTTGTGCCGTTTTGTGAAATCTTTATGTGAAAAAATCATTTATAAAGAACTGTCGCTGTCTCCTGATGTATTAAAAAATATGATCACCCAAGCTTTAAAGATGATAGATAATTCGGGGAAGGAAATCCGTATTCATTGTCATCAGAAATTATATGAAAATCTTCATTCGGATAAGTTCGATTCTTATACTAGAGTCGTATTTGAGGTTAACAATCAACTAGCCGAATATGATTTTACACTAGAATCAGATAAGCAAAAAATCTGTTTTAATGTTGATGTATTGCTGGCTAAGTTACTGGAAGAGATTTTAATATGCAATTCCCCGAAATAAATCACTTGGGTCCTTTCACCTTGTATGGCAAAGTGCATAAAGTGTCTGGGTATTTGATTGAGGCAACCGGGCTTAAAGCCAAAGTCGGCACCTTGTGTCAGATCGATTGTCATCCTGCACCTGTTCATGCTGAAGTGATTGGATTTAAATCAGATGTTACTTATTTAATGAGCGCAGATGAACTGCGAGGCATATTACCAGGATCGGACGTAACGCAGCTTGATACCTTCGCCAAAGTGCCCGTAGGCGATGGGTTGCTAGGTAGGGTCATCGACTCCAGTGGCGTACCGCTAGATACCTTTGGCCCTTTAAAAGGGGTTGAATACGCTGCTTTGCATTTTGAGCCAATTAATCCCTTAAGACGTGCACCTATCCGTCATGCCATGGATGTGGGTGTGAAAGCCATTAACGGTTTGCTCACCATAGGGATTGGTCAGCGCATGGGTCTATTTGCCGGAACTGGCGTAGGTAAAAGTATTTTATTAGGTATGATAACGAAATACTGCCAAGCAGACATTGTGGTTATTTCTCTCGTTGGCGAGCGGGGTCGTGAGGTCAAAGAGTTTATTGAAGACAATATTGGTCCAGCGGCTTTGAAAAAAACGGTTATTGTGGCATCGCCCGCAGATAGTTCACCCTTATCGCGAATTAAAGCGGCGGAGACCGCTACCTTTATTGCTGAGCATTTTAAAAACAAAAAGAAGCGTGTTTTATTCTTAATGGATTCCCTCACTCGTTATGGTCAAGCGTTGCGTGAGATGGGCCTGGCGCTTGGAGAACCGCCCACCAATAAGGGGTATCCACCGTCGGTTTTTGCCCGGATCCCCAAATTAGTCGAACGAGCTGGAAATGGTTTAACAGAAGATACTTCCATTACAGGGATCTATACTGTTTTAGCAGAAGGTGACGACATTCAAGATCCGATAGTCGATTGTGCTCGCGGGATCTTAGACGGCCATATTGTGTTGGCGCGTCACTTAGCTGATCAAGGTCATTATCCTGCTATTGATATTGAACAATCGATTAGCCGTGTGATGGACAAAGTCGTTAGCCCTGAACAAGTTCAACTCGCTAGGTTGTTTAAAAAAGGGTATTCAAAGTATCAACAAAATCGTGATTTTATTACAATTGGTGCTTATCAAAAAGGTAATGACCCTGAATTAGATGTGGTTTTAGAAAAAAAACCTAAACTATTTGGCTTTTTACAACAAGATAAAAATGCCCATGTCAATTTACAGCAAACCAATGATTTACTAAAAGAATTTTCGAGTCTGTCATTAGTGCCTGTGGTAAAGTAAAATAATGCGAGATATCTCACATTTAAATAAATATAGTTTTGTATTAGAAACCCAAGAACAAAATTTATTGCATAAAATTTCAGATAATCAAAAAAAACAAGAGCATGAAAAGGGTAAATATGACATGCTCAATGGTTGTCTTTTAGAAACCAGAAGCAACTTACTAGCTAAAGCTGAAGTATCTATCCATGCCATTGCATTCGCACAATATCAACATTTTATTAATCAACTTGAAAAGGCACTCAAGCAACAAAGTGATGTTCTTGGGAATTGTAAAATGATCCATGATAAACATATGGTTAACTATAAAGAAATAAAGCTAAAGCGTATGAAGTTAAATGAACTTATGGATAAAATAACGAAAGACAATAACCAAATCGCCAATCGTAAAGAGAACCAAGTAAACACTGAAATATTTAATCGCCTAACCCCCAAAGATTAACTCATCTTTGTGCACAGGTAACGGCTTGTACACAGAAGGTTATTGCTACAGCTCTTCATCTTATGCCTCAAGGATTATCATCTCAAAACCGACTAATTATTATGAATAAGCTTCGAAGGTTGCTATGCTGTATAAATAATCTGGAGTGAGATATGGCGATTAAGTCAAGTGTATCAGGTGACGGACAAGAAATGACCATTAGTGTGCAAGGTAGATTCGATTTCAGCTCATTACAGTTGTTTAGAAACGCCTATGAGAATCAGGAAGCACATCCTCATTCCTATGTTGTCGATTTGAAAGAGTCTGATTATTTAGATAGTTCTGCATTGGGGATGCTTTTAGCCTTGCGTGATCATGCAGGTGGTGACACCGCGCATATTCGAATTGTGAATTGTGCACCCGATGTGAAGAAAATATTTGTGATCACTAAACTAGATGAATTATTTACAGTTGAGTAGTGAAGAAGTGCTATGGCAAATGAATTACTAGATACCCTGATTGATATGACGCAAATTAATAATCTCAAATCGTTATTTAATGAGGGGTTTGAACCGTTTTTGGTCAGTTTTTATGAAGACTTTGAAAGCAAAGAGCAAGAGCTCGAAGCGGCAATACAAAGCAATCAAATGGACGCGGTATCTAAAATTGCCCATTCCCTAAAGGGTAACAGTCTTAATCTGGGTGCCCTTGGTTTAGCTAACCTCTGCGGCAAAATCGAAGTGGCTAGCAAAACAGGCGCCACCGTTGATATCTATGATGCGCAAAAAGAACTCAAAGCCATGTACCCGCTCGTGAAGGCTGAGTTTAATCGGATATCGAGTATTCACTAAGTTCTTAAATCCCCCGTTCACTACGTTTGCCGCTTGCGAAACAAGTCTGGGAATTTTCTTTGGCACGCCTTTTGATTGATCAATAACGTAACTTAATTAAAGGAAGTGTGCGCGGTGGAAATTAACAGTGCAATCGATTTAACTCAGGATCACCTCAAAGTAGAGCAATACGTTGATTCAACAGAAAATAATAACGAATTAACTGAGCTGAGTTTTAAGCAAATTCTGGCAAAAGAGCGGGCGCCACAAGAAGAGTTGTTTAAAATGCCAAGCAATGAGCTGCCGATCACAGGCAATGAGTTGCCGCTGGATCTTGTCACAAGCACACAGCTGCCTTTATTTGAGGATTTAGAGCAGCCGAGTACTGAAGCCATAATTGAAAAGGAAGAATCCAAAGAACTGCCTTTTCTCATGACACATTTAATGATTGATAGACCTTATCAGCTATCTGAAGTCACATCTAAGGCATTCCCGTTTTCATCTTCTTTCTTATTATCAGAAGAGGAGATGAAACCACTAACTTTAGCCCAAAATGAATCACTGTCAAATCAACAGTTGCTACAGCCATCGGATTTGTCCTCAATCGCTTATGAGGTATTGCAACCCGGTTTATTAGTAAAGCAGCAAAATGGCCAAGACAATGAGATGAAACTGGTTCTAAAAGAATCCATTCGATTCGATGAAACATTTCAAGCGATAAAGGGTACATCAGATGAACCACAATACACTGCTGATAATGTCACTGTGCTGCCAGAAGGGTTGCAAAATGCGCTAGCACAGAGTTCGAACAGTAAAATCTCAGAAAGTATGAATGAACTATTTAAGAAGCCAAATCCTGAAATCGAGGCATCATCAGAGCAACGATCACAGCCTTTGGTGAATGAGTTTTATGCCATTAAAGAGCCTTTTAAGCAAACCATGGTATTACCAACAAACAATAGCCAATCGGAACACTTTTCGGATGTATTTGAGAATAAGCTGATGGAAAACGTGACTTTAATGGTGCGTCGCAATGAAAATGTGGCTGAAATTCAGATTGATCCCCCTGAACTTGGTCGAATTGATATTACCATTGATCGCAGTGATGAGAAAACAGATATTCGATTTATGACTCAAGTTGACCAAACCAGGCAATTGATTGAAGGCTCGTTGGATAAACTCAAATGGCAACTTGCTGAAAATGGCATTGAGTTAGGGCAAGTCGATGTTAATTCAGGGCAGCAAGAACAGTCATCAAATGAGATGAAGCAAGCAAGAGCTAGTTACCCAGTAGGTAGTTCAGTTGATTCTATTATGGTTGCGCCAGCGATTTTGACGCAAAGCAACCAATTGCTTGACCTGTATATTTGAACTAAACGTCAATAATTTGACATCATTGAAATCATAACATGATGATTTTCAATAAATTAATTATGGTATGGCTTTTGCTTTGATCACTCTGTAAGGAGTGATCATGGCAACAAACGATCCTAAAGAAGAAGGCAAACGACCTGACAAGAAAATGCTCATTGTAGCAGGTGCCTTGGTGACACTCATGTTAGTGGTGATGGGTGTCTTAGTGGTTGTGCTATTGAAAGTTTCCAATCCTCCCCCGCAACAACAAAACGTCACCGTGGATGCTAAAGGCACTCCCATTACGCCTCCAGAAAAGTCTGAAGTCACGGTCGTTTCCGCAGAAGGAAAAGACAAAAGCAAAGAAAAAGAGGGTAAAGAAGAAGCTAAGCACGGGGAAAGTAAAAAAAGCGATGTGCCTTCTTATTATAAATTTACACCTGCCTTTATTGTGAATATCCCCAGTAACGGACGCTTACGATTTTTGCAAATCGAAGTACAATTGATGGCAAAAAGTGAAGATGAATTAAAAATGATTGAGGCCTATGCGCCGGTCATTCGTAATGATCTCATTACCTTGTTTAGCAGTCAGAATTATGATGACTTGTTAACACCCGACGGCAAAGAAAACCTACGTAAAAGTGCTTTGGCTGTTTCACGTAAAATACTCAAAGAGAATGCAGGAAAGCCCTGTGTTGAACAAGTTCTGTTTACCAACTTTGTGACACAGTAGATGGTGAAATGAACCAAATATTAAATCAAGATGAAATCGACGCACTTTTAAATTTTAAAGAGAATGATTTTCATGACTCTCATTCTGTCGATCCTTCTATCCCACAAGATTTTGATATTACCAATCAAGAAAAAAGCATCCAAGGAAAAATTATTTCCTTAGGTATTATTAATGAAAAATTTGCCCGTAGCGTCCGTAATAGTTTGTATCAGTTCTTGAAAAAGCCAGTTGATATTAGCATCGCCAAGATAAAAATTATTCATTTTAATGAATATATCAAATCACTACCATGTCCAAGCAGTATCAATTTATTTAAAATGAACCCCCTAAAGGGAACATCACTTTTTATATTCAATTCCAGGCTAATTTATAGCTTTGTTGATAGTTATTTTGGCGGAGAAGGACGTACGCAGTTTAAGAGCGACTTTAAAGAGTTTACCCCGACTGAACTGCGAATTATCAAATTATTACTCGAACACTTTTATAAAGATCTAAAAGAGGCTTGGTCCTCATTTATTGACATTCAATTTGAGACTAAGCAAACTGAATCTGACCCCAGCATGGTAAATTCATTCAATGACGACGAGATTTTAATTGTATCAAAATTTAGAGTGGAGTTAGATGGCGGCGGTGGGGAGTTTGATATTTGCTTACCGTATTCGATGTTAGAGCCTATTAAAGAACTCTTTGATGCAGGCTTAACAGGCGATCATGATAGAAATAATGAAAAGTGGGAACAATCCCTTAAACTTCATTTACTAGATGTCAAAATAGATATTAATTGCGTATTAGCCAGAAAACGTATTTTATTGAAAGATATTATGAAGTTTAAAGATGGTGACATCATTAACATTGAAATTCCAGAAGAAATCATTATCAAGGCTGATGATAGAACATTATTTAGTGGATCTTTTGGAACATTTGACACCAAATATGCAATCAAAATTATTGAAAGATTAAAGAAATCTTAGGGGGGATAGATGGAACCGACAGATCAAAATCAAGGAACACCTGCACAGCCTTCAGCGGCAACACCGCCAGATGCTGCTAAAGCGGCTGCTGTACAATTTTCTGAATTTAGTAAAGATGGTAAGAAGTCAACTGCAAATGCCAACAAAGACATGGATTTGATTTTAGATATTCCAGTCACCATTTCTTTAGAAGTTGGCAGAACCTCCATCAGTATTAAGAATCTCTTGCAATTAAACCAAGGTTCCGTGGTTGAGCTAGATCGTTACGCCGGGGAGCCACTTGATGTATTAGTGAACGGAACATTAATTGCTCATGCAGAAGTCGTGGTGGTGAATGAAAAATTCGGTATTCGATTAACCGATGTCGTGAGTGCCAATGAGCGGCTTGAAAATATTCAGTGAGGAGAAAGTAAATTGGTTAATTTACCCGTCGTCGCAAATGTCGCCATTATGTTGGTGCTTACCATTATTTTGGTATTCGTCTTGGCATTTATACTAAAACACTTTAAAAAGATGGTTCCACAGTTTTCTGGTATTGTGCAAGTATTAGGCGGTACAAACTTAGGTAACAAAAGTAAGTTAGTGCTGGTTGAAGCCTATGACACCCAAATATTGGTAGGTGTTTGTGAATCACAGATCCAAACCTTATACGTTTTCAATAAGAATGAAACAGATGATAAATCTAAAGCTTCTTAGTAAAACTCTCATCACGTTAGGGATTTTAATTCCTTGTGTTTGTTTGGCTAAAGATTTGAGTCTTGATGCATTTACTGTTAATCAGGGTAATGGTACACAAACCTATTCCATCAATATTCAATTATTAGCAATCATGACAGTTTTAACCATATTGCCAGCCATTGTATTGATGATGACATCCTTCACGAGAATTATTATTGTATTGTCTATATTACGCCAAGCCTTGGGCATGCCACAAACGCCCAGTAATCAAATTATTATTGGCTTGTCGCTTTTTATGACTTTTTTTATTATGTCGCCCATTTTAACGCAAGTTTATACTGAGGCAGTCAATCCTTACATGGAAGAGAAGATATCGCAGGAAGAAGCGCTTAAAAAGGGGTCTGCACCTATCAAAAAATTTATGTATGACCAAACACGCACTGAAGATTTAATGCTTTTTGCGGAGCTTTCAGGTAAGCAACTAAACAGTGACAACCCAGACGACATTCCTTTTTCAATTATGATTTCATCGTTTGTTGCATCAGAATTGAAAACGGCATTTCAAATCGGTTTTATTATTTTTATTCCATTCTTGATTATCGATTTAGTGGTTGCAAGTGTATTGATGTCGATGGGTATGATGATGTTATCACCTGTCATTATCTCTTTGCCGTTTAAAATTATGTTATTTGTGTTAGTAGATGGTTGGAATTTGATCCTTGGTACTTTGGCAGCCAGTTTTTCCATATAGGTGCAATGATGACCCCAGAAATTGTAATCGATTTATTAAGACAAGGCACTTCATTATTACTAATTTTGGTGTGCTTGCTTATTCTGCCTAGTTTGGTTGTGGGTTTGTTTATCAGCGTGTTTCAAGCTGCAACCCAAATTAATGAACAATCGCTGAGTTTTGTGCCTCGTCTTATTGTTACGTTTGCTACTCTCATTGTTGCTGCACCTTGGTTGATAAGAGTGTTAACCGATTTTACACAAAATATTATTGAATCAATTCCACATTTGATTGGTTAGAAATGATTACATTTTCAGGCGATATTATACAGTATTTGATGATGTATTTACTGCCATTTGTCAGAGTGTCGGCAATGATGATGGCATTGCCAATTATTGGTACTCAACTGGTGCCTGGAAAAATTAGACTAATATTTAGTTTGTCGTTAACTTATATAGTAGTTTGCTCAGGTAATAGCAATGCGATATTAAGTCCAAATATTTCACTATTTACGCTTTTTTTTATTGTCATGACGCAAGTGTTGATTGGGGTGTTGATGGGGCTTGTGATCCATATCATTTTTCAAACCTTTATGTTGGCAGGGCAATTAATTTCGATGCAGATGGGGTTAGGGTTTGCTTCTTTAATGGATCCTGAAAATGGTGTATCTGTGCCGATTATTGGTCAGCTTTATGTCATGATTGCAACCTTATTATATTTATCCATGAATGGTCACCTGTTCGTGATAAGTATTTTAGTCGACAGTTTTACGCAAATTCCCGTTAATCAACTTGATTTATCAAGTTTGCAAGTTGAAAAATTTATTGAGCTTGGATCTTTTATGTTTTCTTATGCATTAAAAATTGCTTTACCCGCAGTGGTCACTATTTTGATCACTAATATTTCCTTTGGCATGATGACCAAAGCTGCGCCGCAGTTAAATATTTTTACACTCGGATTTTCAATTACGCTCATTGCCGGTATTGCACTAATTTATATTTGTTTGTCTTTTATGATAACTGAGTTTACAGAAGTTTCAGAAAAAGCGCATTCAACCTTAGTCGCACTGATAGAGTAGAAAATGTCAGAAGAAGATGACTCACAAGAACGCACAGAACAGGCCACTGCGCGGAAAAAACAACAGTCTCAAGAACAGGGCCAAGTTGCGCGATCCAAAGATTTTAATACCATGCTGGTGTTACTTTGCAGTGGGCTGTGTTTTATTACCATGGGACATTCTGGTGCCAAAAAGTGTCAAAGCTTGTTTCATGCCAATTTGGCAATTGACCCTAAGTTATTAGTTGATGACAGTGGGATGTTTCTTGCACTTAAAGCTGCAGTCTTTGGTGGCATTAATATTTTAATGCCTTTTTTTTACGTTATCGTCATTGTCTGCATAGCGGGCCCGCTATTGATCGGGGGGTGGTCATTTTCATGGGGCAATGTTGAAATTAAATTAGAAAGACTTGATCCGATTAAAGGTTTACTTAAAATATTCTCATTAAAAAATCTGGTTGAATTGGTTAAGTCTATTTTTAAGATCATTCTAGTGGTCATGACAATGGGTTTGATTGTATATTTATATATGCGAAAAATTATTTTATTTTCCTTTTCTGATGTTACTGTTGGCATCCATCAATCTATGCAGATTGTGATTTGGTCCTTTATGTTGCTCGTCGGTGCACTTTTTATTATTACGCTTTTCGATGTGCCATTTCAGTTGTGGAACCACTTGCAAGAATTAAAAATGACTAAACAAGAAGTCAAAGATGAATATAAAGATTCTGAAGGGAAACCCGAGGTTAAATCCCGGCTTGCCAGATTACAGCGTGAGTTGTTGAAACGGCGAATTGCGATCGAAGTCCCCAAAGCGGATGTTATCATCACCAACCCAACCCACTATGCCGTAGCTCTGAAATACGATCAAAAAGCAATGAAAGCACCTAAAGTGGTTGCCAAAGGGGTGGACTTTATGGCTGAGAAAATTATGACGCTCGCAAAAGAGCATAAAGTGCCATTGGTCGTTATGCCACCTTTGGCACGTAGTATTTATTTCCATACCGAAGTGGGCGAAGAGATCCCCAATGAATTATATGTTGGCGTCGCACAAATCCTAGCTTACGTGCATCAATTGAAACTGTATAAACGTGGTAAGTTAAAGAAACCGAAAGTACCTGAAAAGGTTGACATTCCACCTGAAATGGCGAGATAGCAATGACCACAGCATCGAATTTGACCTTAAAACAGTGGGCTAATATTGGCGTTGGTATACCCATCTTTGTTCTTCTTATGCTGGCAATGATGATTTTGCCTTTACCGCCTTTTTTATTAGATATCTTGTTTACCTTTAATATTACCTTGGCCTTGATGGTGTTACTAGCGGGTACTTATACGGCCAGACCGCTTGATTTTAGTGTGTTTCCAACCATTTTGTTACTCGCTACTTTGCTGCGTTTAGCGTTGAATATTGCCTCTACCCGTGTCGTTTTATTACATGGTCATAATGGTACTGACGCGGCGGGTAAAGTCGTTCAATCTTTTGGTGAGGTTGTGGTTGGCGGAAACTATGCCGTTGGTTTTGTGGTATTCATGATTTTAGTGATCATCAACTTTGTGGTTGTTACTAAGGGTGCAGGACGTATCTCGGAAGTGAGTGCCAGATTCACCTTAGATTCTATGCCGGGTAAGCAAATGGCCATTGATGCTGACTTAAACTCCGGTATTATTAGCCAAGAAGAAGCAAAACAACGTCGTCAAGACATCGCCAGTGAAGCGGATTTTTACGGTTCAATGGACGGTGCGAGTAAATTCGTCAGAGGCGATGCCATTGCAGGTATTTTAATATTAATCATTAATATCTTGGGTGGGTTTATTATCGGTGTGGTGCAGCATGATTTAGCGATGAGTGAAGCCTTTCGTGTTTATGGTCTGTTAACCATTGGTGACGGTTTAGTGGCGCAAATTCCTTCGCTCTTACTTTCCACAGCTGCCGCCATCATGGTAACACGGGTTTCTTCCTCGCATGACATGTCGCAACAAATTAAAACGCAGGTCTTTAATCAGATAAAACCTTTAGCCATTTCCAGTATTGTGTTGGGTGTTTTGGGGCTAGTGCCTGGGATGCCACATGTGGTGTTTTTAGGTATCGCAACACTTTTGGGTTTTGGTGCTTATTATATGCATTTAGAAAAGACCCGACCTACCGTGGTAGAAGAAAAGACTGAATTATTGAATAAATCTCAAGATTCGACCAAACAAGAAGTGAAAGAGATCTCTTGGGATGACGTTCAGCAATTGGACGATATCAGCTTGGAAGTAGGCTATAAATTAATCTCATTGCTCGAACCTAAAACCGGTGGCGAGTTACTCAATAAAATTAAAGGGGTCCGTAAGAAATTATCACAAGAATTAGGTTTTTTAATCCCAACAGTACATATACGTGATGACTTAAATCTGGGTGCAAGCCAATATAAACTATCACTACAAGGCGTGGTGGTGGGTGAGGGTGAAATTCTTCCTGAGTGTTTATTGGCCATCAATTCAGGTCAAGTTTTTGGTAATGTAGAAGGGATCCCCACTATAGATCCTGCCTTTGGCTTGCAAGCTTTATGGATTAAACCCTCACTTAAAGAGCAAGCACAAACCCTTGGCTACACCGTGGTAGATATTAGCACGGTGATAGCGACCCATTTAAGCCAAGTGATCAGTGATAATTGTAATCAGTTACTAGGGCATCAAGAAGCACAGAAAATCTTAGATATGCTTGCTAAAACGTCGCCCAAGTTGGTCGAAGATCTGGTCCCTGATAAATTATCGTTATCAGTGATTGTTAAAGTTTTCCAAAATCTCTTAGAAGAACATGTGCCACTACGTGATAGCAAAACCGTTGTCGAGACTTTGTCAGAATTTGCTTCAAGAAGTCAAGATCCTGTAGTACTTACTGAAATTGTGCGCAGTGCCTTAGGACGTTTAATCATACAACAATTAAATGGTTCTGCCGTTGAGTTACCGGTTGTCACGCTGGAATCCAACTTGGAACAGATCTTGCTTTCCTCTATACAATCGAACGCTGAGCCAATGGGCATTATCGAGCCAAGACTGATGGAAAAAATACAAAAAGCCGTAGCGCAATTTGCTGCTAAGCAAGAAGTGTTAGGTAAACCAGCTATTTTACTGGTTCATCCTAATTTGCGACGCTTATTGTCCAAGTTATTTAAACATGTATCAAAAAATCTATCGGTTTTATCGTTTAAAGAAATACCAGATGACAAGCAAATGAAAATTGTTTCGACCTTAGGTTACTAGACTTGGTGAGCGTGAATTATGACAACTCATAAATTTGTTGCGGCGAATATGAATTTGGCCTTGCAAAAGGTGAAGCATGAACTCGGTAAAGATGCCGTTATTTTATCGCATGAAACGTACCGGGGTGAAGTGCACGTCATGGCCACATTAGCCAATGAAAGCACCCTTGATATTTTGCTTTCTAAAAGTAAACAGCCCGCGCTGAAACTCCCTATTGAAGAAACTCTTATCAACGAACAACCGCAAGCTGAAATTGATAATAGTACATTAGCGCTGCAAAATGAAATGGCGATACTCAAGCGCATGATAACTGAATTTAAAGCGCCGGTTAATCAAGATGGAATGTTTTCTCATGCGTTGCAATTTTTCTTTCATCAGAAATTACAAGAAATGGGTTTTCCTAATCAATTTTCCAAGAAAATTCTTGTTGATTTGCCTGCTGATGACACGTTTGAAGAATCGATTCAGCATATTACTTCGCAATTACTCGCCAATTTACAATATCGTTCTATTCAACCGGGCGTTAAATATCACAGTTTCATTGGCCCCAGTGGCGCGGGTAAAACCCAGCTTATTGTTAAAATCATTCTGCAGTACTTAAAAAATAAAATGATTGAAAACTTTGCCTGTATTTTTGTGAACCATCAAAATGTGAGGGTGTTAGAAGAATCTAAAATCTATGCGCGAATTTTTAATGTACCTTGTTATTACGTTGAATCAGAAACTGATTTACAGGATGCACTGGAAAAAACCAAGCATAATGATTATGTGTTTATTGATTTTCCCGCATTTGATCATAAAGAAACTCAGAATAATTATTATATTCCGTTTATTCAAAGCCAAAAACTTTCGATCCATAATACCTTGGTTTTTGCAGCAAACATTAAGAATCTCAAGCAGTATGCCAGTTTGCATGAAGGGATCGTCAATGAGATTTCGATAACCAAGATCGATGAAAATCCGCATTTCGGAGAAATGGTTTACTATTCTCTTCTCAATCAAATACCGATGGGTTTTATGAGTACAGGTCAAAGTTACGCTGCTGTAGAGCTGGCTTCACAATCTGTGATCGAAGAGTATATCAAAAATGATCTCTGCCCTAACCGTGAACGTCTTGTGATGGATAAGGTATTTAACGTATGAACCATGTGATTGCTATTACGGGCGGAAAGGGCGGTATCGGTAAAACGACTGTATCTGTCAATCTGGGCATTGCTCTAGCTCAAACGGGCAAAAAAACGTATCTCTTAGATGCTGATTTTGGTTTGTCTAATGTTGACGTGTTATTGGGACTGCAGCCTAAATTGTCGTTAATGGATGTCATCGAAAAAAGAGCC
>Ga0105045_10000692_pt1 | contig 25630 bp, 14 predicted proteins | sample MAT02_FD_78089 | JGI IMG/M metagenome (GOLD analysis project Ga0105045, IMG submission 78089) | Freshwater microbial communities from Lake Fryxell liftoff mats and glacier meltwater in Antarctica - MAT-02 (megahit assembly) | ecosystem: Environmental > Aquatic > Freshwater > Ice > Liftoff... | reverse complement strand
TTGACTCTATCCCGGCAACAATGCCCCAGGGCTTTGCGGTGGGAAGGTTCTTAGACCAGATAACCTGATGCACAATGGGTTTTCCCTCGGTGATGGTCCCGGTTTTGTCTAGGACTAGGGTATCGATTTTTTTTCCGGTCTCCAAACTTTCGGCGTCTTTCACCAATATGCCCATGGAGGCAGCCTTGCCTATGCCAACCATGATGGCGGTAGGCGTAGCCAGCCCCAAGGCACAGGGACAGGCGATAACCAATACGGTAATCGTAGCCAACATCCCCATCAGATAAGCGTCCTGGACACCACTTAGGGTCCAAACTATCCCACTTAGAAATGCCAACGCCAGTACTATGGGAACAAAATACCCCGTTATTTTGTCAACGGTCTTCTGAATGGGCGCCTTGGACCCCTGTGCTGCTTTTATGCGGCGAATGATATCCGAAAGCAGGGTCTGATCCGCTGTGTGGGTGACGGCTACCTGAAGGCTACCCTGTTGGTTAATTGTTCCGGCAAATACTTTTTCTCCTTTGTTTTTACTGACCGGTATAGGCTCACCGGTTAACATGCTTTCGTTGATAAAGCTATCGCCTGAGATCACCTTGCCGTCCAATGGGATTTTCTGCCCGGGTTTTACCAAAAAGATTTCTTCAAGCATTACCTCTTGTACGGGCTTGACGGTTTCTTTTGTGCCTGCTATAACCGTTACTTCGGAAGGTTGCAGTCCCATGAGTTTTTTGAGGGCCTCTCCGGTACCAGCCTTGGCACGGGCCTCCATCATCCGACCCAAAAGAATGAAAAAGATGATGATGGAAGCCGTTTCGAAATAGACATGGGGCGTCATTCCCCGGGACATCAACCATTCTGGAAAAACCGTATTGAATAAACTGTAGAAATAGGCAATACCTGTACTGAGTGCCACCAGTGAATCCATATTCGCTTTCCCCATTTTGGTCTGTTTCCAGGCCTGCACAAAAAAGGATCGGCCGAAAAGAAACAAAATAGGCGTGGAAAGTACCCACATGATACTATTCCCGTAGGGCATATCCATCCAAAACATGCCGATCAAAAAAACCGGGAATGCCAACAAGCCAGCTGCAATGGTGTTTTTTTTCAACTTGATATATGCTTCTTGCTGGATTGCTTCGGTGTCCGCCTGGGTTGTAGATTCTATCAGTAAGTCATAACCCACGGATTGAACAGCCTTTTTTAAAGGTGACAAATCTGCCTCCTCTTTTTCAAGAATGAGGTGTGCACTGTGCGTGGCGTAGTTGACCGATGCGGATCGGACCCCGTCCATGTGGGAGAGGGTGGATTCGACACTCACCGCACATGCCGCGCAGCTCATGCCGGTTACAGGAAGATCTATCGTTTTTGCCATGGGATTGTAGGTAATTGATTTTATTTAACAAATTTAACCTTTTAGTAAATTAGGACATGTATATAATTTTTTAAATTAGTTATATCGCCTGTTATTTATGGCGTGATGGCCACCGTTATTTGGGTAAGAAAGAGATATTCACCTGCTTTCCTAGTATTGAAAAATTAAAAAACAGTACCTTTAGCTTTCATTCAAAGGGGTAGCAGGAACTATCCACCTTCGATTAAAATCAATCACAATCTCTTTCAACTAATAAATTGATGGCTCATTCATGAAGAAATCCACTATAGAGCCGGCCTGTACCGGATTGTTTTCTCCACTGTTTTTAGATTATTTGGATCAAAAAGAAGCCACTTTTTCATTATATTCGATCTATCCCAGCCTTAAGAATTTCAGGCAACTTTTGGATAGGCGGAAATTTGATTCAAAAAAGCGTGACGTTTTGGTGGAGGTATTGACAGCGCAGTATCAAGGCTTGGATAGAAAGACAGCTGTGGGTGAAAATATTGATCTGTTGGCCAAAGAGAACACCTTCACGGTGACTACAGGCCACCAGCTCAATTTGATGACCGGACCGCTTTACTTTATTTATAAAATAGTGTCCACCATCAATTTGGCGAAAAAGCTGCGTCAAGAGTACCCAGACGTACACATTGTCCCAGTTTACTGGATGGCTTCTGAAGACCATGATTTTGAAGAGATCAACCATTTTGTGTTTGATGGGAAAAGATACTCCTGGGAAACAGCACAAAGGGGAGCTGTGGGACAATTTTCGCTTGATAAAGGGTTGCAGAACCTGATGGAGGAGATGCCGTTTATCCCAGATTTCTTTAGGGAGGCCTATGGGAATTCGGATACCTTGGCCGATGCTGTACGTAACTATGTACACTACCTGTTTGGTGAAGAAGGGTTGGTTGTGGTAGATGCCAATCATCCAAGCTTGAAAGCGTTGTTTGCTCCCGTCATCAAAGATGACATGTTGCATCAGCGGGCCAATACCCTGGTCCAGGAACAGAACGACATTCTGGAAAAGCTCGGATATAAGCCCCAGATTTTTCCAAGAGAGATAAATTTTTTCTATCTGAGAGAGGGACTCAGAGAACGGATCGTTTTCATAGAGGGATCCTATCAGGTAATGAACACAGAGACCCTATGGAGCCATGATGCGCTGTTGGAGGAATTGGATCAGTTTCCCGAAAGGTTTAGTCCCAATGTGGTGATGAGGCCGTTATATCAGGAGTATATCCTTCCCAATGTAGCTTATTTGGGTGGGCCTGCGGAGGTGGCCTATTGGTTTCAACTTACCCGTGTTTTCGACTATTATAGCGTAGATTATCCCGCAGTGATGCCCCGAAATTTCGCAGTGATCGTTCCCAAAGCGCTCAATAGAAAAGTAAAAAAACTGGGCTTGTCAGCAGCCGATATCTTTAAACCGTTTGATAAGTTGCGTATCACCTACACCTTAGACCATGCTGAAACTGACCTCAGATTGGGTAAAGAAAGAGAAGTCTGGGACAAACTCATGGATCAGGTTGCTAAAATTGCCTGTAAAAATGACCCCACCTTGGTAACATCGACAAAGGCAGCAAAAGTCCGTGGACTGAAAATATTGGAGCAACTCGCAAAAAAGTTTCGTCAGGCGGAAGAGGTTAGGCAAAGCACAGCGATCAGCCGGCTAAAAGAAATCAAGGATGGGCTCTTTCCGGGTGGTGTGCCTCAAGAACGAAAGCTGAATTTTTTGAATTTTTACCTGGAAAATCCCGATTTTATCCAGCAACTGATGCAGCAGCTTGATCCGTTAGATTTCAGCGTTGCCGTATTGGAACCGGATGAGGACTAAGGAGGAAATTCGGTCCCAATATAGAAAGAAGCGAAAGGAACTTGGGGAGTTGGGCCGTCGGCAATTGTCGAGGCAGATAGCCGACCAGGCAAAACGCTATCTGTCAGAAAATGGATGGATAGAACATGTTCATATTTTTTTACCTATTGAGAAGCTGGATGAAATAAATACTTGGTCAATCATTCAAGAATTATTCAACCTGCAAAAGCAGGTGTACACGTCGGTCACAGATTTTGACTCGAAAGTCATGCGGACCGTCTCTTTAGATATACATTCAGAATTTACTACAGACAAATTTGGCTTGCCCATTCCGTTGCATCCATTATTTACGGGAGAGGAGCAACAGCTCGATTTGGTCTTCGTACCACTTTTGGCATTTGATTTGAATGGGGTTCGTGTGGGGTATGGAAAAGGTTTTTACGATCAATTTTTCGCATCGGTTAAAGGGGTTGTCCGTAAAATAGGCTTGTCTTATTTTCCGGCAGCGGATTTTCTTCCCAGGGAAGACCACGATGTCCTTTTGGATGGGTGTATCCTTCCGGATCAAAGCATAATTTTCACAAATAATAGGTAAACTAAAAGTCAGTTTTTATGGAAAAGATATATATCGCGGTCATAATGGCCTTTGTGGCAATTTTGTTTACATCAGAATTAAAGGCACAGTCTTATTCCACAGGAATAGGGCTTAGATCCGGGGTTAGTAACGGACTTACTGTAAAGCACTTTATTCGTGAGAATGTGGCACTGGAAGGTATACTGCATACACGTTGGCAGGGACTGGTGATCACTGGCCTTTATGAAGTACACAGGGACATATCAGAAGTAAGGGGACTTAGGTGGTTTTATGGGGGTGGTGCCCATATTGGATCCTGGAATGGAAATAGAAGTCCTCCCTGGGCGCGTCAGGATTTTAGAGGGGCTACTGTGATAGGGATTGATGGTATCATTGGGCTGGATTATATTTTTACCGACGCCCCAATAAATTTATCCCTGGATTATAAGCCTGCATTTAACTTGACCAACGATGCCGGGTTTTGGGGCGATGAAGTTGCCCTGTCGATTCGGTTTGCTTTTTAAAATGACCTGGATTATAAAAATAAAAGCCCGACACATCCATTGTGTCGGGCTTTTGTTTTTTTAGCGGGATTTAACCTTGTGGTATTAGCTTTATCAATAACCCGGTACCCTCTGTGACTGCATAGATGTATCCGTCAGGACTTTGACCAACATACCTTATTCTTCCGATGTCCTGAAATAGCTTTTCTTCGCCGACATAGGTTTTGCCATTTAGTTCTACCCGTGCGACATGCTGTTTTTTGAGAGCCCCTACCAGTAGGTTTCCCTTCCAGTTGGGGTATCTGTCTGAGGTGACAAGGGTTGCGCCACAAGGGGCAATGGAGGGCCTCCAGAAATGGATGGGTTGTTCCATTCCTGATTTGACCGTGTCTTCGGTAATGATAGTATCGTCATAGTTGATCCCGTAAGTGATTTCAGGCCAGCCGTAGTTCTTTCCTTTTTGGATCAAATTGATCTCATCTCCGCCCTGGGGTCCATGTTCGATGCCCCAGATCAGGTCATTGTCCTTATCATAGACCAGTCCCTGCGGGTTTCGGTTGCCATAAGTCCATATAGAAGGAATAGCATCGGGTTCGTTTACAAAGGGATTGTCGGTAGGTATCCGCCCGTCATCGTGGATTCGGTGGATTTTACCATGTGAATTTTTGAGGGTTTGGGCGTTTTCAGGATTGGCACCCCGCTCCCCGTTACTGAAGAAAAGAAAATTGTCTTTGTCAAAAATTATCCTACTCCCAAAGTGTCTCCCCCCTTCTACGGCAGGAGTAGTAATGATAAGATCTTCCTGTTGAACCAGGCTGTTGCCTTCAATTTTAGCACGCATAATTGCCGTGGCACCGCCGCCTTCTACAGGTTTTGCATAAGCGATATAGATCCAGCCATTCTGTTCATAGTCTGGATGGAGTTGGATATCCAACAAGCCAGCCTGGCTGACATCATGAACGGCAGGTACACCTTCTAGCTTCTGTCCGGTAAAAGCATCATTTTCAAAAATAAGGATTTCTCCTTTTTTTTCAGTTACCAACATTCGGCCATCAGGCAACCAGGTCATGCCCCAAGGGTTTTCCAGTTCGCCATAGAGGGTATCCACTTTGATAATGTGTTTTTCTGTATGTACCGCAAAAGAATCTACCTCCACCTTATCCAGCTCATCGCCGGTTCCGGTTGATTTTTCTTGACAAGCAGTCCAGAGCAAGGTGAAAATCAGAATAAAGTGTAATGTTTTTCGGGATTTCATAGATTTTTTTTTAATAATTGCAAATATAATGAATTCCGTTAATTTTTGTTTTGGGAAATCCAGTTTGTTCCATATCCTAATCCAACATCTGGTTCACCTCACTTGTCTTAAAACTATGGCTGCAAACAACTTTTAATGTGCCGGAAAAAGCAATAACATGCTGTTAAAACATTTCTGTTTAATAAAAACGTATTTTATAAGCTAAAAATTGCTATTTATTAGAATAAAATATTAAAATAATTAAATAAACAAAATTAAATTTTATTCCTCAAAAATTATTACCTATTTTTATCCCTCAAATAAGACTAGGAGAAAATTAGGCCTTCCGAATTAGCCATATTTGGCTAAAACGAACCCCAATTTTAATTCTTATCCAACAATCTATTCAACTCAAAATCCTTGGAAGGAAAAATCTTAACCCGAAATAGTTGGCATTTAACCCTAGCACAGGTCAGTTGATCGAATAAATCCAAATCCATTTAAAACCTTGGTGATATTTGAATTATAATTTAAACGACAGCTAACAATTAATCTCATTTGAAATGAAAAAGACAATGAAAAATTTTCGGAATGGAATAGTAGGCCTCCTCCTACTTGCTATGTTACCTTCCTGTTTACCGGAATCTATCGAAGATCAGCCTGTAGTGGAAGATGGCGTGTCCACGCTTGTAGCCAGCCCTACGTTTGAGTGGGCCACTACCAAGTCGGTGGAAGTTAAGGTGAACGGGCTTGCTCTACCTGTGGATATAAGCAGAAGACTAACCCTTAAGACCGGTGCCGGGGATGTATTTTATGCCAATTCCCATGCGATCACGGAAAATTTGACCCTTCGGTTTTCTCTACCCAACCATATTGACAAGATCCAACTGGTTTATGGTTCCTTGGAAAAGACACGGGATATTCAAAACCAAAAGGTGGTTTTTGATTATATAGTTGAAGTAGACAACAGTGACGTTGAATAACTCTTTAAAAAAAAATTGAAATGAAAAAGCTATTTATAATTTTATTTGCATCTCTTTTCTCAGTCACCGGAAGTTTTTCCCAAAATTTTCTGTCTGCGGACGCAGAAGAAGGAAACCGTGATGTTTACTTTGCGAAATGCTGGTCAATGGGAGCGGTTTCGGTAAGCAACATTTCTGCTACGTTAGTAAGTGGAAATTTTAGTTTCCGTACCAATCAATTGACGAATGAAAGTAATACGGCAACCTGGATAACCTCTCCCTGGATGATCTTGGAGGCGGGAACCATTTCGTTTAAAACACGGCTTGACGGAAATGCTGGAGGAAATAGAAATATTTTGGTTCAGTATATTCCTTACGATCCTAATGGAACGTCAAATGGTCATGGTGCCAGTGTTCAGTTTTACAAGTTTGATTTCCCGAATCCGATCAATAACCAAAGGACCATTCATGAGGTAAAGGTTGAGGTGCCGAAAGCAATTCTTGGAAAGCCACACAAAATCTTTATTAGTTTTGTGGGGACAGGTGGTACAGCACGGGCAGGATTGGACAACTTGGTTATCCCCGGCACATACAATGCGGATCCTTCCAATGGATGCAAGCCCTTGATAGTAAAGAATCCGGACAGTGATGGAGATGGGGTTATTGACGAAGAGGATGATTATCCAACTGACAAATACAGGGCCTACAACAATTATTTTCCTGCCAAAGGTTTTAGTACCTTAATGTTCGAAGATTTATGGCCATCTCTCGGAGACTATGATTTCAATGACTTGGTAGTAGATTATAAAATCAACCGGGTAACTGATGCCAAAGGCGAGGTAGTAGAATTAATTGCCGACTTGAAAACCAGGGCTGCGGGAGCTGGATACAGAAACGGTTTTGGGATAGAATTCACCGGCATCGACCCGTCAAAGGTAATAGCGGTAGAAGGCACCAAAATCAAAGGAGGTACCATTCACAAATTTGATGGAAACGGTCTGGAGTCAGAGACAAAATACGTTACGGTGATTGCATACGACGATGTTTACAACATTTTGCCTCACCTTGGCCAGGGGACAACGGGTGTCAATACCACGCCGGGCGGCCCGTTTCAAGAGGTTAATTTGCAGCAAGTCGTTGTTAGGTTCAAAGTGGATGGAGAAGCTGGAAAAGGTGGTCCGGTTTATTTGAAAGAGATTGGTTATGAAAATTTTAACCCCTTCCTTGTAGCCAACCAAAAAAGAGGACATGAAATTCATCTACCAGGCAAGCAGCCAACGGCGTTGGTAGATAAGAGCTTGTTCGGAACAGCAGACGATACCTCAAGCGAAGGAACCAAAAGCATGTACCGAAGTAAAAGCGGAAACCTTCCCTGGGCCATGGATGTGACAGAAAACATTCCTTACCTGAAAGAAGGCTACAATTTTATGAAAGGGTATATAAAGTTTTCAGATTGGGTGAAATCCAGCGGCAGCCAATATGAAGACTGGTATTTGGACATATCAGGATATCGAAACAGCGAAGCATTACTGAATATCAAGTAAACAAAGGATTTGGGAGTGACAAGTGTAGTTGGATTTGTCTACAAAAAATCTCAGTGGAAAAAGGTGTCGCCTTAGTTGATTTTTGATAGGAATTGGGCTGGAAATTAGCTTCGGCTAGGGAGTGGTCAGGGAACAGAAAATATAAAAATCTTCTGTTCCCTTTTAATACTTGATTTTAAAAAAAATGCGTAAGTTTACACCGATGTACTCCAAATACAACTTTTTAAGTTGTATTACGTCACGGCAATTATATATTGAAAGAGTAATTTTAGAAGTTTGATTTAATCAGCAAGTTTTTAACGGTAAAAAACAGTTGTTTTTACGAATAAGAAAGGTATGAAGAACGAATACTATACCCCGGGAAATACTTTTTTAGGATGTTTAAAGCGAGTATTTTTTCTATTTATTGTGGGTGGTCTTTTAGTACAGACAGCTCTACAGGCTCAAACAGTAACTGTCACAGGAAATCAGAATAACATTCTTATTGAGAGGTTGACCTTAAATGTGGATGGTGCAGTGATTTTGCAAGATGCGCCAACTGGGAATATCAATCCGACTCCACTTGATGCCCAAGTAATTATCACCAAACTGAGTTTGGAGGATGGAAGGGAAATATTCGCAACCACCAGGAGACCTACAGTGACCAGGCTTAATCCCCTATTGGGTTCTCAAATCATAGGACCAGGTTCTGTTCAGATTGTCAAATTTGACAACCAACTTATCAGCCATCGAAGCACGGATTTTCTAGCCGGTCTGGAGGAAATTGTGTCATCTCCTGACTTACGGTCTTATTGGGATATAAACGCCCAACCATCCATACCTACAGGTGAAGCTTTTGCTGATTTGATGTGGGCGGATCAGGTAATTACTTCCGGATTTTTGCTTTACACAGAAAGAAATGGAAACTCAGCGACTGATTTTATCGCCCTCAGGGAAAATGGGGATCCTATCCCAGGTACCAAGACGATCCAAGTTAGGGGCTGGCAATGGAACACTGGCGTCCATCACCTGACAAATGTGCCGGAACAAAACCAATGGATGATTCTTTTTTCTCCCATGATCTTCGAATCCCAGGAACCCATTCACGGGATTCGGGTAATTAGTATCAATGAGCCGGATGGTAAAATGGTATTTTTTGTGAATACCTTATTTGCCGCATCTGATTTTGCCTTTCGGGTAAATTCAGAGACTGGGGGAAATGCTGTAGTGAATATTTACAGTAATGATGAGTCAAATGGCTTCGTCCTTAACCCCATTGATGTTCAGCTAACCATCGTTGAACCTTTTCCGGCTAACAGCCTTATCCTTAAACCCAATGGGGACGTGGATGTTCCTCCAAATACAGCACCGGGAACTTATAAGATGATTTACCAGGTAAGGACAGGAGAAGGAGAAGTATCTAGAGCTACCGTAACCGTGGAGGTTATTGAATATAGGCCCTATGCATTTGATGACAACGTAAGTCTCAATAACAGCCTTGGTCTTGACAATGCGGTCAATGTCATTGACAATGATTTGCTCAATCTACTTCCCACCACAATAGCGCAGTTGATCCTGACCGAAGTGACCAATACAACCAGCGGGATATTGACCCTGAATGCAGATGGCGCTGTAGATGTGGCCGAAGGGGTTCCCAGTGGGACCTATTCGTTGGTGTATCAAATTTGTGACAGGGCAAATCCAGGCAAATGTGATCAGGCTACTGTTACGGTTTTTGTTAATGAAACCAAAATCATTGCTGTGGATGATAATTTCGGCGTAATTAATGCGTCAAGGGCGGGTATAGTAGGAAATGTTTTAAACAATGATTTGCTCAACAATGAACCAGTTAACAAGGAAAGGGTTTTTGTAGAGTTAACCGATTCTGCTGGACTTTCGGGGGTGTCTCTTTCCCAAGACGGAATCCTCACGCTTCCGGATGGGCTTCCTGTTGGAGTATATACGCTTGTATACAAGATTATCGAAACTGTAAATCCGCTCAACAGTGATCAGGGAGCTATTACATTTGAGCTAGTGGATCCGGCAATTTCAGCAGAAGACGACCTAGCAATTACCAATCAAAATGTATCTACCAATATCCCTGTTTTGATAAATGATGCCATTGAAGTGGGATCACTAGATCCTGGGACCTTATTGATTACCGTAAGCCCTCTACACGGAACTATCGTTGTGAACGCTGATGGTACTGTTAAATATACTCCGAACGATAATTACTTTGGACAAGATGAGTTTACCTATCAGATATGTGACGGGGCAGACCGAAGGCTTTGCGATACGGCAATAGTAAGGATAACGGTTCGGCCTCTATTGTTAGGTGTAGCCAAGACTTCTGATGCCTCCAAAGTTGAAGTGGGCGGCATGCTTTCCTACACCATTCAGTTGAAAAATAATTCAGCCTTTGCGCTTACCAATATTTCGGTCAAGGATGTTTTGCCTTCGGGGCTGTTGTTTCTTTCTGCCAATCCTCAGCCTTCTTCTACGGATACATGGACGATTGGTAGCATTCCGGCAGGAGGAACTGCCTCTATTGTCATAGAGGCCATGGCGACAGTTTCAGGGACAGTAATCAATTCGGCTCAGATTGCTATTGGGGCTTATACCGATGAAGTTTCGGCTCCTCCAGTGGTAATCGGACAGAAGGAAGTAAATCTTACTATCACCAAATCATCTTTTGGAGTTGAGATTTTCGAGGGGAATGTTTTTGAATATCAAATCGTGGTGTCCAACGCAGGAAATACCGCAGCCAATCAGGTTCTTGTCACGGACAACTTGCCAAGTAACGTGGTGTATGTGTCATTCTCATCGACCGGCTTTGCAGGCACTCCTACCGTAAACGGTAACGCTATTTCATGGACGATTCCTTCGTTGGCAGCAGGGAGTACCCTGACCTTTGTAATTCAGGTTCGCGCCCTTCAAGTCGGCCCAGTGACCAACACGGTAGGTATTTCTGTACCGGCTGATCAGGTTTTGGTGCCCCCGGGCGCACAGGCAACCGATACCAACCAAATTAGGGCCTTCTTTATTCCCAACGTGATCACACCGGGAAAGGTGGATAACAAAAATGATAAGTTTGTCATTAACGGTATTGGAAGGTTTGCCAGCAACAAACTGACTATATTCAACAGGTATGGCGACCACGTGTTTGAAGAGGAGAATTATGCAAATAATTGGTCGGCAGCGGGTGTGACGGGAGGTGCGTACTTCTATGTGTTGACCACGAGAGATTCGGTGGGAAATGAGCAGACTTTTAAAGGCTGGATTCAGGTGATTAAGTAAGAAAATAAGGTAATCAGGACAAGTATAAATTGGGACCTTAATTGGTTCCGGTGATTTGCTTGGCTTTTGAGATTGCTTTTGGATAGCGAACGAAAAAATACAGATGAATGAAACGCACTTTTAGAATTTTAGGCATTGTATGGCTGTTGGCAATGACAGCCGGGGAAAATGCCAAAGGGCAGCAACTCCCCCAGTTCAGTCAATACATGTTCAATGGACTCCATATAAATCCGGCATATGCTGGCTATAAAGGAGAGCATTATTTGCAATCAACATACAGAAGTCAATGGGTGGATTTTCCCGGGGCGCCCACTACGTTCACAGTGACGGCGGACTTCAGTGCCAATGAGGGAAGGATGGGGTTTGGAGCCTCATTTATGTCCGATCAGATGGGACCTGCGAAGACCAACGGAGCGATGATCTCCTATGCCTATCGCATACAGACAGGGTCGGAATCTTTCTTGGGCTTTGGAGCAAGTGGAGGAGTAGTTGAATATGCGATAGACGGGACTATGTTTAACCCCAATAATCCGGATGATGTGGATGTACCTCAGGGAGTGGTGAATATTTTTACCCCCAATTTGAATACCGGGGTATTTTTCCATATGCCATCCTTCTATGCGGGATTTAGTGCCTATAATTTGGTGGGGAAAAACAACCTGGCTGATGAGGCAATTTCACTGGCCTACCATGATGTACACTATTACCTTACCGCGGGAGGTTTGATTCCACTCTCCGATGCAGTCACCTTCAAGCCTTCATTTTTGGTAAGGCATGCCAACATTGGGCCTAGCAATGTGGATCTGAATGCCATGCTTTTGTTTATGGAACGGCTATGGGTTGGTGCATCTTACAGGACCAACGTAAAAGTTGGCCAGGAATTATTACCGGCCAATCTGAGTAATAGAAATGCCGTAGCATTCATTATGGAGCTGTTTGCATTGGACAATTTAAGGCTGGGATATGCCTACGATTTACAAACCAATGTATTGAGTGGCCTCAGGAATAATTCGCACGAATTTTCCATTGGATACTACATTGCTCCCAGAAAAGTCACTATGAAAAACCCCAGATGGTTCTAGCTATGAAAAAGATTTTTACACTGATAGCCTTTATGGCCCTTTCAGCCGCCTTTTCTTGGAATTCATATAGTCAAAGTGGTTTATTGAGATTTGCCGACCGGAAGTTCTATCAGGAAAACTACCTGGAAGCTGGTCGGGGATTTGAAAAAGCCTACGCCCGGAAGCCTACTTATCAGGCAGCTGTAGGTGCATCCGAAGCTTATAGTAAACTCAGGGATTATCAAAAAACCTATAAGTGGCGGAAAAATGCCGCCGCTTTTGAAGAAGCGAATGCGGATGATCTCTTGTATTACATCGCCAGTGCCAACCAAGTTGGTAATTTGGAAGAAGTAAAATCTGCCTTGGACTCGCTTCGGGGCATGAGTTCGGGTCCTATACAGCAGCTTCAGCTGGATTCGCTAAGCTACTGGTATGGCAACCCGGGGAATGCCGAAATGGTCGGAGTGTCTGCGATAAATACGTCAAGTGCTGAATTTGGAATCACAAAAGATAACCTGGGAAACACCTACTTTTCTTCGGATAGAGGTGCGGCTTCCCTTCCGAAAAAAAGAGCCATTCGTATCGATAAAGGATATAAATATTATAACCGAAAAGCCGATTTTACGGGAAGGGATTTTCTGGGAATTTATAAGCTTAATCAGGAAGGTGCCGTGGAAGAATTTGTTAGCCCTGTTCCGGATGTATTTCATTTGGCAGATCCTTTTTTTATGGAATCAAAGCCCGTGGTATTTTATACGATAACTCGGACCATTAAAAAATCCAAAAATTATGATGTTTATCCCGAAGTGTATTTCAGTCAGGTGGATGATGCTGGCAAAATGTCGGATTATAGTGCCTTTCCGCTTAACTCCCCCACTGAATATGGGGTGATGTCACCCTTTGTAGACGAACAGGCTAAGCGGATTTATTTTTCTTCCAACATCACAGGTGGACAGGGAGGGTATGATCTGTATTACGTTACCTATGACGAGAACATGAAATTTGGAGAGGCTGTCAACCTGGGAGATGTGGTCAACACTCCCGGTAACGAACTGGGAGCCTACCTGAGCGAAAACAAATTTTATTTTGCTTCCGACGGGCATGTTGGTGTAGGCGGATTGGACTTGTTCGTGGCCCACTTTGATAATGGAAACTTTCGGGGAGTAAAAAACCTTGGTCTTCCCTATAATTCTCCCCAAGATGATTTCGGGTTGTATTTCTCTGGTGAGGGAGAGGTGTATCTGGCATCAAACAGACCAGAAAGCCGGGGATTGGATGACATTTTCCTGATGGCTGAGCTTTACAAAAGATTTCAGGCCCGCGTGCAGGGATGTGACGAAGAGTTGATTGACGGCCCGTTGGACATTCTGCTGATGGAAGGTAAAGATCGCATTAACCGGGAAACTTCCCAAGATGGAAAAGGAATCTTCCGTGCCGAACTTGCTCCGGATGCTGACTTTGAGGTAGTCATTCGCAAAAGTGGGTATTTTGCATTGAAGGACAATCAATTGTCCACAAAAAACCTTCAGGTGGAAGAGTTGACTAAGACTTACCAACTAGTCCGGATCCCTTATCAAACGGCAGTTTATGTTGATTTGGTATATTATAACTTGGATGAATCAGCCATCAGGCAAGATGCCGAAGGGATTCTTGCCAAAGTAGCCGAACTGCTAAAATCTTACTCATTTATTGATATTTCCATTCGTTCACATACCGATGCTCGGGCATCTAACGCTTACAATGAAGCATTGAGTGAGCGTAGGGCAAATGCCGTGAGGGATTATTTAGGGCAATTTGGTGTGGCTAGATCACGCGTCCGTTCGGAATGGCTTGGAGAGGAGCAGTTAATCAATGATTGCGGAGACGGAGTTCCTTGTCCCGAACAGGAGCACCAGTTAAACAGAAGGTCTGAGTTGATCTTATTGGCTTTTCCGGAAAAGGACAAAGCTTACGATATGCCACCTGAGTTGGAGGGGGTAGATCTCTGTGACCTTTCAAATATTCAGTTGCCTATGGAGGTACCCACCGTCTACTTTGGGTTTGACCGTGCAGACTTGAAACCCGCAGATAAGCAGGCATTGGAGCGTGTTGCCTTTATGCTTGAAAACATGCTGAATCAGCGCCTTTCCATCACTGGTCACACAGACAGCAGGGGAGGAGTTGAATACAACCAAAAACTGTCCGAGAAGCGTGCTTTGGTGGTAAAGGAATACTTGGAGGGTAGAGGAATAGCATCTGACAGAATGGTTTATGAGTTCTTTGGAAAATCCAAACCCATAAATGACTGTAATGCCTTGCCCTGTACTCCTGAAATGCACCGCATCAACAGAAGAACGGAGCTTTCACTCCCGGAACTGAATAAGAATTGGATGAAGGAGAAAAAATAAGCTTAGCCAAATACTAAGAAAATAGCGGCACCTTTTAAGAAAAGGTGCCGCTATTTTATTTAACAGTTGCAGTTAGTCAGAACAGGAGTTTTTTTTTAGCTTATACTATCTGTTGTATTTATGTTTGATTTCATGGCAGTTAACAGGTGACCTATCGTTGATTATCTTGCGTGAAAAGTAGGCGGAATTGGTCAACAAAAAATCCCTACCTGAATTACCAACAATAAGTAAAAGAGCCATTGTCCATCTTTTCACGAACCCCTTGACTACGAACCTGTTTTTAAGTCCAAGTTGCAGTGCAATTATTCCAGTGCCGTCAATAGTTTTACGGAATCGGTATAAGGAATTGCTGCAAGCGTTCGCACCACACCTAATTTGGCATCCTCAAAGGCAAGCTTATTTTCTTCCGAAATGGGTTCTGCGGGAGGGATTTTTTCCCGAAGCCAATCGACTTGCCTACCGTGTTTCCAAAATCTAAAGCAAAGGTGTGGGCCTGTAGCCAATCCGGTGCTTCCCACATATCCGATGACCTGACCTTGCTTTACGCGTGTGCCGGCTTTAATCCCGCTGCCAATTTTAGACATATGAAGGTATTGGGTGGTGTAGGTGGCGTTGTGCTTTATTTTAACATACTTGCCATTGCCTCCGGAATACCCGGCTTCCAGCACGGTGCCCTCCCCTACGGATCGGATTTCGGTGCCTGTCGGAGCGGCATAGTCCGTACCCAGGTGAGGCTTGTACCTTTTCTGTACAGGATGAAATCGGCTTAGGTTATACCTTGAACTGATACGGGTGAACTTAAGCGGGTCCCTTAAAAACGCCTTTTTTAAACTTTCGCCGTATTGGTCGAAGTATGACATTTCGCCATTTTGTACGAAAGGGATAGCGTGATAAGGCTCACCCATATGTTCAAAATACGCCGCTTGAATGTCTTCTATGCCCACAACGTAATCATCTATCAATTTCTCGTTAAAAATTACCTTAAACTTATCTCCTTCCTGCAGGCGCTGGAAGTCAACCACCCACCCGTACAAGTCAGCAAATTGGTCAATAAGATCTGGAGTAAGGCCTAACTCAACCATGTTGACATAAAGGGATCTGGTGATGGTTCCGCCGATTTCCCGTTTGCGGATTTCTATGGGCCGGCTTTCTTTATAAATTTCTCCCTCGTCCAACTTGAACACAACAAACTCCATGGGATTAGGCTCATAGATGAAATATTGCGCCAGTAAGGTGTCTTTAGCTGTAAGTACCGTAAATTTTTTATTAAATGCGATTCTCTTGACATCAAAGATGTCTTTGGATTTTTTTGCGATTTCATCTATCATCTGATAGGAGACATTAAAAGGACTTAGTATTCCTGATAAGGTTTGATTCCGCTCTACGATGCCTTCTATTACTTCAAAATTGTCAATGTTGATACCAAAAAGAAAGGTCTCTTGTACTTTAATGATTTCTTCCGGAAATTTTGCCAGTTCTTGTTCTTCAGAAGCGCCTTGTTTGAAATGATAAAAAACTAAGCTTGTTGCCGTTAATAAGATGGCTGAAAAGATAATCCAGTTAAATTTCATTCGATTTGCTTTAGGGTTGGGTGAATAGCAATTACAAAAAAAGCATTTTTTTTGAATAAATCGCTAAACTAAACGTATAATTTTATGTATGTCTACCTATAAACTTTGTAATACGAAATAGTAAACTCTATACCGAATGATTATCTTTGTCGACTAAATTCGATTAAAACCTAATAGAATATGCTTAGAACACATACTTGTGGAGAATTACGTCTTGCGGATATCAACAAGGAAGTCATTTTATCCGGCTGGGTACAGCGGGTAAGAAACAAAGGAGGGCTCCTTTGGGTGGACTTGCGCGATCGATATGGGCTTACCCAATTGATCTTTGAAGAAGGAGACAGTTCCAAAGAATTGTTGGAAAAAGCAGCAACACTGGGTAGGGAATTTGTGGTGCAGGCGAAAGGTTTGGTGATAGAACGAACTTCAAAAAATGACAAGATACCCACTGGTGAAATTGAAATCAAAACGAAAGAGCTGACGGTCTTGAACCCGTCAAAGGTTCCGCCTTTTATCATCGAGGATGAAACGGACGGAGGGGAGGATCTTCGAATGAAATACCGCTACCTGGATCTCCGTAGGAATGTCATCCGTGAAAAGCTGCAACTCAGACATCGTATGATGCAGGAAACCAGAAAGTATATGGACGGCCAAAACTTTATTGAAGTGGAAACTCCCGTCTTGATAAAGTCAACTCCTGAAGGAGCAAGGGACTTTGTGGTGCCCAGCCGGATTAACCCCGGGGAATTTTATGCACTACCCCAGTCACCACAAACCTTCAAACAGCTGTTGATGGTCAGTGGGTTTGACAGGTATTTTCAGATAGTAAAATGCTTCAGGGATGAGGACTTACGGGCAGACAGGCAACCGGAATTTACACAAATTGACTGTGAAATGTCATTTGTAGAGCAGGAGGATATCCTAAGTACCTTCGAAAGCCTAATTCGACATTTGTTTACAACTGTAAAAAAAGTTGAGTTGGGTAATGTAGACCGAATGACCTATGCCGATGCGATGGCCTACTATGGCAATGACAAGCCAGACCTGAGATTTGATATGAAGTTTGCCGAGATCACTGACTTGGCTCAGGGAAAAGGGTTCGGGATTTTTGACGCCTCAGAACTGGTAATCGGTTTCTGTGCCACTGCTGCCGGGGAATATACCCGGAAGCAAATTGATGCCCTGACCGAATGGGTAAAACGACCTCAAATAGGTGCCAAAGGGTTGATTTACGTGAAATGTAATGATGATGGGGGCTTTAAATCTTCGGTGGATAAGTTTTATTCCCAAGCGGATCTGCGGGATTGGGCGGATCGGATGTGTGCACAGGCCGGTGATCTATTGCTTGTACTGTCTGGGGAAGTTCGGAGTACGAGAAAGCAACTTTCCGAATTGCGGTTGAAGATGGGAGAAGAACTTGGTTTGAGAGACAGGAATGTTTTCAAACCCCTCTGGGTGCTGGATTTTCCCCTATTGGAATGGGACGAGGAGTCCAGGCGTTTCCATGCGATGCATCATCCATTTACCTCTCCAAAAATCGAAGATATTAAGCTTTTGGAAACTGATCCTGGAATTGTCCGGGCCAATGCCTATGACTTGGTCATCAATGGGGTAGAGATCGGCGGGGGATCCATCCGAATCCATGACAGGGGTGTACAACAGACCATGTTCACCCATTTGGGCTTTTCGGATGAAGAAGCCAAGGATCAGTTTGGATTTCTCATGGAAGCATTTGAGTTTGGGGCACCACCACACGGTGGAATTGCTTTCGGGTTTGACCGACTGTGCGCCATTTTTGGGGGAAGTGATTCCATCCGGGATTACATTGCTTTTCCAAAAAACAACTCAGGAAGAGATGTCATGATAGATTCCCCTTCCACTATTTCTGAAGCGCAGTTAAGGGAATTGAATATAGCGATTGATAAAAAATAATTCCCCTGGTAATTAATGTCATATTAACGTAAAGGCCTGCCGGAAGCATTCTGGCAGGCTTTTACGTTTTTATTGAGATGATATGGCTCCTAATCCCCATCAATATGAGCAACTGTGCCATCATGTAGGTGCCCATGATCATTACACCCGCATCTTCAATCGGCTGAAAAAACCTGTTGAGGGCCAGAATGCCATCGGAGGTCAGAAACAACAGCGCACCGATAAATACCTGCCAAAAACTGGAGGCATTGGTACGGCCAAAACGCTCCCTGGAAATGGTGACCATCATGACGATCACCATGATGTAGATAATGACGGGAATTTTGAGTTCATAGAGGTTGTTTTGGATCAAAAAGTAAACGAAAGCCGCAGCAATATAGATGGGCAGGTTATAAAAAAAGATTTTTATGAAATTGACCTTCATCAGGTTGAACACGTGGTCTTGGGTGAGTTTGAATGCCACGATATAGCAAATATGTGTCATTAGAAAAGCTCCCAAACCATATAAAAACATGCTGGGGAATAAAAGAAGGGTGTCCCCAAGGAGAGAAAACACCAAACCCGCAGTAATACTTTTTCTCAAAATACTTCCTTTGATGAGGATTGTTGTTTGTAAAAAATAGAAGAGTAATCCTATAATTATTAAGGGTTTGCTATAATACCTGTATTGTTCCTGATTTTGTGTTAGAAATGCCATATCGATTATGGCTGCTCCCAAGAATAGGTACAGCCAGATAATTCCTTTTCGCTGCATGGTTTGGTGGTGTTTTACATACGCTTCAAATATAAAGAGAAAATTTTGGGCGATGGAATTATTCATAAAATTATGTCACATATGCTACTATTTATAGAAGAAGTAACCAATAAACGTTGGTATTGATAAAATATTAATTTATAAAATATTGAAAAACAATTCATAAGCCGTTTAAAAACATATTGGGAAGGGCTTTAAAAAATTTCCTTTGTTAACTTATATTAAAATAATGTTACCTATTTTTGCGCTAAGGTACGGAATGATAACAATTTACCAAAAAGAATGATTGCCATTACACCTACCTTTGCACTGCCCAAAAAATCTAATCGTATACTTGGGAGTTATTTAGTCAAATCGATAATTATAAATAAAATGAGGCAAAATTTACTTAGAAATTTATTGGCATTGATCATCTTGGTGTTCTCAGGAAATAGCCTGATGGCACAGGGTTTGACTACTTCCGGATTGTCAGGAAGAGTAGTAGATGCAAGCGGAGAAACCCTTCCAGGTGCAAACGTTTTGGCTGTCCACACACCATCTGGGACAAGGTATGGTGCCGTCACCAATCTGGATGGAAGGTTTCAGATTCCCAATGTACGTGTAGGCGGTCCTTATACTGTGACTACGTCATTTATTGGATTTGAATCGAGCGTCCAAGAAGGTATTTTATTGGCGCTGGGTCAGACCTTAAATTTGAGTGTGACATTAAATGACGGTGCGGCCGATCTGGACGAATTTGTGGTAAGTGCAAGAAGGGGGGAGATCATTGACGGTACCCGCACCGGGGCAGAAACTGCAATCTCCAATCAGCAAATTCAGTCCATGCCCACCATTAGCAGGGGTTTCAACGATTTCACCCGAATGACTCCGCAAGCCGATATAAAGGGAGATGCCATTTCTATTGGAGGAATGAACAACCGGTTTAATCAAGTAACTATCGATGGGGCAGTGAGTAATGACGTTTTTGGATTGGCGGCTTCGGGTACCAACGGAGGTCAGACAGGAACATCCCCCATTTCACTGGATGCCATCGAAACTTTTCAGGTTCAGATTGCGCCTTTTGATGTTACCTTGGGTGGGTTTGCCGGAGGAGGGATCTCCGCTGTAACCCGATCCGGTACCAACGAAATATCAGGCTCAGTATTTCACTATTTCAGAAACCAAAATTTGGCAGGTCTTACCCCAACCAATCAGCCTAATCAAGAAAGGGTACGATTTGCAAGTTTTTCCGATAGACAAACTGGATTTCGAATAGGTGGTCCTATTATTAAGGATAAGTTGTTTTTCTTTTTGAACGGTGAAATTACAGATAATTCAACACCGCTAGGTTTTATGCCCGGAACTCCGGATTCAGAGATATCTGCAGCAGATGTGATGCGTGTTGAAACTGTCCTAAGAAACCAATACGGATATGATCCGGGATCTTGGCAGGACCAAAACTCAACCTCGGCTTCCGAAAAACTTTTTGTGCGATTCGATTATAATATCAGCGACAAGCATAAACTGACTTTGCGTCACAGTTACAATAAGGGAGAAGCTGTTCAATTAAGCAGGGGACAGCGTGCTTTAACCTTTGCCAATGGTGGCATACTTAGGGAAAGCCCAACGCATTCTTCGGTAATGGAACTAAGCAGCAGAATTTCAAATGATGCTTCTAATAAATTGTTGATTGGGTATACCAATATTCGGGAGCCAAGGAGTGCACCTGGAGCACCTTTCCCAAGAGGCAATATAAACCTTGGCGGTACACAAGGAACCATCAATTTCGGTACAGAGGCCTTTTCAACTGTTAATCAGTTGAATCAAGACGTATTGACAATTACGGATAATTTGGAGTTGTATAAAGGGAAGCATACGATTACCTTGGGAACACATAACGAGTTCTATCAAATTTACAATGCCTTTATCGGTGAAAATTATGGGACATACCAGTTTTTTACGATCGACAACTTTGAGCGTGGACTTGCCAGCAGGTATTCCTATCAATATTCCATTACCGACAACCCCCGAGAGGGAGCTGAATTTGGGGCCATGCAGTTTGGTGTTTATGCCCAAGACAGGTTTCAGATAAATGAAAATTTCTCCTTAACCGGAGGTGTTCGCTTGGATGTGCCGATATACAACGAAACACCTAGAACAAACAGCAACTTCAATAGTTCTGCGTTGGCCCGAGAATACAACGTTCAAAATGACCAATTGCCAAAGCCGGCTTTTATGTTTTCGCCACGGGTAGGGTTCAATTATAATGTCAACGGAGAAAGCGATACCCAGCTTAGAGGAGGTACTGGTATTTTTACCAGCAGGTTTCCATTTGTATGGATGAGCGGAGCATTTACACAAAGTGGTGTATTATTAAACATCAACCAGTCAGGAACAAATAACGATCCCAATCCACAGATTACTTTCAATCCAGACCCATTCAACCAAACCCCCAATCCGGGTGGACAGGGGCCCGGAGGAAGAATGACCTTGGTAGACAGAGATTTCAAACTGCCCCAAATCTGGAGAACAAACGTTGGTGTTGATCAAAAATTACCCGGTGGGTTGATTGCTACAGTGGACCTGATGTATTCCAAAAATCTTAATGCGTTCCGGTTTGAACAGATCAACCAAATCTCTTCTACAGGAAATCTGATTGGAAGTGAGGATAATCGTCCCATTTGGCCAAATGCAAATAATGGCAAAAAAATTCTTACCAACTATGACGAGGCCATCTTCATTACCAATACCAATGCAGGCCATGCAATGTCAGGTACCTTCCAGTTACAAAAGCCATTTGAGAACGGACTGTACGCATCTGTAGCTTATACGTATACAAGCTCTAGAGACCTATTTCCGGGTACTTCTTCCCAAAATCACAGTAACTGGAGACCATTGCCCACGGTAAACGGGATAAACCAAGCCGAAGTCGCAAATTCTCCTTTCAATGTGGGTAGTAGAATTATAAGTTCCGCGTCCTACAGAAAAGAGTATTTGAATAATTTTGCCACAACTATTTCGGTATTCTATGCTGGACAATCCGGTTCTCAGTTTTCTTATGTCTACAATGGTGACTTAAACAGGGAAGATGTCTCTGGAGGGCAAAACACAGATTTGCTTTATGTGCCAAACAACGCACTTGATCCCAATGAGATTCGCTTCTTAGAGAATTATACCCGTGCTGGGGTGGTTGTTTCGGCAGCACAACAAGCGCAGGAATTTGAGGATTTTATAAATACCCAAAAATACCTTCGTGAACGAAGGGGTCAATATACCGAAAGAAACGGTGCCCGTCACCCCTTCACGCATCAGTTTGACGTGAAAATCATGCAGGATATCTTTACAGATTTTGGAGGCAAGAGAAATGTGCTTCAACTTACCTTTGACGTTTTCAATGTGGGTAATTTGATAAACAAAAATTGGGGTAGACAATATACATGGGGAAATGGATATTTTGACAACACCTTCCAAACCCTTCAATTGAGAAATCAGGCAAATTTGCAGACCGATCAGCCTATTTTTTCATTTGATCCGGTGAGGGATAATAGCCCATGGACTATCTCCGATGCAGCTATTGGAGGATCCAGATGGGTCGGTCAGATTGGCATTCGATACATTTTTAACTAATATGCTTATTTGTTGCAAAAATTAATTTAAAAGGGCTATTCCAGAATCGGGATAGTCCTTTTTTACGTTAAAAAAAAACTCGTAAATATAAAAAAAACACTCTTTTTAAAAAATAAGGTTATTTTTGCGACTAGTTAATTGTTGGAATTTGAAGTTTTCACGAAAGTGGGTTGTATTTGATGTACCTTTATTCCGGATATTTGATAATAACCATTTGTCTCCCACTAATGCCACCTGTGTCTATTTACTTTATTTGAATTGGAGAATAGACTAAGTTGCATCACTTAATGATGACTTTGAAGGGTATAACACCCAAAAATAATTCAATATTCCGTTGAATTTATTTTGTATTGCAAGCTTGTAACTAATTAGAATGTCCACCTATCCACATGCAGGTAAAGGGGCGCTAAACCGACAAAACATACCTGAACATCCCTAATGAAGAAAAAGACTAAATTTATTGTTATCTTAATAATCGTATTGGTTGTTGCGGTCACTTTTTTTTATCCCCGCCTGGACAGGTACTTTTCCAATACAGATTCTGAAAAAATGACGACAACCCAAGAACCCACTACCAGTCAGGGCCTGCAGGTAAACGTTATTGAGATCATACCGGAATTGCTTGAAAACAGTCTCAATGTAACTGGCAGTTTGATACCCAATGAAATGGTGAATCTCAGACCGGAGGTAGCCGGATTGGTGAAGCAAGTTTCATTCAGGGAAGGTGAATTTGTAAAGAAAGGCACACCGCTTATTTACCTGAATGACGATGAATTGAGGGCACAATTTGACCGATTAAATTACACCAAAAAACTTTTTGAGAGCCAGGAAAACCGGCAAAAGCAGTTGTTGGAGCGGGAAGCCATCAGTCAGGAGGAGTATGACATAGCCCTTAACCAGTTCAACACCAACTTGGCGGATTTGAGACTTATCGAAGCCCAGCTCAACAAAACCGTCATCCGTGCTCCGTTTGACGGTGTGTTGGGATTCAGGGAAATTTCTATTGGAGGGGTAATCAGCTCATTGGATATCATCACGACCATCGTCAACATTGACCCCATAAAGATTGAATTTTCGATCCCCGAGCGGTATGCCAATGAGATCAAAGTAGGAGCTACAATCTTCTTCCGTCCCAATGTCTCTTCCGAAGAGGCAAAAGGCACTGTATATGCCATAGAACCAACGATTGATGTCACTACCCGAACACTAAAACTTAGGGCTGAAAGCCCCAATGGCGATCGTCAATTTTTGCCGGGAATGTTTGCCCGCGTACGCTTGGTACTCAATGTGGAACAAAACGCCATGCTCGTTCCTTCCGAATCCCTTATTCCTGAATTGTCCGGTTACAAAGTTTTTGTAGCCTCCGTTGACAATAAAGCAGAATCAAGGGTGGTCACTATCGGCAAGCGGACGGAAAGCAACGTGCAAATCCTATCGGGTATAAAGCCGGGTGAAAGGGTATTGACCACGGGGATTCTCCAAGCCAGGGAGGGCACGTTACTTACCATCACCCAAATTAATTGATCTGCTATGTCAAGTTTGTCCACCATCAGTATCAAAAGACCAGTTCTCTCCATCGTGATGAGCCTTACCATCATGATCTTTGGGTTCATCGGCGTTTCCTATTTGGGAGTACGTGAATACCCCAGCGTGGATCCTCCTGTTATCAGTGTGCGGACCACCTATGTGGGTGCTAATGCAGATGTTATTTTGGCCCAGATAACTGAACCACTTGAAGAAGCCATCAACGGTATTTCGGGGATTAAGTCGTTAACCTCTATCAGCAACGATGGGAACTCCACTATTACTGTGGAGTTTGAAGTAGGCGGAGATATGGAGGCAGCCGCCAATGATGTCCGCGATCGAGTTTCCAGAGCGCAGCAAAGTTTGCCCCCCGACGTAGATCCACCCGTTGTAACCAAACAGGATGCCGATTCCTCTCCAGTAATCCTGCTCAACGTTCAAAGTTCCCAAAGAAACCTGTTGGAATTGACCGATATTGCGACCAATATCTTTAAAGAAAGGCTTCAGACCATTGAAGGCGTAAGCGAAGTAAGGATTTGGGGGGAAAAACAGTACGCTATGCGGTTGAGGATGGATCCCCTGTTAATGGCATCTTATGGTGTGAGCCCAACTGACGTTCTTGCCAAAGTTCAAAGTGAAAATGTGGAATTGCCTTCCGGGAGAATTGAAGGCTCATCGATTGAACTGTCCGTGAGGACGAAAAGTCGGTTGAGTACTCCCGAAGAATTCAACCGATTGATAATTAGGGAAGAATCTAATAATGTTGTTTTATTCCAAGACATTGGAAAAGCTGAATTGGCTCCATTGAACGAAAGGACGGTGCTTAAGCGGGATGGAATACCCATGGTAGCGGTTGCGGTTTCCCCACTTCCAGGATCTAATAGTATTGAGATAGTGGATCAATTTTATGAGCGGTTGGAGTTTATAAAAAAAGATCTTCCCGCGGATATCAAATTGAATATTGGTTTTGACAATACCGAGTTTATCCGCAAATCCATCAGTGAGGTTCAAGAAACCATTACCTTGGCATTTTTGCTGGTCGTCTTGGTTATTTTTACTTTTCTCAGGGATTGGAGGACTACCTTCATTCCTGTGCTTACAATCCCCATAAGCTTGATAGGTGTCTTCTTCATCATGTATTTGATGGATTTTTCCATCAATGTTTTGACCCTTCTTGGCATTGTATTATCCATCGGTTTGGTGGTAGATGATGCCATTGTCGTCCTTGAAAACATTTATTCCAAAATTGAAAAAGGAGAAACTCCTGAAAAGGCCGCCGAACAGGGTGCGGAAGAAATTTTCTTCGCGGTAATTGCAACAACAGTAGCTCTTGCTGCCGTTTTTCTACCCGTAATTTTTCTTACAGGTACCACAGGAAGGCTATTCCGCGAATTTGGAGTGGTAGTTGCCGGAGCGGTAATAATCTCTTCATTTGTAGCTTTAACCATGACACCCATGTTAAGCTCCAAATTACTTAAAAAAAGAGAAAAGCAAAATTGGCTGTATTC
>Ga0105045_10000691_pt1 | contig 25634 bp, 19 predicted proteins | sample MAT02_FD_78089 | JGI IMG/M metagenome (GOLD analysis project Ga0105045, IMG submission 78089) | Freshwater microbial communities from Lake Fryxell liftoff mats and glacier meltwater in Antarctica - MAT-02 (megahit assembly) | ecosystem: Environmental > Aquatic > Freshwater > Ice > Liftoff... | reverse complement strand
GATTCCGGCGCACCACGGTCACGGTACTGGAGTCGAGCAGGCCGAGTTGTGTTTCGGCCACGGTGCGCAGCAGCGCGATCTCGCGACCGTACAGCGTATCGAGGGCCAGCACGCGGCCGGAATTGGCCGCCGCTCGTATCGGTGTCCCCGACGGCGTGCGCCCGCTGTTGCTGGCGACGAGGCCACTGCGCGTGCCGTCGGACAATGTGCCACCCATGACGGCAGGCGGCATGCCGTCCACCACGCTGGACGCCGACGGATCAATGCCGCGCGAGAGTGCGCTGTCATCCGTTGAAGAGTTGCGCGAGGAGTCGTTGCGGCTGTCGTCCAACGACGCGACCGTCGCGGTTTCGCGCACGACGGCCGGCGCGCGACGCGCGATGTTCCACGTGAGCCCCGCGCTGACGCTGACCAACGCCACTGCGGCCACCGCCAGACGCCGCCATGTCATGAACGGATGCGTCGCGGCGGCGGGGCGGGAGAGCGTCAGCACTGGGGTGTCGAGACGTGCTTCGATGGCGGGCCAGAGGTCGCGGGAGGGAGACGGCAGGGGGAGCTGCTGCGCCGATGCCATGATCTCGTCGAGTTCCGCCACCAACGCCGCGCATTGGGGGCAATCCCGTTGATGCGCCCGGCAAGCGGCCTGCGTCGCGGCATCGAGTCCCCCCTCGAGAAACTCTTCGAGAGTGGCGTCGAACATGTCGCATGTCATGGGAATGGCGCTCATCGGTTTAGTGCCTCTCTGAGGAGCAGGCGCGCCCGGTGCAACTGGGCCTTGCTGCCGCCTGCTGTGATGCCGAGGAATTGACCGATCTCCTCGTGCGTGTACCCTTCAACGTCGTGCAATACAAAAATGCGTCGTGCGCCTTGCGGCAGCCGTGCAATGGCCGATTCCAGGTCCACGCGATCGCCAATACTGACCGGTCGTGTTCGCACCATATCCACGGCGTCGTCATCGCTCACCGTGCGATCGCGCTGTCGTCCGTCCTGTTTGCGACGCGACAGCACAATGTTGACCGCCACGCGATGCAGCCAGGTACCGAAGGCCGCGTCGCCCCGGAACGTGTCGAGCTTCTGCCACGCCCGTACGAACACATCCTGCACTAACTCCTCGGCCAAGCCGCGATCGCCACACATTCGCAAGCAGAGCGCGAAAATCCGCTGGCCGTAGGTGCGATAAAGCCGTTCGAACGCTCGCCGGTCTCCTGTCGTGGCGGCGGCGATGTCCTGGCGTTCGGCGTCCGGGGCGTCAGCGACGGGGACCGGCTGTGCTTCCCGCACGATCGAGATCGCCGGGCGGGATGGCAGCGGGTTGTCGGAGAAGCGTCCGGTCACAGTCAGCGTGTGCATGGCCCCCAAGAAGTGTCACCGGGTTGGATGGCGCGGGGGCAGAAATGGTTTGAACGGCCTCTCAACCCGTACGGCGAGGACTCGGTGGGAGATTCGGGCCCGATTACAGAACGGATCTGCGCAGCATGTCAGATTGTGTGCCATGGACAACATCACGCATGGGCTCGCCGGTTTGTTGCTCGCCGACGCCACCGTTGCGGCCGTGGAGCGGCGCACGGGTGTCGCCGCATCCCGAGGTTTCCGCCGAACGGCCGTAGTGCTCGGCATCGTGGCCGCCGAACTCCCGGACGCCGACCTGGTGTACTCGGGCGCGGTGCTTGGCATCGGCAAGCTCGGTTACCTGCTGCATCACCGCGGACACACGCACACCGTGGTGTTCGCGATCGTACTGGCGCTGGGGCTCTGGGGCGTGACGATGCTGCTGCGGCGCGACGCGCGATTGGCGCCGGAACGCACGCCACTTCTGCTCCTTGCGCTGGCCGGGACGCTGTCACACCTGCTGCTCGACCTCACCAACAGCTACGGCGTGCATCCGTTCTGGCCGTTCGACAATCGCTGGTTCTATGGCGATGCCGTGTTCATCGTGGAACCGTGGTTATGGGTCGCCGCGATTCCTCCGCTGTTGTTCGGGCCGCGGCGTCCGCTCGGGAGAACGGCGCTGGCCCTGGCGTTGCTGGGCATTCTCACTGCGGCGTGGTTCGTAGACATGGTACCGAGTGACGTGTCGATGGTCCTGTCCGTGAGCGCGCTGCTCTGGATGACGGTGATGCGATTCGCGCCGGCGAAGACACGGCTCCCGCTGGGCGCGGTCGCGTGGATCGCTGTGACGGCCACGGGTTTCGCGTCTTCACGGGCCGCGCGATCAGCCATCGAGGCGGCGACTGTGAACAGCACGTTGCTCGACGCCGTGCTCACGCCCGCGGCAGCCAATCCGTTGTGTGTGGGGGCACTGGTGATCGAGCGTGATGGCGCGACCTATCGCGTGAGCAGCGCCACCGTCGCGGTCTGGCCGACCATGCGCAGCGCAACGGAGTGCGCGGGCGGTGAGCGAGCGCTTGAGGCGTCGCGCGCATTCAGGAGCGGAATCGGCGAAGGGTTGCGGGCGTCATCGCGTGCGACAACTCCCGGCATTGCGTGGAGTCAGAGTTGGAGTGCGCCGGAAGCCGAGTTGGTGAACATGGCCGCGTCGCGCTGCGATGTGATGGCGGCGCTTGAGTTCATGCGCGTGCCCGTGTGGGAGCGCGATCCGGGCGGCGCAATTCGGCTGTCGGATTTACGGTACGGCTTTGGTGGTGACGGGTTCGCCGATCTGGGGTTTGACGCGACGTTGCAAGCGTGCCCGGCGTTTGTACCGGGCTGGACTCCGCCGCGCGCCGACGTCGTGGGTCACTAGCGCGTCGGGAATACGGCACGACGCGCGGCTATCGCGCGGAAACGCGCAGCGTCTCCACGAGTGGTGAGACTTCGGCCAACGTTCCCAGCCAATAAGTGGGATCCGTCTCGGCCAACTGCTCGCGCGAGAACGGGCCCCACAGCGCGGCGCCGGTGTGCGTGCCAGCGGCGCGTCCCGCGCGCATGTCGTGAGTGGAATCGCCGACGAACAGCGCCCGCTCAGGCGGTACCCCGAGTGCCCGCAGCGCCTGCCAAACCGGCATGGGATCGGGTTTGTGCCGGATGGTGTCGTCGGCGGTGATGATGATGTCGAACGCCTCGAGCAGACCGACGTGCGCCAGCGATCGGCGCGTCATCCCACGCCCTTTGCTCGTGACCACACCCACGTGCACGCCCGCATCCCGTGCCCACATGACTGTGTCACGGGCTCCGGGAAACAGCGATGTAAGCCGCTCAAGATTGACGTGCTGGTGCACACGATAGCGCTCCACGAGCGACTCGATCTCATGTTCGGCCACGGAAAAATCACGCATCTGGTCCCGCAGCGGTGTGCCGATACCGGCAGTCCACAAGGCGCGCGAGGGCACCAGCGCACGCTCCGCGAAGGCATACTCCATGCATTCCAGAAGCAGCCCGATGGAATCGAGCAGCGTCCCGTCGAGATCGAACAGGACCGCGAACTTTGCGGCAGCCGGCATGGTCGCAATGTAGCGGCCTGCCATCGGCGCGTTGGCGGCAGGTTCATCGCATGAGCAGGAGCAAGGTTTGTATGAGCGACGCGGGCTTTTCCAGCGAGCGATACGGTGAGCAGCTGCGCACGTTATCCGCCACAGCGAGCGCAATCACGGCCGAGAACCATTCCTCGATGTTCATTGCTCGTCCCGTCTCGCCCAGCAACTGCTCGAGCGCGAGTTCATCGCCAGCGCCACGAAGCGCGCGGGTCGTGCGAACTGCGAGCGTGGCCTGCGGCGACAGACGGACACGTTCAGCCAGCGATACCGACGCGAGCAAGCGACGCGCGTGCCGCTGCGCGCGATGCACGGGCGACAACACCGTTTCGACCAGCTGTTCTGCACGCGCTGCACGCGCCTGCCGACGCAGCGCTCGCTCGGCGGATCGCTCGTACTGTTCGATCAGGTCACACGACGCAAGATGATGATCGGAGGCGCTATGTGCGGCCTGCACGAGCTGTGCGAGTACGCGCGGATCGCTGGTGGCGCGTGTTCGGCTGCTCTCCGCAGCGAACCACCCGCCGCAGAGCCGGTGTGCCTCGCAGTCAGGATCATGCACCGCCGCGAGCCACCCGTGGCGGCGATGCTGTACGATGTGGAGCGCGCCGTACCGCGCGCTGCGGGCGGCACCGATGCGCACCTTGTCATCCACTGTCTCCAATCCGCTGTCCACCACGCGATTCAGTACACTGCCTGCCGTGATGTCTTCTTCCGTGTCAGCGATGTCGTGCACGAGGGTATCTTTTTCCCCGCCGTATCGGGTGTCACCCGTCTGCCAGCTGCGGAGCGTACCTTGCAGCGGGGACGACGCAGCCGGAAGCGATGCGAGTGGGCGCGGCACTTCCCGTGCGCGCTCCGGCGCAAGTGCAACCGACACGGCGCGTGCCTTTCGCCGAAGACGCGCGGTGAGTCGCATCAACTCGGCGCCTCCGCCCGGCGCCGAGAGCCCGTACGCATGTACGGTGTCATGCAGGGACCCCAGTCGTGCGATGCGCCCTTCGCGTTGCGCGATCGCGGCCGGCGTCCATGGCAAGTCCAGATGAAGCACGACGCCAGCGTCCTGGAGATTGACGCCTTCCGCGAGCAGGTCGGTGGTGAGCACAAGGTAAATCCGATCGCGCGCTGCGGGCGCGGCGACACCGTGCGCCCGAGGGGCGGTCCGGCGAAGCAACTCCTCACGACTCATGGTGCCGCCGGCGACCCGTCCGCCGTGCGACGTGAGCGTCGCGACGCCGGCATCCCACTGCATCAAGCGACCGATGCCGCGCACGGTGTCGGCAAACTGTGAGAAGGCGATCACTGCCACACCACGATGCAGCGCGCGCACCTTACGAATCGCCTCCACTCGCGTGCGGTCAAGCGGCGTCGCGACCGCTCGCACGACGTGCGCCAAGGCGGACAACGCGTCACAATGCCGTGCGAGCTGCTCACGCGCCTGTTGAAGATCTGCGGCGGCAGGAGGCGAGTGGTCCACGTCAACAAGCAGTTCGGTGAAACCGAGTTGCACGGTGTCTTCGGTCACGGTCCACGTGCGCAACTCCTGCCGCGTGGGCCAGCGCCCCTGCGCCAGAATATCGGTCAGCGCCTGCGCGCGGGCACGCCGCCGCCCGATCATCGAAAGGCAGGCTGCGCCGCTGGAGCACCAGGCGCGCACGAGCCCGAGCGCCACGAGCGCCGCAGCGGCCCGCCCGTCGCGTGTCGGCAGGGGCGGCGGTATGTGCGATAGGGCACGGGTCACGGCGGCGCTGTCGCCCATGGGAAACGGCTCGTGCGCAACCATCGTGGGAAGTCGACCGCCAGCATGCCCTGAGCGTACCAGATCCTGCGCATTCCGCCGCACAATGAACCGGGTGCGCTGCGCATCGTCAAGCGTTCGTGCACGCGCACCGAGGAACAGGGCGAGCAGATGCTCGAGGTCTGTTTGCCAGTTGTGCACCGGCGTCGCGGAGAGCAGCAATACGTGCGCACGACGGCACCACTCCGCGACCGCACGATACCGTCGTGTCTCGGAATTTCGCAGGTGATGGGCTTCGTCAATGATCACGAGATGGGGATGGCGGCGCGCCTCACTCGGCGCGTGCAACGTGGGCGACGAGAATGCGTGGAGTGATCGCACCTCGGGTCTCGGTAGCACCTGCATTTGCGCGATGACGCCGCGCCACATGGCGACGAGTCCGGCCGGTGCAAGCACGTCCACGCTGGGGTAGCGCGACGCGATGGCCAGGGCGACATACGTCTTGCCAAGACCCACCGTATCGGCAAGCAGCGCACCGTGATGCGCGTTCAGCAGCGGCAGCAGGCGCTGCACGGCCTCCACCTGATGTGCATGAAGCGAGACCGGGCCCACCTGCATCTCAGAGACGCGAGCACCTTCAGCCATGCCCAGCCCCGCGCGTGCGAGCGCATGGAACACAACCGTTCGGCTATGCATCGTGCCACGCCATGAGCGGTGCAATCGCGCGCGGGTCGAGTCCGTAGGCCGATGCGACCACGGCCATGTGTTCGTCGGGTGAGGGCGGATCTCCGATCGCGCGCCGTCGGCCAATGGGCGAGAGCAGGAGTCGCGCGCGCAGCCAGTCCTCGGGTACGGGCAGCGCGGCCACCGTCCAGCCCAGGAAGCGTCGCCAACCCCCACGGGCGGGTTCGGCAATCGCATCGAGCCACGCGGTGGCGACGGGCGATGAGAGCAGCGCGTCGAGCGCATACGCGTCGTCGAGCGCGGGGGTGCGGAGCACGTAGCAGGTATTGAGCGGAACGGTGGGATCACCGGCGTCGAGCACCAGCGTGCGAAGCGTGCGGCCGAAATCCGCCCACACCAATCGCGGTGTTTCGGGACGCGCGGCTTCGGTGCGAAAGAGTGTCCACCACGGTTGGCGACCCGTGGCGTCACGTCGACCCTCGAGGCGCGGTCTCCACCGCTGCATCCAGCGCGCCGCGCGTGGCGGCAACGCCGCGAGCGGCCGGCCGTCACGTCCGTGTGTCCAGACGATCCGCATCCCATGGCGCGGATCGTCCGCGAGGCGGCCAATGGCTTGTCCAGCGAGTGCGGGGCGCAGCAAGATACGTTCGATCACGCCCGTGCGTTCGCCGGCCACAATCGTGGCGAGATCATCGTCATGTTCGCGTGCAGCCACCAGGAACGCATCATTGCATCCGCACTTGACGCCGAGTGTGGGGCGTCCGAGTCCGGCATCACCGAGGGCGGGGCCGCAGCGGCGCAGGCGCTCAAAGGCGGCACGCACGTCGGGGGGCAGAAGCAGCCACGGCGCGGCCGACTCGCCGCCCAGCGGCAGCGAGATCGCAGGCAGTGCAAACGCATGATCGCGCGTACCGCGCATCACATGCACGCGCACGCGATCAGCGGCCGGCGTTGTGCTCGGCCCCGACGTGCGTTCGGCGACCACGAGCGACGGGTACGTGGCGGCTGCGAACAGCGCCGGTGCGTCGCTCCAGTCCACGACGCAGTGTAGTCGCGTCTCGTCGGCGAGCAATCGACGCACGCCCCCACCCGCCAGCGCGCGCCAGAGCTTGGCCGGCACCAGGAGTGCCGCCACTCCGCCCACGCGAAGCAGCGAGACACTGCGCTCAACGAAGGCCGCCGACAGATCCGCCTGCGCGGCGAATCCGGCACTTGCTCCGGCGCGCGCGGCACCCACGCGCCACGGGGCGTCGCGCATGGTGCGAAAGTCGCGCCGCAGCGCGATACGGTCGGCCACGGTGAGCATGTGTGGACGCACCCACGGCGGATTGCCCACAATCAGATCGAAGCCGCCGGCGGCCCCAACGTCGGCCAGATGCGCCGCAAAACGGAACGGCAACGCACCGCCTTGCGCCAGGCGACGCTCGCGCGCGCGCAGCTCGCGCAACTTGACTCGCAGCTCGCCAAGACGAGCGGTGTCGGCGCGCGATGGTATTGTACGTTCGCCGAACAGATCGCGCGCACGAAGTTGCGCGAGCAGCGCGGCTCGCGTGTGACGCAGAAGCGTGATCATGCCAACGACTTCGGCGAGCGCACGGGCACGTTCCTCGCGGTCGAGGGCAACGGCGAGGTTGCGTTTGCGTGTACCCACAGACTGTACGTAGCGTGTGCGGAGCTGCGCGAGCCGCCGTCCCGTAGCCGGTGTAAACCGGAAGTCACCGCCGCTGAGCGAATCGCCGGCGCGGACGTGGTGATCAAGATTGGGGAGCGGCGGCACGCGCAGTGGGTCCGTTTCATTGCAATCAATCACAACAGCGAGCCACAAACGCAGTTCGCACAGCCAGACGGCGATCGGATTGCGATCGACGCCGAAGATGGATTCGGCGAGCACTGCACGCCGGATCTGATGCAGTGGGCGATTGTCGCCAGCGGCCAGGCGCATCGCCGACAATCGTTCAAGGGTGTGCACCAGAAACGCACCCGATCCGCACGCGGGATCGAGACAGCGCAGCGCGGAGAGTTGCGCCAGTCGTGCCTCCGTGGGTACGGCGTGTCGCAGCGCCACCTGCAGCCCTTCCGTCACAACACGTTCCACAAGTTCCGGCGGTGTGTAAAATGTGCCACTACCACGCCGTTCAGACGGCACCATGAGCGACTCGAACGCGCGCCCGAGCATTTCCGGATCGATGGCAGCTTCAGACCAGGTACTCGAATCTTCGCGCGCCGTGAATCGGTACCGATTCAGCAAGTCCCCGACGATGGCCACGATCGACTCATCGGTAAACCGTACGCGAGCACGCTGCCGCTCGATCGGCGCTTGCGCGAAGAGACCACCGTTGAGAAACGGTACGCGACCGAATCGACGCGCGACCGGCGCGCGCTGCGAAACTGGCGTATTCAGCGTACCATAAAAGAGCGGACGCAGCCAGCGGTGGTGCAGCTGTCCGCCGCGTTCAAGTGCACTGGTGCACTCGCGCATGAGGAATCCACGATCGCCATCGAGCCATCCCTTGGCTTCGAGAAACGCCAGGAACAGCAATCGCGACGTAGTGAGCAATGCGAGTGTATGCCGATCTGTCGCCGTAGCCGAACCGATCGCGGTGTCGCCGAGTGCGTGAACCAGGCGATCAAGCGTGCGATAGAACCGGGATGACAGGGCATCTCTGCCGAGTATGTCGGTCCAGCGGGTGTGGGTCAGCAGTGCCTCGGTTCGTGGCACGGCGGTCATCGTGCGGAGCGTGTCCGCGTCGCTGTCGGTCACACGCCGGCGATCTACGCGCAGTGCAGCGATGCGCGGCGCACCAGCGGCGCTGGCGAGCACGGCCAACGTGGTGGTGTGGGTTGGTTCATGCAGGAGGCACAACAACCACACCGATCCGGCGGCGTGGCGATCGAGTGCGCTCGCGATGCGACGCGACGCTTCGCGCACATCCGCGTCGGGCGGAAGAATCGCGACCAGCGATCGCAGGGCGCCTTCGCCGGCGAGCAGGCGTGCGCGCTGGATCGTGCCGCTCAGTCCGAGCGCGTGGCGAAGGCCAGCGTCTACCGTGTGGGCGTCGGCGGTGAAGCCCAGGGCTCGCAGCAGCGGACGTGCGCTGTCGAGGGAATCAGCCCGGGCGAGCATGGTGGCGGCGGCGCGTATCGTGAGCACGGCGATACCATGCACGTGTCAGCGCGGTTCTCCTTCACCGAAACAACGCGCGCGGTGTTGTGGTGGTGCGGGGGCGGGCCGTGCGGGCTGCGCGGTCTGTTGCGGCGCGGCGTGGCTCAGGCGCTTTGGTACTGCCGGCCTTTCCACTCCACTGACTGTCCGCGAGCGATGGCGGAGACACAAATCGCGGCGAACGCGAGCGCGCCAATCGGTGCGAGCAGGGCGCGCCACAGGGGCGCGCGAGCGAAATGCGACGCGCCCGCAAAGGCGAGCAGCATGGCGCTGGCGGTGAGCAGCGACCACGTCAGCAACTGTGGCGCGCCGAACAGCCACGCCAGGGGCGCGAGCATGAATGGCGCGGCAATCGCGAGTGGAACTCCGACGAGCGCGACGGGAAACATCACCCGACCGAGCCAGCCGCCGCGGATCGCCATGCGTCCGCCGGCATACACATTCTTGCGCCATCCGCGCACGAGCGCGTCGAGCCCATCGTACATCCGGGTGGAGAGATGCTCACGCCCGAGCACGAGCGAAACCCGACGACCGCTCAGCACCGTGCGCTGCGCCATCATGAGATCTTCGGCCACCGTATCACGCACCGCCGCGTGCCCACCGATGGTGTCATACGCTTCGCGCGTCATCATGAAACACTGCCCATTGGCCACGACATCGGCCGGTCGCGTGGCCGCCTCCAGCGCGCGGGCGCCACCAAAACGGGTCAGAATGAGCGCAAAAACCACGGGCTGCACCGCGCGCTCCCAAAACGTGACCATTTCCTGCGTGCCGGACACAGACAGGAGATCCACGCCGCGTGCTTCGCGCACGCGCACCATACGGGCAATCAACTCGGGGTGATGCCGGGTATCCGCGTCGGTAAACAGCAACACGTCGCCGCGCGCGATCTGCATCCCGGTGTGACACGCCCACTGCTTGCCAAACCATCCTGCGGCCAGCGGCGGGGCGTCAATCACCTTGATGCGCGGATCATCGGCCGATGCACCACGCGCGAGCGCTCCGGTATCGTCAGTCGACCCATCGTTGATCACGATGAGTTCCCAATTGGGCCAGCTCGTGGCCCGGAGCGATTCAATACACGCCACGATGTGCGCGGCCTCGTTGCGCGCCGGCAGTACCACCGACACCGCCGGAGCATCCGGCGGCGCTTGGGCGGACACATCTTCGAGCAACGGCGTGCCGCGAAGTCGCCAGATCACGATGAGCGGCAAGACAATCCAGGGCAGAGCGAAAAGGAAGGCAATAATCACAGCTGGAAGAATGACCGGTTTGCCGACACCGTGCGGGGCCGGTACGTTGACTGCATGCTCGCGTCGCTCACGCCTCCGGCCGCACTCCTTGCACCGCCGCCACTCGCGGCGGGGGCCCGTGTTGCGCTCGTGGCGCCGGCGGGTCCGATGGCGGGACCGCGCGAGACTGCTCATGCTGAAACCAACGCGCGTTCGTTCGGTTGGGTGCCCGTTGTTGGCCGACACGCGCTGGCGCGATCGGGCTATTTCGCCGGTACCGATGAGGAACGCGCGCAGGATCTGCTTGACGCGCTCAACGACCCGTCCGTCGATGGCATCTGGTGTCTGCGTGGTGGCTACGGGGCGACGCGACTGCTGCCGTCGATCGATCGCTCGGCGCTGCGTGCCAGACCGCGCACGCTCATCGGCTATTCTGACATCACCGCCTTGCACGCCGCGTGGCAGCAGGCCGGTGTGATTTCGTATCATGGCCCCACGGCACGGTCGGAGTTGTCACCCTTCAGTCGCGACTCCTTGATGCTGGCTGTGCAAGAGCAGGCAGACTCGGCGGGCGCCGCACCCGATGCCGTTTGTGTGTTGGCTGGGCGAGCCGAGGGCAGACTCGCCGGGGGAAATCTCGCGCTGCTGGCGGCGCTGAGTGGCACCCCGTGGGCTGTTTCGTTCAGCGGTGCGATTGCCGTGCTCGAAGACGTACACGAGGCCACCTATCGCGTGGATCGCATGCTCGTACAGCTGCACCAGTCCGGCGCCTTCGACGGCTGCCGCGGCATTCTGTTCGGCCACTGCACCGATTGCCCGGATACCAGCGAAGACGGACGGCGTAGTTTGCCGGAGTTGGTGAAGGAGCTCGCCGACGCGCTACGCGTGCCCACCCTGCTTGGTGTGCCCGTGGGACATATTCAAGATCAGTGGACGCTGCCGCTTGGCGCGTTGGCGACGCTCGACGCCGACGCGTGCTCACTGGTCATTCACCGCACTTCCCCTTGAACCTCATGGCGCCCAAAACCGCGCAGCAGTTAATCGCCGAAGCAAAACAGCAGGTGCCCGAAATCACGGTGCACGAGCTCCGTGAACTACAATCGCAGAACACCGAGTTCGTCCTGGTCGACGTACGCGAGCAGAACGAATGGAATCTCGGCCACATTCCTGGCGCGGTGTACATCGGACGTGGCGTGCTCGAAAGCAATGTCGAACAACGCATCCCGCGCGAGTCGCAGGTCGTGCTCTACTGCCAGTCGGGCAACCGCTCGGCGTTGGCCGGATTCACCATGCAGCAGCTGGGCTACATGAATGTCACATCGCTCGCAGGCGGTTGGCGTGATTGGGTGGGCGCCGGTGGCGAGGTTGCCGACTGAGTATGGTGCATCGTGAGGGCGACATGTTTGCCGTTGCCCTGCAAAACCCAATCATGGCGCTCATAATGATGCGCCTGTCGGCGCATGTGGTGCTGGAGGCGCCGGTTGACACCGCGGCGCGGCTTGCGGCGGTCGCGGCCGTGTTGCGCGTGACCGATACGCCGGAGTTGTTGTTCATCAAGCGCGCCGACGCGGTTGGTGATCCGTGGAGCGGACACATGGCGTTCCCCGGTGGCCGGCACGAACCGCACGATCGCACGCTACTCGACACTGCGGTGCGCGAGACGCTCGAGGAGACATCCATCGACTTGCTACAGCATGGACGCATGCTTGGCGTACTCGACGATCTCGCACCGCGCAGTCCGTCGCTGCCACGCATCAACATTCGCCCGTACGTCGCGATTGTGCGGCCGGACGTGGAGATCGTTCCGAGCGAAGAAGTCGCCGCGCATTTCTGGGTGCCGCTTGAGGCGCTGCGCGCCCCGTCTGCCCAAGCCGAGTACGAAATGGAGTTTGACGGGTCGCGACTGCGCTTTCCCGGCTATCGCGTTGGGACGCACGTCGCGTGGGGACTCACGGAGCGCATCGTACGACAGTTGCTCGGGTTTCTCGACGACTGATCACGGTGTTCATCCGTTGCTCCGGTTTCTTGCCCGGTGATGTCGTCGTGCGCTGTCAGCAGCAATGGGAGCAGTGCGCAGCGGCGCGTAAGGCGTGCGACCATTCGGACCTCGTGTACTTTGGCGGGCACTACAGCCTCACACCGGCTACGACGTTTTCCGTTGTCTGATGCTCCAAATGCTCGGTGTCAAGCGGGCGCAGCGGTGACACGGCGGCACTTAGGCGACCGGTTCCTTCGCGGAAGACGCGAGCGCACGGCGCTTTGCGTGTCGCGACCGCTTGCGGTAACTCTCTGTTACCCACCCCAACCACCGCTGCGCACATGCAACGTCTTTCGTTCCGCCTCGTCATCCTCGCCGCGCTGGTCTCGATCGGCTGCGCCCGCCCCACGCCCAGCGCGTCTTCGCCACTCTCTGGCAAACGGGCCGAGGGGCGACGGGGCATGGTGTCGTCGTCGCAGCAGCAGGCGACCATGGCTGGTGTCACCGTGCTGCGTGCCGGTGGTAACGCCGTCGACGCGGCCGTAGCGACGGCGTTTGCGCTCTCCGTGGTGGACCCGTCGCAAACCGGACTCGGCGGCGGCGGTGCGGCAACGATCTGGATGGCGCGTGATCGGCGTGTTGATCACCTGTCGTTTTACGGCCGCGCAGGCGAGCGTGCCGAGTGGGCTGCGCCGGATACGGGAGGCCGCGGGCCGGAGCGCGCGGGACGCGGCGCGGCAACGCCCGGCATGGTGAGCGGGTTGCTTACGATGCATGAGAAGTACGGACGTCTCTCGCGAGGGCAGGTGATTGCGCCCGCGCTGGCCTTGGCGCGTGACGGTTTTATCGTATCGCCGCTGCTCTCGCGCACGATCGCCTCGGCGAGTGATCGCGTGAAGGAAGAACCGCACGCCGCCGCGCGTTTCATGCCCAATGGCGAGCCACTTCGACCGGGCGAGTTGTTGGTGCAGCCGGAACTCGCGGCATTGCTCGAGTTGATTGCCGTGGCCGGACAGAACGCGTTCTATCGCAGCGCGTTTGCGGAGCGGCTTGCGTATCACGTGCAGGAACGCGGTGGCTTGATCACCGAAAACGATATGGCCTCGTACCAGAGCACGTGGATGCGTCCGCTCTGCACGACGTGGCGCGGTTATACCGTGCTCGGCGCGCCGCCGCCTATGGGCGGTGCCATGGTCCTGTCTATGTTACATCTCGCCGAGCTGTCAGGGCTGACGCAGTCGGGTGGGTACACGGAAACACCCGCCACCGCCGCGTCCTTCGCACAGCTGATTCGCATCGCGCAAATCGACGGGCAGCGTTGGCGTGGTGATCCGGCGGTGATGAGTGTGCCCGCGCGTGGCGTGAGCAGCGCGCGATTTGCCGCCGAGCGCGCATCACTGCTCTCCGGTCCGCTCAATGACACGCTCATCGCAGGCGATCCATGGAGCGCTGACGCCGAGGCGCCGACGGCGGCCTGTGCTGCGCTCGACCCGTATCCGGCCGCAGTGCAACCGACCGGGCGAGAGGCGCGCGAAACCGATGCGAGTTCCGTGACATTGCACTTGGAAATGTCGGAGGACAGCAGCTTCACGTCGCACCTGAGTGTGGTGGACGCCGACGGAAACGCGGTCGCCATGACCACGACCGTTGGTGTGTTGTTCGGATCTGGTGTGTGGTCGGACGGCGTGTGGCTGAACTCGGTGGGCCGCAACTTTGACACACGAACCCGGGGCACGAATCGGTACAGCAACTCCACGATGGCACCCACCATTCTGCTCGACGGCTCAGGCGTTCGTCTTGTGGTCGGCGCCGCCGGCTCGCAGTACATCCAACCGGCCACAACGCAGGTTACGGTGCGCATGCTTGTGTTTGGGGAAGATCCGGCCATGGCGTTGTCCGCGCCGCGGCTGCATCCCACGTGGTCCTCGCGCGAAGTGGAAGTGGAACCGGGTTTTTCGCCGGCGGTCTACGGCGCGCTCGTGCAGCGCGGATTCAAACCGCTCTCCCGGGTGGGGGACATCCTGTTCGGTGGCGTGCATGCGGTGTATGTGGCACTGGACGGGCGACGGATTGGTGCGGCGGACATCCGGCGCGACGGGTTTACGGCTGGGCAATAAGCGCGTCGACAACATCCCGACTTCGCGTGGGTTGACTTTATTTTTAGTCGTTGCTAAAAATCAAGCGTGTCTCACACGAATAATATGGACGACTCGCCGCCAAAGCCGCTCGCGCCGCCGACGCCGCCGCCGGGCACGCCCGCCGTGCCGTCGGTTGTGCTCGCGCCCCCTGACGCGGGGTGGCGCCGAGCCCGCATTGCGCCGTCGCTCGCCGAGGTGTACCGGTCAGTGCCGGTGAACAAGGCGACGGCCTTCCGGAAACTGCTGGCGTTCGCGGGCCCGGGTTATCTGGTGGCCGTTGGCTATATGGACCCGGGCAACTGGGCCACCGGCCTCGCCGGCGGTTCGCGGTTCGGCTACGCGCTGCTCAGCGTGATCCTGCTCTCCAACCTGATGGCGGTGTTGCTGCAGGGGCTCGCGGCGAAGCTGGGCATCGTGACGGGTCGCGATCTCGCGCAGGCCTGTCGCGACCACTATTCGCCACCCGTCGCCTACGCGCTCTGGTTTCTCTGCGAGATTGCCATCGCGGCCTGCGATCTGGCGGAGGTCATCGGTTCGGCGATCGCGATCAACTTGCTGTTTGGAATCGCCTTGCCCTGGGGGATCGCGATTACCGCCCTTGATGTACTGCTCGTGCTTTATCTGCAGAATCGAGGCTTCCGCTATCTCGAGGCCTTGGTGATTTCGCTCGTGGCCGTCATTGGCGGCTGCTTCGCGTTCGAGTTGTTCATATCCCGCCCGGATGTCGGTGAGATTGCGAGAGGATTCGTTCCTACGACTGATATCGTGAGCAACCCCACCATGCTCTATCTCGCCATGGGCATTCTCGGTGCCACGGTGATGCCGCACAACTTGTACCTGCACTCGTCCGTCGTGCAGACGCGCAAGTATGAAACGAACGCGGAAGGCAAGCGCGAAGCGGTCCGGTTCGCCTTCCTCGACTCTACCATCGCCCTGACGTTCGCCCTGTTCATCAACGCCTCGATCCTGATTGTGGCGGCGGCCACGTTTCACACCACGGGCAACACTGAGGTGGCTGAAATCCAGGATGCGTACCAACTACTCTCGCCGTTGCTCGGCGTCGGCGCCGCAAGCACCGTTTTTGCGCTGGCCCTGCTCGCCTCCGGACAGAGCTCCACGATCACGGGCACGCTGGCTGGGCAGATTGTGATGGAGGGATTTCTCGAGTTGCGCATTCGCCCCTGGCTGCGGCGATTGATCACACGCATGATCGCGATTGTCCCGGCCGCCATCGTGGCCATCTTGTACGGAGAGAGCGGAACGGCGAAGTTGCTGGTGTTCAGCCAGGTCATTCTGAGTTTACAGCTTTCCTTTGCGGTTTTCCCGTTGGTCCGGTTCACGTCGGATCGTGAGAAGATGGGCGAGTTCGTGAACTCGACACTGCTCAAGGCGGCCGCGTACGTGATCGCTACGCTCATTGCGGCGCTGAACATCTGGTTGCTGGTGCAGACGATAACCGAACTGCGCAGCTGATTTCACCTGGTGAGCCCGATGTATCAGCGAATTCTTGTGCCACTCGAACATTCGGCGTACGACGTCTGCATTCTTGAGCATGTACGTCTATTGGCGCGCCTGTGCGGTTCGTCGATGGTGCTGGTGCATGTGGCCGACGGGTGGGCCGCGCGCAACATGAAGCAACTGGCTCTGCGTGAGTCGGAAGAGGTCGCGCGCGACCGGCGCTATCTCGAAGAGACGTGTGCGCTGCTGCGCAGTGAAGGGTTTGCCGCGGACGCACTGCTTGCCGCTGGTGATCCGGCCACGGAAATTTCCGACGCCGCAGAGCGCGAGGGATGCGACCTCATCGCGATGGCTACGCACGGGCACCGCGGATTGCAGGATCTCATCTATGGGACCACAGCGAACAGTGTGCGGCACCGCTCGATGGTGCCGGTTTTGATGGTGCGTGGTCCGATGCCCGGATCATCGTCAGCGAGCGCGTAGGCACGTGAGCGCTCCGTCCCGCAGAACTGCAAGTTCGAAACCCGGCAGTATGCAGCCGGTGTCGGAGATCGGGCGCGTGAGTGCGCCGGTGGAAGACTACCTGAAAGCGATCTACGATCTGGCCGGCCGGTCGGGCACGGCCTCGACGAACGACGTCGCGTCGCGACTCGGCGTGGCACCGGCGTCGGTCACGGGAATGATCCGCCGACTGTCCAGTCAGGGGCTGCTGGAGTACGAACGCTATCGTGGCGTACGACTGAGCGAGGAGGGCCGCGTGGTTGCGCTGCGCACGATTCGCCGGCATCGGATCATCGAACTGTATCTCACCGAAATGTTGGGCTACGCGTGGGATCGGGTGCATGACGAGGCCGAACGGCTCGAACATGCCGCCTCGGACGAGCTCGTGGAGCGCATGGCTTTGGCCCTCGGCAATCCCACGTCAGACCCGCACGGCGCGCCGATCCCCACGGCCGACGGCGAAGTTGATGAACGGCGCCATCGCACGCTCGCCGAGCTCGAGATCGGGATCGCGGCGCGCATGGTGCGTGTCAGCGACAAGAATCCGGGTCTGCTGCGCTATCTCGCCGAGATCGACCTGACGCCGGGCGCCACGGTGCGTGTCCTCGCCCGCGCGCCGTTTGACGGACCGCTCACGCTGCAGGTGGGCGACGCCGAACCGGTGGTCGGGCAGGGATTGGCGGAGCAAGTTCTCGTCGAAGAAGTACTGGACGACGAGTGACCGCCTCCGCGCCGGAACGAACCGCCCGGCGGATTCGTTGCCGACATGCTATGTCTTTGCTCCGTTCTCCGGAATTCTCGTTGCGCCGCGTCGTCGTCGCCGCCTTTGCTGGCAGTGTGTTGCTGCTCTCCGTCAGCGCCGGCGCGCACGCGCAGCGCGTGAACGACACCGTGATCGGAGCGCCAACGGCTCCCGTGGTGCCGGGGCGCGCTGTTCCAGCCATTCGCGAACTCGCCATTGATGAACGCATCGCCTCCGACTACGGCGTTGGTGTGGGAGATACGCTCCGACTGTCGGCCGAAGCGGGGACGATCGGCGAGCCGGTGATCGTGAGCGCGATCGTACAGCGCGCCGCCGACCCCTCGGAAGTGGCGCGGAGTGAGTTCCGCGTGCGCTTGCATCTGGATCATTTGCAGCGATTGATCGACAGCGATGATCGGGTTGATCGATTTGCCGTGGCAGTGCGCCCCGAGGCGGGCGCGGCGGGTGTCGACAGCCTGCTCGCGCGCATCAATCACGTGGCGTTCGGCTTTCGCGCCCATGCGTCGGCCGATGTCGCGGTGGAAAGCTCGCGCACCTTTCAGGTGGTTGATCGGTTTCATCGTGCCATCGGCGGCATCACGATTGTCGCGAGTGCGATTTTTTTGTTGTGCATTCTGCTGCTCAAGGTTGAAGAGCGCCGCCGCGCGATCGCGGCGCTGCGGCTGGCGGGTTTGTCGCGGCGCACGGTGGCGTTGTCGGTGATCGCCGAGGCTGCGGTGGTCGCCGTGGTTGGCAGTGTCATTGGTGCCGGACTCGGATGGGTGGTGACGCTCGCGGTGAATGCGTACTACCAGCGCGTATTTCGCACGCCGCTCACGTTCGCCATTCTTACTCCGCGCATCGCACTCTTTGCGGTGACACTGTCACTGGTGCTGGGCATAGGCGCGGGCGCGCTCGCGGCCTGGCGGCTCGTGCGCACGCGGCCGCTCGTGCTGCTGGGCCGCTGATGCGCGCCATTCTCGCGTTCGCCTCGCTTCGGCGTCACCCCATGCGCACGCTGCTGGCGGTACTTGGCCTGGCCATTGCCGCGGCCCTGCTGATTGATATGGTGATGCTGGCCACCGGAATGCGCGCGTCGTTCCGGTCATTGCTCACGTCGCGCGGGTACGAATTGCGCGTGACGCCGCGCGGGACGCTCCCGTTCGATACCGAGGCGACGGTGGGCAGTGCGTCGGCGCTCGTCGAGTCGCTGCGCGCGCACCCCGACATTGAGCGAGTAAGTCCATCACTGGGCAGTACAGTGCAGGCGCAGCGCGCTGATCGTGCGCGCAGTGCCTTTGTGCTCGGCACCCAACCCGACCTGCAGGGCGAGTACACCGTGGTCAACGGGCGAGCGCCGCTCGGTACCGATACGCTTCCGCGGGAAGTAATCGTCAATGCCGTCTTCCTCACCGCGCTCGGCGCGACGCTTGGCGACACGATCACCATGAGCACCGGGCGCAGTGCGCAGCTGCGACTCTCCGGCACCCCCACGCGCGTGGTGATCGTGGGCGAAGGGCGGTTCCTTTACGTGCCACCCGGCCTGCCGGCGCTTTCGGCGCCGCTCGCGGCTGTCCAGGCATTTCTTGGCCATGCGGGACGCGACCGCATATCGCTGGCCATGGCCTCGGTGCGCGCCGATACCTCAAGCGCGACCGCCAATGCCGAACGCACGGAAGTCGTGCGCCTCTGGATCGAAAAAACGCACGCGCGCGTCACGGCGATTTCCACCGAAACTGCCATCGTGCAAGTCGAAGAGCGACTCGCGTACTTCCGTCAGCTCGCAATCATTCTTGGGGCGCTCAGCCTGCTGATCGGCGTGCTCCTGGTGACCACCCTTGTCTCGCTTTCCGTGAACGAACGACTCGGCGAACTGGCCGTGCTGCGCGCCATTGGTGTGCCGCGCTCTGGCGTCTTGCAGCAGATCATGCTTGAGGGATTCATGCTGGGCATGGCCGGCATCCTCCTTGGCCTCGGCCTCGGCCTCGTCACCGCGCAATGGCTGAACGCGATCCTTCGTGATTTTCCCGGGCTTCCCGCCGATCTCGATTTTTTCGTGTGGAGCGCGGAGGCTGCGTGGAAGTCATTGGCGATGCTGCTGGTCGCTTCGACGGTGGCCGGTGCGCTCCCCGCGTGGCGCGCGTCGCAGATGCGCGTGGCGCAAGCGCTGCGTGAGGAGGCCATCGGATGAGCGCGACGCCGTTGCTCGAAGCGTACGACGTGACACGGCGCTATCGCACCGGTGAGAGTGATGTGCACGCGCTGCGCGGTGTCTCCCTCACCATCAACCGCGGCGAGTTTGTCGCCATCGTTGGCGCGAGCGGGTCCGGCAAGTCCACGTTGTTGCACCTGCTCGGCGCGGTGGACACCCCCGATTCGGGCCGTGTCGTGTTCGAGGGGCGCGACATCTCGACGCTCAGTGATGCCGATGCCACACGCTTGCGGTTGCTGAGAGTCGGCCTGGTGTTCCAGCGCTTCTACCTGATGCCGACACTGTCTGCACTTGAGAATGTGTCGTTGCCAATGGCCGAGGCCGGACTCGGCAAAACTGAGCGGCGAGCGAGAGCGACCACGTTGCTTTCGTTCGTGGGGCTTGGTGAGCGCACGTCACACCGGCCAACGCAGCTCTCCGGCGGTGAACAGCAGCGCGTCGCGGTTGCCCGCGCGTTGGCGAATCAGCCGGCGTTGCTACTGGCCGATGAACCCACCGGCGAGCTGGATGCGGCGACCGGGGCCGCACTCATCGCGTTGCTGCAACAGCTGAACGCTGATGGCCTCACGTGCGTGCTCGTGACGCACGATGCGGCACTGGCGCGGTCGGCGCGTCGGGTGATCACCATGCGCGATGGCCGGATTGTCTCCGATGAACAGTCGTCGGAGTCGATCGCGTGATCCTGCAGCTCGCGTGGCGTAACGTATCTGACCGACCATGGCGAGCCGCACTCCTGCTCCTCGGCTACGGACTCGGTGTCGCCGTGATGATTGCGCTGCTCTCAGTCGGCGAAGCGATGTTGACGCAGGCGCGGGAAGAGAAGCTTGTGGGCGGTGGCGACATTACCGTGCTGCCGGACGGCGTCGACATCGAGGTGCTCAAGACCGGCGGACTTGGTGGCATGTTCTTTTCGGTGCCCAACGCGCGTTTTGTGTATCAGCAGGTGCTCGCCTCGCCGCGTCATCAGGCGCTTGTCGCGGCCGTTGCGCCGCAGCTCGACAACAAGCTTCTGTACCTCACCACGCGCGATGGGTCTGAACTGCCCGTGCGCGCGACGGGTGAGTTACCCGATGCCACAGGCGCTGTGGGCGCTGCGCCAACACTCGTTGCCGGCGTCTGGAAAAACGACGAGGCCGATAGTCGCTGGGCAAACCCCACGCTTGCCGAGCGGCGGCATGATCTGGATCGCTTTCACCTGCCGCCCGCATCGGTGGCTGGTCGCGAGTCGTGGGGTGAGTGGCACTACTTCAACGTGCTCTCGGACGATGCGTCGAAATGGGCGTTCATTTCGTACATCGTGGGCGGTGATGTTCCCGATGGCGAGTGGGGAGGACAGGTGCTCGTCACACTGCACGAGGTCGGCAAGCCGGCGCGTCGATTCTCCGCCACTGCGCCGGCGGGTGAGGTGCGCTTCTCCACTACCGACGCCGATGTGCGAATCGGCGACGCCACCGTTTCCGTACTCGAGGACGGCACCTACGCCGTGCGTGGGCGGGTGAGCGAAGAGACAAGCGGAACGCCACTCACGCTCGACCTCACCGTAGCGCCGATCACCAACGCAGAGTTTCCCGGCGCCACGCTCAACAGTGGCTCGTTCTCCTCGGGATACGCGGTGCCAGGCTTGCGGGCCACCGCCACCGGATCCATCTGCACCGGCGCGTCGCCCAGATGCGATCGATTCAACGCAGCGCGAGCCTATCACGATCACAACTGGGGCGTCTGGCGCGGCGTGACATGGGAATGGGGCGCGGCGCGCGCGGGATCGGTCGCGCTGCTGTTTGGTCGGGTGCAGCCGCCCGACTCGCTGGAATCCAGTGCGCCGCTGTTCGTGTACGTCACGGACTCTCTCGGGTTTGTGTCCCTGTTCCGCCCTCGGGAGGTGACGTACGATGATGGCCGAGTAATAACCGTTGGTGGCCGGACTGTTCGCGTCCCCTCGCGTGGCGTGCTGGAAGATGTCCGCGGCGACGACTCGTTGCGCGTGGAGCTGCTTGTTGACGACGCCGTCGCCACGGACACACGCGCCGGACTGGTGGACCGGGGGGAATCGGCCCTCGCCCGACAGCTGGCCCGTCCCTACTTCGTCCAGATGCAAGGCCGCGTGAAGATCGCCATGCGTGTTCGTGGGGTTCGATACGAGGCGAGTGGCACCGGATTTTTTGAGACCTATCGCTGAGCGAATCGGCGCCGCGTACACGGCTGAATAGGCGTCGTCGGCGCCGGGTGCTATCGTTCGGGTATGCCCCGCCAGCCAAAAGCTCCGCTCGCGCCGATCGATGTATCGGCTGACGCTGCACGTCAGCTCCTGGCCGGCACACATCAGCACCCCCACGCGATTCTTGGCCCGCATGCGGCACAGTTCAACGGCGAACGCGGAGTCGTCGTGCGGGCGCTCGCGCTCGATGCCGTAGCGGCGTGGGTCGTTGGAGCGGACGGCACGTCGCACGTGATGTCTCTGGCGGCACCGGGACTGCTGCACTGCTTCGTGCCGGGTGCGCGCGCGAAGGATGCCTATACGGTGCGCATGCGTTTTGCCAACGGCGACGAAGTGAATGCGCATGATCCCTATCGCTTCGCCCCGACCCTTGGCGCGGTCGACTTGCACCTGATTGGCGAAGGGACGCACATGCGTTTGTGGGAGGTGCTCGGCGCGCAGCTGCGTGACGTGGACGGCGTGCACGGCACCGGGTTCGCGGTGTGGGCACCCAACGCGCGTGGGGTGAGCGTGATCGGTGAGTTCAACGGGTGGAAGGGTGCCGTGCATCCCATGCGACGGCTTACCGATGGCGGCATTTGGGAACTGTTCATTCCGGGCCTGCGCGAAGGCGCGAAATACAAGTTTGAGTTGCGCCCGATGTCGGGGCCGTATCGCGTGAAGACCGATCCGCTCGGCTTGCACATGGAGCAGCAACCGGGCAACGCGTCCATCGTGACGGCGCGAGATGGATATCGTTGGCAGGACGATGCATGGCTGGCTGCACGTGCGGAGCGCAATCCGGTCCGCGAGCCCATGCTCGTGTACGAGGTGCACCTCGGGTCGTGGCGACGTGTTGCCGAGGAGAACAATCGGTCGCTCACGTATCGCGAGATTGCCCCCCTGCTGGCGGAGCACTGCGCGCGACTGGGATTCACGCACGTGGAATTGATGCCCATTCAGGAGCATCCGTACGGCGGCTCGTGGGGCTATCAGGTGAGCGGCTATTACGCGCCGACGTCCAGATACGGCACGCCCGACGACTTCCGTTTTTTTGTGGATACGCTGCATCAGGCCGGGATCGGTGTGCTGCTCGATTGGGTGCCGGCCCATTTTCCGAAAGATGACTTCGCGCTGCGACGCTTTGATGGTACCGCGTGCTACGAACACGAGGACCCGAGGTTGGCGGAGCATCCGGAATGGGGCACGCTGATCTTCAACTATGGCCGCAATGAAGTCCGCAATTTTCTGCTGGCGAATGCGCTCTACTGGATCGAGGAGTTCCATCTCGACGGTATCCGGGTCGACGCCGTGGCATCGATGCTCTATCTCGACTACGGACGCGAAGCCGGTCAGTGGATGCGGAACCGCCTCGGTGGGCGCGAAAATTTGGAGGCTGTGAGTTTCCTCCGGCAGCTCAATCACACGGTGCGCACGCAGCATCCGGGCGTCGTCACGATTGCGGAAGAGAGCACCACGTGGCCTCGTGTGACGCATCCGATTGTCGAGGGTGGGCTCGGCTTCACCTTCAAGTGGAACATGGGATGGATGCACGACACGCTGGACTACTTCCGGGTGGATCCGCTGTTCCGGCGTGGCGCGCACAACCAGCTCACGTTCGCGATGATGTACGAGTACAGCGAGCGCTTTGTGAATCCGTTGTCGCATGATGAAGTGGTGCATCTCAAGCGCTCGATGCTTGAGAAAATGCCAGGCGATATGTGGAACAAGTTTGCGAACCTGCGGGCGCTCATTGCGTATTCGGTGCTGCGGCCGGGCAAGTCACTGTTTTTCATGGGGACGGAGCTCGCGCCACATCGGGAATGGAATCACGATGCAAGTCTCGAGTGGCACCTGCTGCGGGACCCACGCCGCGTCGGTTTGATGTCGTTCATGGAGCAGCTTGGCCGACTGTATCGCGAGCAGTCCTGTTTTTGGCGTCGCGATCATGAGCCGTCCGGTTTTTCCTGGGTGGATGTAGGAGACCGCGAACAAAGTATCATTTCGTTTGTGCGGCGGGATGGCGACCAGCACGCCGTGGTGTTGCTGAACCTGACGCCGGTGCCGCGCGAGCAGTATCGGATCGGCGCTCCAGCGCGAGGCGCGTATCGCTACGCGCTGTCGAGTGACGACGAACACTTTGGTGGCAGCGGTTTTGATCGCGCGGAGGTGGTGAGCACGGAGGATCAGCCGTACCACGGGTTCGAGCAGTCCGTGCTGCTTACGCTTCCTCCGCTCTCGGCGATCGTGCTGCTGCCCGAGCCTGGCACCGTTGAGGGCGCTGAGCGGGTGAAGTCGGTCGAGCGACTCCCGGCCGGTGTGCAGGTGGCCGTGCCGAACGAGTTGCTCCGTGATCGCCTGCCAAAGAGAATTGACGGCAAAACCGCGAAAAAGGCGACCGGCAAGAAGTCCATCGGAAAAAAGGGCGCCGAGAGAAAGGACGCGGAAAAGCTGCGCGTGGATACGAAGTTGGCCAAACCACGTATCCGGCCGGAGAAGGACCCGGAGAGCAACGGATGACCACTCGGACTGGCCGCACCGTCAGCACCGTGCTGTTTGGTGTGGTCGCCGTGATCGCCGCAGCCGTGTGCGTGCGTCTTGGCATCTGGCAGTTGAGTCGCCTCGAGGAACGACGCGCGTACAACGCGCAGGTGTCGTCGCGCTTCGATAGCGGGGCCGAGCCGCTGAAGGACGCGCTCGCGCGCGACTCCGCCGATGCGCGCTGGCGTCGCGTCACGGGAGTGGGTGTTGCAGACTACACGCGAGAGGTGGTGCTTGCCTCACGCACACGCGGCGGCTCACCCGGCGTCTGGATCGTCACACCGCTGCGACTGCCAGACAGCGATACCGTGGTGGCATTCGTTCGCGGGTGGGTGTATTCGGCCAACGGCCGCACCGTGGAACTCTCTCGATGGCGGGAGACGGACACGCTGCAAGTCGACGGCCGACTCGATGCGTTTCAACGACCCGCAGCCGGTGCGCCGCGCATGCAGTCTGATGCCCGTGCGTTCAGGTGGCTTGAGCGTGACACGCTGGCCGCCGAGTGGGGTGTTCCGGTGGCCAACATGCTGGTGTACCAGTTCGGCGATACTGTTGGGGGATATGACGTCACTGGCGGCGTCACACCCGCGCGATTTCCCCTGCCCTCGATGGACGAGGGGCCGCACAAGAGTTACGCAGTGCAGTGGTTTGCGTTTGCCATCGTATTCGTGGTCGGATATGGCGCGGTGATCTACACCGGCAACAAGAAGCGCCGCCGCAGCTGATCGCGGACTCAGGAAGGCGCTGTGCCGCGCCCAATTCCGGTGTACGCGAAACCGGCGGCCTCGGCTTCCTGCGGCGGATACACATTGCGCAGGTCCACCAGAACCCGGGCGCGCATCGCCTGTCCAACGCGCTCGAGATCCAGCGCGCGGAACTCGTTCCATTCCGTGATGAGTACCAGGACATCAGCGCCCGCGGCGACCTCGTACGGATTGTCGCACCACTGGATACCCGGCAACATCAGCGCGGCTTCAGACATTGCCGCCGGATCGTACGCTCGAACCGTGGCACCCGCATCCTGCAACGCGGGAATGATGGCGAGTGCCGGTGCGTCGCGCATGTCATCGGTGTTGGGCTTGAACGCAACGCCAAGCACGCCCACGGTCTTCCCACGCACGGATCCACCGCACGCCTTCAGCACCCGAGAGGCCATCGCGCCTTTGCGGGTTTCATTGACCTGAATGACGGTCTCTACAAGGCGCACCGGCGCGCCGTACTCTTGCGCCGTGCGCGCCAATGCGATCGTGTCTTTCGGAAAGCAGGAACCGCCGTATCCCGGCCCCGCGTGAAGAAACTTCTTGCCGATACGGCCGTCGAGCCCCATCGCTCGCGCCACATCCTGCACATTCGCCCCCACTTTTTCGCATAACTCAGCCATCTCGTTGATAAACGTGATTTTGGTGGCGAGGAAGGCGTTCGCCGCATACTTCGTGAGCTCCGACGTTTCGAGCGTCGTCATCACGATCGGCGTTTCGTTGAGATAGAGTGGGCGGTACAACTGCTTCATCACCGCGCGCGCCCGATCCGACTCGGCGCCAATCAATACACGATCCGGTCGCATGAAATCACCGATCGCCGAT
>Ga0105045_10000690_pt1 | contig 25637 bp, 11 predicted proteins | sample MAT02_FD_78089 | JGI IMG/M metagenome (GOLD analysis project Ga0105045, IMG submission 78089) | Freshwater microbial communities from Lake Fryxell liftoff mats and glacier meltwater in Antarctica - MAT-02 (megahit assembly) | ecosystem: Environmental > Aquatic > Freshwater > Ice > Liftoff... | reverse complement strand
CGGTTTTCATTCGGGCGAAGCACGTGCGATTAGGTCTTTTCGTTCAACCGCGTGGGCAGCGCCCCGCGATCGCGGTCCGCTGGGTATGCTGTTAAACGAGAACATTTCCGCCGACGTTCCCAGACACCAACTTCTTTTCAGTCAATCAAGTATGAGCAAACACAATCACATCAACTACATTGAACTCCCAGCCTCCGAAATAGAAGCCTCGAAAAGCTTTTTCAATAGGGTCTTCGGTTGGGGATTCGCTGACTATGGACCTGACTATTGCAGCTTTGTCAACGCTGGAATCGATGGCGGTTTCTATCGATCGGGGCTGAAAGCTCAGTCCGAATTAGGGAGCGTGCTCGTTGTGCTCTACAGCAGCGAATTAGAAACTACCGCAAAGAATGTCGAGGCCGCAGGTGGCATAATGATCAAGCCAATATTTTCGTTCCCAGGCGGACGGCGATTTCAATTCCTTGATCCTAGCGGCAACGAATTCGCTGTGTGGTCAGAGTAGCATTCGGTAAGACTTCGACACCGAAACGTTTCTTGACAATGCCCCAGAGGTGTTCACTCCCCGTTTAGAGTTTTTCCAGCCAAATCCCGGTTGCATTTCATTTTCGCAATGCGGAATCCAAAAGAACTCTCCAATAATTCTTGACGTCCGGCGAATCCACAACAATCCTCGACACCCTCGATTCATCACTCCAAAATTCACTTTCAAATCATGAAAACGCTTGCTTCCACTTTTGCGATTGCCTTTGTCGGTTTTGCGATCTTTTCGGGTTGCAATATGCCGCAGTTTTCTGCCAAACGAGACTTTCAGAAGGTCATTCCTATCAATTCGCAGGTCAACGTCAACGCCGAAACCTTCAACGGTAATATTACTGTCTCACCGACCGATCAATCTGAGGTCGAATTGATTGCGCACATCAAGGCCCACGGCTACACCCAGGAGGAGGCGGACGCAGCCTTGGACTCGCTCGCGCCCGAAATCGACACAACTGCGTCAGCATTGACCATCGTATGCAAACGTCGAAATCAAACTCTTATCTACTCGGATTCAGTTAGCCTTGAGTTGAAGGTTCCGGCAAGTTGGCCATTGAAACTTACGACTACGAATGGTGCTGTCTCGACAACCCAAAGTCGCGGGCCAGTTACCATCGTTACCTCCAATGGGAAGATCGGAGTAAAGGAATCGGCAGGATCGCTTCAACTTTCGACTAGCAACGGAAAAATCATTATTGAAAATTCCGCCGGAAACGTTCAGGCAAGTTCAAGCAACGGTGTTATCGAGTTGACAAACTGTTCTCTCGAGGGGAAAAGCAAGTTGGAGACGAGCAATGGCCAGATCAAAGTCAGCTTCTCCGACCGCACACCGATGAAACTGGATGCTAGCACGTCGAACGGTTCGATTAAGTTTAAAGAAGCCGACGCGGACTTAACCAAAAAATCTAAAACGCACATCACGGGTGTTCTTTTCGGTAAAGCAAATGGACCAGCTCCAGCAGTTTCATTGGACCTTGAGACTTCGAATGGAACAATTACTATCTCGACGGAGCCCGCGAGTTCCGGCTCGACAGCTAGGGAAGCTGTGTCGGCTGGACTTTAGTACGGCCAGGGTGCACTCACACTTCACTAAACTCACGGTACGGAGAACTGTGCTACACTTTGGGGTATGGAAAGATTGGATGACTTTGCGGACTGGTTGGCGTTGGATCGGCAAACGTTGTTTGCTACTATTGTGGGGCAATTGAAGCTTAATGATGATACGGAGACATGCTCACTTTGCACCGATGAACTTTTACTGCAATCGGGAATAAAACCGTCGTTAGTCATCGGTAATTGGTTATCCCACCGGATCAAGATTGGCGATGAAGCTTGGCGTTTTCTTGCATCGCACTCGAATGATATTGTCCGTGAATGGGCCGCGATCGTTGTCGGTTTGACAGACAACATCACATTCGCTCGCAAGCTTGCATGGATCAAGCCATTTGCGGACGGCGAGCACTCAGGTTTGAGAGAGATGGCTTGGTTGGCTTTGCGAACGGATGTCATTCGCGATCCAATATTGGCAATCCGATGCTTGGTGCCATGGACAGGTAGCCGAAACGAACGTCTTCGCAGATTTGCTGCTGAGGTAACTCGCCCTTGTGGAGTCTGGTCTTCGCATATTCAGCAACTGACTGACCAGCCTGAACTCGGGCTTCCCATTTTGGAACCGCTAATGGCTGACGATTCCGTATACGTGCAGGACTCGATTGGAAATTGGCTCAACGACGCGAGCAAATCAAGGCCGGAATGGGTTAAAGCGACAACGGATCTTTGGCTCTCCAGATCAGGTTCATCCAACACTCAGAGCATCGTCAAACGGGCAATGCGAACGGTCGAAAAACGCGATGCAAACTGACTTCGATTGACTTAGTTCTCAAGTAAAATATTGATTTTTCGTATCGCCGAAACTATTGCCTGGACAATTGGTACACTTACCAAGCGTCCTGAAACGTTGACGAACGACTTCTTTGTCAATCTTTTGGATATGGGCACGCAGTGGCAAAAGTAACCGATATGCGAGTGCTTTTTTCAAGGAAAGGATCGCAAGGCGGGGGTAGTCAAATGGAGCGAAAGTCGCTAAGACTTTCGGTGATTTCTAAGTCTTTAGCGAAACCCTGGCGGGTTTCGCTACCCGAGAACTAAGCAGAAGTTGAGCTTAGTATTACGAAACCGTTCTCTGAAAATCACGATCACGAATGCTCAACCCAGACTCTCTCGCTGCGTTATCCCGAATCGCATTGGATTCCGTGAAGCAAGCGGCATCGATCCAGCACTCAACACTTATGGAAAGTGACGAAAATGTGGAGTGCACTTCGTGGCGATCCAATGGTTTTAGCGATTCCGTTATCTATCGGCTCGAAACCAACTTAGGCGTCTTTGCAATTCGAAGTTGGCCGAATCGATTTGACACACCATCGAAAGTTGAGTTCTGGTCTAGAGTCAATGAGACCTTTTCAACCGAATCGAACACTTTAGCCGAGGTTGGGGCCGCCAATCCAACTCCATTTCCCAAACTCGTTGAATGGAGGTCAAAAGATGGTTCAGCCAGTGCACTCCTGTCGTTCGCCGATAAGCTTTGGACACTTTGCGATTGGGTTGGGGGCAAACCAATCGAGACTAACGTTTCGAAGGCGACCGTTCAGCATCTTGCAACGGTCCTGGCTCGGCTGCATGCGCATTCCAGAAACGCGTTGAACGCATCAGGAACATCGCTAGGCAATCAAACGATGCGATCGAATTCGCTTCGTGAGCGGTTGGAGCTTTTGAAATCGATTGACTATCGCCTTCTCGTTTCTTTCGACCCAGCCAATTTCTTTGCAAACAATCAATTGCTGGAAAAGGTTAAGCATTGTTTGGCGATTGTACTAGAGCGGCAGCCGAGTTGGCTTCGTTTCTTATCGATTTGTGAGTCACAGAATCGCGATTGCCATTGGATCGTTCGCGATCTTTGGAGTGAAAATATCTTGGTGGACGACCAACAGCGATTTTATTCGATCGTGGACCTTGGAGCAGCCAGACTTGATTGGCCCGGTTTAGACTTTGTCAGGCTTTTTGGGAGTTTGACTTACGCCTCGACAGATCGATCTGTTTTCGTAACTGGCCAACGCGAAGAAGATCTTTGGAACGATTCTTACACAGCGTATGCACAATCGCATATCGACCATGCGATCGAGTCCCTCGATGAATGCAAAATGCTTCACACGGTATCGCTCGGACTTTCCATTGTCCAATGGTTGCTGTGGAGCAAGGCTGGTAGCATCGATCTTCGCAATTTGGAGAAAGTGCAACGTGTTTCCAATCGGATAGCGGCACTTTGTGATCAATTGCTAGTCGAATCCGTTTGACTGGGTTGTTGCTTTATCGGGCCAATTCCGGCTAACGTCCAATGGCTAATGGATGCGATTGCATCTTCGACCTAATCAATAACTTGGAGGGTAATTAGACCTGGAGGGCGGGCATATCCTATGCCGGAGCTGATAAACCCCGGTTTGGGTGCCTCGAAGATTTGAGCCTCGGAGGGGCGTCACATCACGCAAGGTGTGTCGGCCCTTCAGGCATGGGATCTCAGGAATCACCTGTCCGGTGCCTCTCGTTACCGGCAGAGGGTGTGCCGAGCCTTCGGCCCTAAGGCAAGTTTTTCACAACCCGAAGTGAGTGAGGCTCCACGCCCACCTTACTGTTTGCTTTCAAGAAACGGAGAGAATTGCATGTAGTTTAGATGCCGATAGATCTCACTTTGCTCGAGCAGTTGGGCGTGATTGCCGATGCCGGCCACTTTGTGTTCGTGGATAACGATGATTTGATCGGCTGCTCGCAAGGTCGATAGACGTTTGGTCAAAACGACCAGCAGAGTGCTTTCCGATTTGAGTTGCAAAATCGAATCCAGGGTTGCCGATTCCGTAGTCGCCTTGACCCGAACGCTGGGCTCTTGAGCCACGATTAGGCTGCGTTTCTTGACCAGCGCCCTTGCGAGTCCGAGTCGAAAAAGCGCATCTGGAAGCAAGCGGTCTTCGTCGGGCGTCACCAAAGTAGCGAGGCCATCTGGCAAGTTCAAAATTGCGTCGGAAACATGCATGCGTTTAGTGATACTCATTAGATCCACCGTGGCGTCGGGCGCACCAACAGACCACAAGTTGTCTTGAACTGTCCCATGTACTAACGGCCCTTTGGCTGTTGCCCACAGAGAGAGATTACGAATCGCCGATGGATCAAGGTCGGTTGAGTCCACACCGTCTACCAAAATGCGTCCACTGGCGGGACGCCCAAACCCAAAGATCAACTCGGCAAAAGCGCTCGCTTGAACGCTTTGGCTAGAGACCACTGCGGTCAATTGCCCTGGCTTGATCATGGAAGAAATGTCCTCAAGCAGTTTTTGTCCAGAACTGTTCTTGATCGTCACATGATCCAAAACAATGCTGTGCAAAATCTTAGTTGGGACGATTCGGTTTTCTTGACTGACGTCGGGAGTAGGTTGCTCCAGATAGGCTGAGAGCCGTTCGGCGGCTGGCTCGGCAGTTTTGTACCGTCGATATGCTCGGTAGAAACGATGCGCGCTGGCGACCGCGAGTAGGATAGAACTGCAGAGGACCAAAACCTCCCCAAAATGCAAATCTACCGATTCGTCCAAAAATCGAATCGAAACCACAATCATCATGAATGCACTCAACGTCGCGCAGGTCAGCAACATGACGGGTGATTTCCAAGTTCCACCGTCAGCCAACTGCAACTGTGCCGTTCGATAGGAATTCAAGTGAGCTTCGAAGCTCAATTTCGTATCTTCCTGATCATGCACAAACGCCAACAAAGGGGCGGTATTGCACAAATAAGAAAGTTGTTCGCTAGCTGCCCGCGCTCGTTCAAACAGCACAGGCCGTTTCTTTCTGCGCGTCGACTCCAAGTTAGAAAACAAAACCCAGACGAACACGGTGCAGACCAATGCGAGGAGTGTGATCCAAAGATGGATCGAAGCTGCGAGCAACGAAAGCAAAGTCGCTTGGACGAGGTGTCTAGGAAGAACGCGAAACCACTGACTCATTGATTCTCGGATTGTTGGAACGTGAACAAAGGGCATTTCCTGCATTGCATCTTGTTGGCCCGAAAGCCCTTGCTCCATGGCGAGTGCACCGGACTTGCCAAAGAGCTTTCGCTTCAGCTCAACGGTGATCTCAAGGGAAGTGTGCAATGCAGCCCGATATGACGTCAGCAGCGCAATGCATTCCAGAGCGATCACGATGACGATCAATACAACAATGCCGAAAACGCCGCGCAGTACGCTTCCTCCCGCGTTCAGCCAAGAAGGATTCAGCATAAAGAATCTCCCCACAGATAGCTGAGTCGGTAAGGTTGCGGCTGGTTTGCCGTCGGCTATCAAAATGTGGCCTGCAAGCAGCAATTGAATCAGCCAACCGCCCAAAACCAAAAGGATCGGAATGAGAACTCCCGCGATGGTCCCGAAAATCCAAACCGCCCATTGGTGCTCAGGCATCTTGATTTGTCGGACCAAACGTTGCCAAACTCGTGAATGCAAAATGAAATCTCTCCTAAACGCGTCAAACGGGACAACTCCAGAATAAACCCAAGAACCCGCTCAGTCTTGATCTTCAGGTCCGATTTTAACGATTTTACCACCGAATCGAACCGCTTTTCGCGGAGAAGAGCCTCGGTTTCAAGAATCGTGGTGTTTGTACAGCGTGTTGTGAAAAGTCAACCTATGTTTCCAAAGTGTGACAACGGACACAACTTTACATTCCTCTGACTCCTAAGATTCTTCCATTCACGATCCCTGTTATGGCAAATCACAACGCAAAGAATGAGCAAAAGGCTCGACTCCTCATCGCAGATGACGATCAATGGCTCGTGCAGTCAATGGCTGAATGGCTTTCTGATGAGGGCTATTCGGTGCAAACAGCCAACAGCATTGAACAAACGATGAAAATACTTGGCAAAGAGAGTTTTGATCTGCTGTTATGCGATGTCCGATTCGACGATGGGGACGGAATTGGATTGCTTAGGAAGGTTCGCAAGCGTTTCCCGCAATTGCCGGTCCTTATGATGACTGGTTACGCGGGTCCGGACGCAGCCCGAGAGTCTATTGCCGCAGGAGCCTTCGAACTTCTGACTAAGCCGATCATTGATGACGAACTCCAAACCGCAATCACTCGCGCTCTGCAGCAAAAGAATATTAGCGATGAAAACGAACGACTCAAAGAAGCGTTAGACAGACGCTTTGGCCTTGAGAGCATCCTTAGCCACGACCTCAGAATGCTCAAGATTTTCGAGATGATCGACAACGTCGCAGATTCGCGCGCTTCGATCTTGATCACGGGTGAGAATGGTACGGGCAAAAGCATGATCGCTCGAGCCATTCATAAAAAATCATCCCGACGCAAAGCTCCATTCGTAGAAGTTGCCTGCGGGGCTTTGCCTGACACACTGTTGGAAAGCGAACTGTTTGGCCACATGGCAGGTGCTTTTACGGGAGCTACTCACAATAAAGTGGGCAAGTTCCAGCAATCCGATCGAGGAACTATTTTTCTTGACGAAATCGGGACGGCCAGCCAAGCCTTGCAAGTGAAGCTTCTGCGAGTTTTGCAGGAGTTGCAATTCGAACCGCTTGGTGGAACCGAAACCATTTCCGTCGACACGCGAACCATTTTGGCAACGAATGAAAACCTAGATACGGCAGTTGCCGAAGGTCGATTTCGTCAGGATCTGTTTTACCGAGTCAACGTGATTCACATCGAATTGCCATCGCTTCGCGAACGGCCGGATGACATTCCGTTGCTTGCAGAACACTTTCTGCGAAGTGCGGCCAAAGAATTCGGTAGAGAAGTCGAAAGTATTTCCGATAGCGCCATGAACGCGATGCAGGCACACCGCTGGCCGGGCAACATCCGCGAATTGGAAAATGTCATTCAACGCGCCGTTCTTTTGACCAAATCGCGAAGTATCGATTGTGAGTCGTTGCCCAAGTCGCTCCTCGGTGCCGCGAAAAATTCTTCTCAACCAAGCGTTCGCGAAACCGATGCACAGCAATCAGTACAACCCGTTTCAAATCGTAGTACGACCGAAATTCCTAAAACATTGAGTGAAGCGCTGGAAGCCCCAGAACGTCAAATTATTTTGGACGTTCTTAAAGCGAACGATTGGAATCGAAACGTTACCGCAGACCAGCTGGGCATCAACCGAACAACCCTTTACAAGAAAATGAAAAAACTCGGTATCGAGTCCTTGGCTCAATTGCAGTAGCTATAATTGAACTCAAATTCCAAACCGAGCGAAAGTACCGACTTGGTTGACCTTAACGGCTACGACCGGCACGGCCCCATTCTTCACCGCTTACAACCTGAAATCCCGTTGCAATCCTTAATCGGTCCTTCTGCTTTATGCCGAGAATCACAGCAAGTCGACCACCGGTGCATTGTTACCGGTCTACCCCTAGGTCGACTTTTAATACACTTTTCAAAAAGCAGGTGGCAGGATGTCACTCATGAACGCTAGGACGGCAACGAAAACCCAACTTCATATCTTGCTAAAAGGGTCAAGCTATTTGGCCGGTTTTGGGGCCGCTCTATCCTGTTATGGATTGCAAGCACAGGAGAATGTGTTTCGACCCGCAACGATTCAATTGCCTGCTGTAACCAATGTACCCGTTCCAGGTGTAACAAAAGCTGCTTCGGATCCTGCTGGAACAAGCAAAGCGAACGAAGACCGTGCCAAAGCCGCAGATCTCGAGAAGGCTAGCAAAGCCGTCGATGAGTCGAGTAAGGCAAGGGAACCAAGGCCGAAAAACCGCGATCCAATTGTACTGCCGTCTCTTGCCATCCCGAATACTTCGATCCAAGGTGTCGGGACGGGCGCGACCCCCGAAGACGTTGTTAGTGGTCGATTGCCACCAAGAATTGCCCTTCCCTATGGGGCCGATCGCTACGGCTTTTGGGCTTTGGAGAGCAAGAATTGGACGGCACCTGTCTTTTGTCATCAGCCACTTTATTTCGAAGATGCGATGTTGGAGCGATCTGGTCAGGAACGCTTCCCAACTGTTCAACCCATTGTCTCGGGAGCACGATTCTTTAGCAGCGTGGCTTTGTTACCTTATAAGTCTTACCTGCAACGCCCACTCGAAGAGCGATACAGTACAGGCTACTACCGACCGGGCTCTGCTGCCCCAGGTCTTCGTCAACGTCTGCCGTACGACGCTGGTGCTATGCGGTTTCAATTGCTTACAACAGGAATAGTGGTTCTCGCTGGTCAGCCCTAAGTTTCGATTAAGCTGAGCCTATCCTTCGCGACGGTCTGCTTTTGTAATGCATGGTCACATCAAGGCCCAGGTTAGCTAAGCCCCGCGGCTTTGATTTTCTCAGTCAATCAGAATGTCACCAAGCAGAAGTTTCCATCGCGCCAATCAACTGAGAAATTTCGCTATCGGTATGGCTGACCGAAAGGCTAATGCGCAATAGGCTTCCGTTTTTGGGAACCGTGGGAGGGCGAATCGCTGGGACATAAACTCCCATTTCCAGCAGTCGCTCACTCGTTATTAGCACTTGTTTTGGATCGTTGATATAGACTGGAACGATCGGACTGTCGCCCCTTCCCACTCGATAGCCGAGACGATTTAAACGAGCTCTCAAATCAACAGCGTGTTCTGCAAGTTGAACTCGTTCCGTTCGCATGGCCTGAGCAAGCGAAATGGCTTTGCAGGCAGCAGACGCGTTGGGGATCGTCGAAGCGGTGCTGTAAACCCAAGAGCGAGCGAAGTTGGTCAGCCATTCAATGAGGACGCTTGGTCCTGCGACAAACCCTCCCACGCACCCAAGCGCTTTGCTTAGCGTGCCAACGCTGATGATGCGATTTGAGATAATGCCGAGGTGCTCCGCTAAGCCTTGTCCGTTTGCTCCATAAACACCCGTCGCGTGCGCTTCGTCCAAGATGCAATGCAAATCGAACTCCTCACAAAGGGTCGTGATCTCAACAAGTGGGGCCAAGTCGCCATCCATGCTAAAAACTGAGTCAGTCGCAATATAAGCGAATCGGCCTCGATGTCGATTTTGTTGGATAAGCTTCCGCAACGCCAAATAATCGCAGTGAGGATAGACGACCACTTGGGCTCGGCTCAATAGACAGCCATCGATCAAGCTAGCGTGGTTCAAGCTATCACTGAAGATGATATCCACCTTGCCGGCAACAGAGGCGACGGTCCCGACATTGGCTGCGTAACCGCTCGAAAAGACGATTGCGTCCTCACTGTTCTTGAACTCGGCGATCGCTTGCCGGAGCTTGGCATGCTGGCGTGTCTGGCCAGTGACCAAGGGACTGGCGCCGCTGCCGAACTTCTGAAGCGATTGGCCTGCTTCCCAAGCTGCCCGCCTAACATCTGGATGCCAAGCCAGTCCGAGGTAGTCGTTTGCACCGAAGTTGACTGCGTTTGTCCCATTTCTCGAGATGGTAGTTGGTCCCAACGGCTCCGAGATTGCGCACTGGCGATTTAGACTTTCCGAGCGGCGAACCGCCAAAGCGTCTTCCAAATGGGACCAAAAGGCGGAGTGTGACGATTTATCCCTCAAAATATATCGTTCCTAATGGGTAGATTGGGTAATCGGGTTTGATTTGGTGGGTTGTATCATCAATAATTGCGCAGTTCATTCCACAGCAAGACCGTACCGGTATTGGAGCGTAAGAGTCTAGTCATGCAAATGCTAGAACCAAACCTGTTGATCACCGACGACGATCGAGATTTCCGATTGTCCTTGAGCGAAGCTTTGTCTAGGCGAGGGTACCGGACCGTGATGGCCGCGGATGGCTTGGAAGCGTTGGAAGTGATCCGCAGCCAACATATTCATCTCGCTCTACTGGACGTTCATATGCCCCGACTGGACGGGCTTGGGATGCTTCAGTCGCTCCGCGATACCTGCTCAACACTTCCATGTATCTTGATGTCGGCCAAAATGGACGATTCGATCGTTGCCAGAGCGAGGCAATTGAGAACCAATCAAGTCCTCTCCAAGCCGTTTAGCTTGAATCTTTTGGCGGATACGATTCGGTTGCTGCTCGATCAGTGCTATGGCCCGAACATTTAGCGGCGGGAAGTTGCCCCACCGTAACCCGACGCGTCAGCGAGGGATTTTATCGCCGGTCCCTCGCTTACGCTTCGGGTTATGATTGATCCGGGCTACTTTCTCTGCTTACCCTTGCCAGTAGAAAAACGCAGCTGTTCCACACTGATTTCATCCGAATTGCGGTGTTCTAAGCCACAAGCTTCCAGAATTGCATTCAACAGAAGCTCTTGAAAAGGCGGCTGGGCGAAATCAGATGTATGGCCGAGGGACGTATAAAACGAACGCCCGCCGTCGGCTCGAACATACGTCCAAGCGACCGGTTCTGCGGGCTTCCCTTCGATTTTCCCAAAGTGCGAAACGCGGGTTCCGGGCCTTAGTGGACTAACTTGGTAGAGCGAGCCCTTGCTTGTCAACAGTGGTTCGCCGTTTTCGGACTGCCGAATCACAGGGTGTAAATCGTTGGAGAAGTGGTTGGTATAGTTCCCCCCGAAAGCGTACGCGTCGAACTCGGGCCATTGAACCAGTGCATCTACTTGTTTACCATCGCGAAGACAGAATGCGTGATTTGCCGTACGAATACCGATAATAGGCCGTCCGGAGTGGACAAACTTTTGCACCGTTTCTAAATCGCTTGGCTTCAACGGACGTCGCCGCACGCTGATCAGCAACGCGTTTGCTTCGGACAGAGCTTTCATTCCAGGTACCATAGTTTTATCTTCGGAATCTCCATGAATGATGGAAACTCGCAACTGACTTAGTAGATGCGTTGCGGCAAACTGCGGCAGGGTTTTCGCCGTTTCGTATTCATCCTCCGCAATGAGGATCGCCAGATGGGGGCGGCGATCCATCGAGAATCGAAAAGGGATCAAGTAGTTCGCTGGGGCTGACAAACTGAGCGCTTGAAAAATTTGGTCGCTGGTGGTGGTCGAGCAGACGTATCGCTCGATATGGTCAATGATCAAGTCGGTTCCGGAAAAATGGTTCACGTAGGGCCAGCAAAGAGGGTTGTACATCGTGTCGGTCAAGTCACGGATCAAAGCGACGTTTTTGCCGTGAACGGAGAGTTGTCGAAGCCCAAATGGACGACCGAGCACGCACATGTTTGTGTGGACGCCGCAGATGACTATTTGTTTGATCCCTTTCGATTCGAGGATATTCCAGATTTCATTGCCTGAGTCACTGATGAAATCGAGATCGGAATCGATGGCGATGGTTGGTATCTGCTGTCGCCAGGGGGCGCGCGGGTTTCGGCCTTCGCTGGCGAGTTTTTCTGCCCATTGTTTATGTTCGATAGGGTCGTCATCTTCGCCGCCATCGGATTGGTCGATGGGGTAGGCTGCCGCTTCTTCGCTCGGGATACTGTCGCACCAAGTTGAAATATCCTTGGGCAGGTTGTTCGCGGCTGGCGTGGATTTTGCGCGAGCTCGAGCGGGATGAGCGTTGTAAAACGTCATGCAGTCGCTTGGAGCATGAATGATGGTCGCACGATTAGCGCGTAAGGAGGTTGCAAGTGCATTAATGCGCGGGGCAAGTTCTTGGACGCGACGAACTGCGTTCACACAGTGATGTGAGTCCCAGACATCGCAAATAATAAGTGCTGTTTCGGAGGGCGACCAGGGAGCGGCACTTTCGGTTCGATGAAACTGGCCTTGAAAACCAGTGACAGGCGTTTGCCGAGTTGTTTTCATAATGGGTTCGCTGGCCATGATTGTTTTTGGGACAGCGATAACGATTGCGAGGGCAGAAAGGTTGGCAAAAAAGAGAAATGATCGCTTCGCGATGAAAGACTTTGCGGGAAAGGGAAACAGCAAAATAATCACCTATTGCAATGGATTTTCTAGAGGGAAGAAGTTTGTCTAATTGGATCGTTTTTCCCATGGGAAGTCATCCTCATTTCCAGATAAAGTCGTTCTCCTTCCGTGGGAATCGCAAAAATTAGTCGGCGGGCGTTAGCCCAATGGCACTCACTTTGTTAGCGGAACGGTGCAAGCCGTCCGGTGAGTGTCCAGTAAATGCTGCGAAACCGGAGGGCTCGCGCCCCTCCGCTAAAAAAAACACAATCGAACGTGAGTACCATTGGTCGTTAGCCCCGGTTTTCCGCCATACGAACTTAGAGCGAGTCAAGCATCCGGTTTTTTCAAGCTGTTTTCCTTAGAGTCGTTTTCGGACTGGGGGAGGTGTGTTACCATTTGCAAATGCATGTTTCCTCAGGGTTGCTGAAAACGTGCCTAAATTGATTAGACTACCGAGAAACTCAAGAACAGTCGCGAAGACACTTTCCACCGATTCTCCCGCAGGATCGTGGCAGTCGATTTCGAATTGTGCCCTGATAGCTCGACTAACTTTACAATTTACGGTCGCATGATCCCACTTTTCGTTGTTCTCCTTTTTGCACTCGTCGTAATTTCAGCTGCTGTTTTCCGTCCAAACCCTCCCGCTCGCGGGGTTGGTAGGTCGATCGAAAGCATTTTGACTGTACATCGAATAGCATTCGAGTTTGGCTCATCAGCATCAGCTGATGAATTGCGTTTTGCACCGGCTTTGTTTCGTGCACAATGCAATCGAGTTGACTCGCGTCGAGTGTCGCAATTTAGAACCCAGGCATTCCTTTGATTCGGTCGTACTAACACTGAATTGGCTTTTGCCCGAGTGGTCTCATCAAAACGGTTGTTTTGTTGGTTGAGCCTGTCTATTTTGGCCAACTCGTCTTTCGAACGGTTCTTCGCTGCCTGTTCACTAACAGAAAGACAATTCGTGCTTAACTCGCTTTTGACATTGGTGCCACAGTTCACGCTGTTTGCTCAACCACCAACACCCACATCAGCTACTGGGTGGATTATTCCAGTTGCGGCAGCTATCGTCGGCGCTGCCGTTATGTACGGCATCAATATGCTCCAAGGCCGCGACGCGAAAACTCAGTCCAAACGAACTGAGGAACAAACCAAGTTGAATTGCGAGAATCTAGTCAAGACGGCTGAACTTGAGAAAAAGGAAAAAATCCTTCAACAGCAGTCCAAATTCGATAGCGATATTCAAAAGCAGAAGGACGAGCTTCGCAAGCGAGAATCGACGCTGGAGCGCAAAGAAGAACTTCTTAAGCAATCCTCGGATGACGCTCGCAAACAAGAAAAGCTCGTCGAAAACACACAGCGGAAGTTGACTGAACGCATGGAGGATGTCGCTCGGAAGAACGAGACATACACCAAGCTCATTCAACAACAGCAGACGGACTTAACGCGTGTCACGGGCATGTCGATCGACGAAGCGAAAAAGCAGTTGATGTCGATCTTAGAAAAGGAACTGCAAGGTGAACTCGGCTCGGTCATCCTAAAACACGAGAAGAAAGTTGCTGAAATCACGCAGCAGAAAACACAAGATATTTTGCTCGTTGCAATGCAGCGTTATGCCTCGGCGCAAACGTCCGAGAGCAGTACCAGCACTGTCGACATCCCCAGCGACGACATGAAGGGGCGAATCATCGGTCGAGAAGGTCGAAACATTCGATCCTTCGAGAAGATCTCGGGCTGCGATCTTATCATCGACGACACGCCAGGCGTGGTGATCGTTAGCGGCTTTGATCCGGTTCGACGTGAGATTGCACGCCAGTCCCTTGAGAAACTGGTGGTCGATGGACGCATTCACCCGACACGTATCGAAGAGATCGTTGCAGCAACGGAAAAGCAGATCGAAGCGTTCATTCGCCGCAAAGGTGAGGAAGCGGCCCAAGAAGTCAACATCCAGGGACTTCACGAACGGACCATCGATATGCTTGGTCGATTGCACTTCCGAACGAGCTACTCGCAAAACGTGCTTCGCCATAGCGTTGAGGTGGCGTTCCTTTCCGGCATGATGGCCGAAATGATTGGACTGAATCCTCAAGTCGCTCGACGTTGCGGACTTTTGCATGATATCGGGAAAGCTGCTGACCATGAATTGGAAGGGGGCCACCCAAAAATCGGAGCGGACTTGCTCAAACGCAATGGCGAGAACGAGCAAGTTGTTCATGCGGCGTTGGGCCACCACGATCAATTGACCACCGAATTTCCTTACACGCTCTTAGTCGCAACGGCAGATGCCTGCAGCGCGTCGAGACCAGGTGCTAGGCGCGAATCGTTGGAGCGCTACATCAAACGTATGGAGGAACTCGAAGCAATTGCCAAAGGTTTCAACGGCGTCGAGCAGGCATTTGCGATCCAAGCGGGCCGCGAGTTGCGAGTCATTGTCAGTTCCAAGAACACAGACGATGCCGTCGCAGCCAAGATTTGCCGGGATATCGCTAAGTCTTTCGAGGAGCAGTTAACCTATCCTGGCGAAATCAAAGTTACCGTAGTCCGCGAATCGCGTTTCGTCGAAGTCGCGAGGTAACCATCCAATAGCTATCGATTGCTCCTACCAACCCAATCGTCCCTAAGACGAGGGTTGGTACGAGCGAACCTGTGACTAGCCATGCAAAAAGGCCCAAAGTCAAATAGCTCCACCATGGGCGATCAACAAGAAGAGACCCAATCGATGAAGTTAACCATGTCACCGCTCCGACAATCATCAGGCAGCCAAAAAAAGAAAACCACGGACTAGACTGCGGTTTTGACGAAAGCAAATTGAGTCCCGAATTTGAGACAAGCGTCTCGTAATTAGATGTTCTCGGCGACGGCTTCCGCTGAAATGAAGGCCCGAGCAATGGTTTTAACGAATGCCATTTCGTCACTGCGGCACCGAACTCTGGTTGATCCACTGCGTCCAGGTTGTTTGCCCAGTCTTCCAAATACCCTAGCGATTTCTCGGTCCAATGATTTCTCCATTCGTCAAAATCAGATCCCGGTTCGACTCGGTCTAGCTTGGGCCAAGACCACTTGGAATTTTCCATAGCATCCAGACAAATGTGAGTAATATCCGCGATGGCCTCCGAGCTTTTAGTAGATGGAATGGCGATACCGCCCTGGGATACTCCGACCGAACTGTTTGCAAACAAAAGTGGAGCTGGTTGTTGAATAAAGCCGATCAATTGTGGTGAATCGATAACAGCGTTTTTATGGTTTGTAGCAGGCACCTCGTGCTTCGAAAAGACTCGCACATCGGAACATAGTCCAGACGGTATCCACGCACATCGCACCCGATTGCCTTCTTGCCTGAATGGAACGGGTTTATTGTTTACTTCGACACATAAAACATCAACAGCGTCAGCTATCTGCCACTCCAATTCTCGCTGTTTCGAAACGCAGTTCTCGGTTTTTTCGAACCAGTATTGCGACTCAAGCAGAACAAACCGCTTTGTTTGGGTTGGCATAAAATCGTCGTCGCGCACTTGAAACATAGACATCGCGATCGATGGCTCCGAGTCACGTGCAACATTTTTTTCCCCGTCGGCTTGAATTACGACATCTCTTGCCACTCTATTATTCAAGTCGGGTTGCATGGCAGGATCAATAAGTTGTGATGGTATTCGCTCGATGTCAAGAGCCCGAATCTGTTTCAAGATCTCCAATCCAGTAGCCGAATCTTCGGGACGGAGCGAAAACCGGATTGTCGTAGCAACCTGCGTCGAATCACCCGTGTACGTCGGCTCCGGCAAGTGAATTTGTAGCCAAGCTTTATTCTCGTCTGGGCATGGAACGGAAACAATTCGTGCCTCGCTCTGCCACCGATCCTTGTAGGAGTATGGCACCTCGAGAATAAAGAAAGGGCGCGATGCCACGGAAATCGCTAGCTGTGCTTGCACCACTAGTTCCTTGGGGCTCGCATTGGTGTCTAGCTTTAGTTGCAAAGTGCCCGCTAGCTGTGCGTCGCGATGGATCAATTTGATTCGAGAAGCTGTCTGCCCACTTGACTGGGTATCCGTAGTAGATTTCTGCATGACTTGAATAGGAACGCTTAAGCCGCGCCCATAAAGCATGGTTTGCTCGGATTCGAAGTTCAATGCGATCCGTTCGGTCGCTAGAATCTCCAACGATTGTTCCGATTGAATATTGGTTGGCAACTCAATCCACGGCAGGGATTGCGATCGGGAATCGATGTCATGCTCTGACAGTTCAGCTTGCCGTCGCGCCTGAATCCAGAGATCACTCACATCCAAGAACTTGCGATCGGCCAAAATTTGCAATCTAATTTTTCCGACGCCCTTACTCTGCAAAAATCGAATAGGCCCATTTCGGTTGTACAATTCTGTCACTTGATAGTCGTCAGGCAGTTCAACGACCAATGGCTCAGAGGTTGGACTACTTCCGAACCATGCAATCATCGAGGAAACGCTTTCGCGATTTTGTTCGATACTCCATTTCGTGGTTATTCGCGCTTGTTGAGGCTTGTCTTGAATCGCTTTGGGCTTCAGGATGCCGAACCCGCCGTTCGAAGGGATACGAAGCGAAAGGGCCAGCAGATTCGTTTTTAATTCCGGCCAATCCAATCTGTCCTTAGAGCCGATTGCGGGGATCCAAGTGCTAATTCCCTCGATACTCCAGGATGGGAACGATCGCGCAAAGCGAAGCGTTCCCCGTCTAGTGCCACGCTCAAGGCACTCTGCAAAAAGGACATTGAGGCTTTGAGTTGTCGTCTGCGGAACCCAGATGACGGAAATCTGTCGATCACGCGAGGTCAATGGATTGTTGCCTAAACTATTCGAAGGAGTCTTCCATTCCAAAACGTAGCGTCGCCTAAACAAATTGCTCCCCGATCGCGTTTCCACTAATTGAGCGTCCCCCCATTGACCTCCGACAGGCTGCCACTGCAGATCGGCCTCCATTTCCACCTGCGATCCAAAGGAATGGCTGCGAGGGAAATCAACAATGGTTTTCGCTTGAAGAATATCATTTTGAAGAAATAGTTCCGTATTCATCGTGGGAACTTCGCCATTGTCTATGGCTGTGGTTGCGGTCGCGTTTGACTTAGTCATTGGCGTTCGAATGCTACAATTCAAACGGTCTACTGCCCCCAGCATTGCAACAAATCGACCACCTTCTGGGTCAGTAACTCGTCCGCGAGAAACGATATCAACGGTGTTTTTCGGATCGGTTTGGATTTCGATTGTGGCGTTTGCGATTGGAGGGATCCCAACGTCCAGTAACTGGGACAGCAAGTCTTTGTTCCGGTCCGATTCGACTTGTTTCATAATTGGTTGAGCGATGATTTGAATGGTTTTTCTACCCGGCCGGTCTGGCGTCCAGGTCCAGAATGTACCATTGCTGCGAAGCCTATTTCCAAGACTCAACTCAATACCGTCTACACTAAACCGCGGTAGTTGTAGCTGAGACGCATTCACTGGGAAGCGAACAGGTGCAAGGTCTTCTCCGACGATAAACTCGTATGTCATCGCGAGCTGATCCGTGCGTCCTCGCACACCTACTCGCAAACTGTACTTTGCAGAGAAAGGAAACGTTCCACGTTCTGCTCCCCGAGTTCGCTCCCCCTGGTCCGTCAAACCATTTAGCATTTCCTGTGAGACATAGGCTGACGAACCAACCAATTCACCTGCGTCATCAATGGGCAGAAGAATTTGATAAACACGAGCTTTTTCATCGGTTGCTTTTGATTGTCCGAACGCAACAGAACCGAACGGCGAAGAGTGATTTGCCACAGTCGCGCAGGTAATGAACAGCAGCCCAAGTGAACTCATTTTGATCACGTTTGATCGCAACCCACCAACTGGACGGCTAGCAAGATGATTGGAGCCGGATTCGTTCTCGGATTGGCGATCGTTCCAGGGCGACCACTTTGCCGAATTCCTTTGCGATAGGCTCGACTCGTTATCTAACCGGTTGCGAAGTAATTCGTAAAGTATTGCGCCAAGGAAACCAAGAAATAGTGCGATTAACCCGGTAAACGCAAATCGAGCCACGATGGCCGGGGCAAAATGCGCTAGTACAATGAAGCCTGCACACACCCAAGTTGCAACGTGGTAGCGAAGATGCATCACACGGGGCGTAAAGAGTATTATCACTGCGAAAAACAGGGCGAGTAAAGTTCGATCGGGGGATAAAGGACCAATTCTCAGCGGCTCTTTCGACACAGAGTCGCGGCGACCAGTGTTCGCCTCTGTTCGATTCGGGGCTTCCAAGGCCAATCGCAAGCCAGTCGATTCCCAGTTAGGTACAAGGGCACGCATTGCCGGGAAGTTTGCTATCGATAAAGTGGAGTCGGTTGTAACGGAAGAGCCAAAAACCGTTTCAAAAACTCTTCGACTCCAACCCCATAACAGCCATCGACTGTCCCCTACTAACTTATTATTCTTCATTTCATCGAGTTGTAGCTCTTCTGGTAGCCATAGGTGGTCCTGTCTGGTAGCACACTCTCCGTCGACCACAAAAACTGGCCATTGAAACGAAAAACTCTTTCCCAGGGCCAGAATGCCATGTGATCTCGTCAATCGTGGGCCAGCGAGATCGATTTCATATTCAACGCTACCGTCGGTTTCAACCTGTTGTCCAGGGATCACAAGTCGTTGGCCGTCGATACGAAACGGGATCTCGATCATACCTTTCGAACTCTGGATTCTAACTGCAAACGGCTCCCAACCATTTTCCAATTCGATCACAACAGGACTCGGAGACATTGCCTTGGAGTGAAGAATCAGCGATGCTTTCTGCGAGCCCAAGGTATCGACCGCGACATGAAGTTTGCATACATCGACGAACCATTTTTTGAATGGGTTCGATCTCAACACTCTCGCTGATAAACTCAGTTCGACTTGTCCTGCATTTGCAGGCAGTTCTAAGATCTTGAATCCGGAATCATTGATGGTCCAAACGCCTGATGGTTCAGAGCAATCGAGCATGACATCGCTCGACAGGCTTTGCGCGACTTGCGAAACCATCTCAAAATCCGATACCTTGGGAACAGGAAAAGCGACGTCACTGTCCTCTTGAAACTCACTGTTGACTACCGCCAGTAACATCGGCTGCGGGCCCAGAGTTCGGATGTCAAACAACCACAAACCGTTACCTCCAGTCGTCAACGCGGGGCTTGATGGAAGTGGAGTCAAAGGAACCCACTGATCCTCATCCCGCCATCTCCAGATGACGTCTTTAGAAGGCATTGCAATGGCCAGCGTTTCGGTTCGAACTGAAGTCATATTTAGCTGGATCTCATGCCGAGCACGAATGGTAGAGACGCCCGATCTTTCGATCTCGGTTTTGCTGCTCGCACGATGCAGGACCGACTTTTTTTTCCAAATCAGTTGCTGGGCGACCGTGTGTGAATCCAATCGAAAAAGATTTCCCTTATTCGATTTTGGCAAAAGTGGCTTTTGCCATTCGGAAACAAGATCATCAGAGATCATTTGATCGAGCAACGCATCGCGTGCATCGAGGTGAAATAGGTCGTCTTGCTCTACGACGAGCGTGTCCGTTCTATGCCAACCTGGCAAACGGAAAATGGCCTGACAATCAATTAGACGAGGTTGCCCTACGGATTCGACAGCATCACGAAACAAACGCAACTCGATTTCGGCGACGCGGCTTTTTTGAATGCGATCCCAAGCCAATTGAAACTCACGCGTGGACGGTGTCTCAATCTCGTCTTGAATGGAAATTGGGTCATTGGGATCCATTGAGCTTAGCGATTGCAATCTCCAACCCTTCTGGATTTCCACTTTCGCATGACTCGAATCCTGTTCTGAGAAGAGTAGTTTCGCACGAATAACGGCTGAGGTTCCCATTTCGTCATTGGAAAGACGAGTAAGGGCTTCGCAACGCCGATTCGGAATGGTTCGTTCGAGTCCAAATGAAAGCTTGGGTGGTTGCGCACTCCATGAATACTCAATCCGATTGACGCTGCTGGTTTTCGTGTCCTCAACCGGCTGAACAATTCGGCTTGCCTCACAATTCACATGGGTCAAACGCCAGGGCGATGAATTTTGAACAACCGTGGAGCCTGACATCACGTAACTGTGATCAAACGACGGGTTGGCGGATTCGATCGAGCCAAGATGGTCTGCTGCGAAGGACGAAATAAACTCAGCACTCACATTGACGTAATTGCCTGAATTGGGTTCGAGTACGGCCGGGACCGCAGTCGCAACAATCCACCCCTCTTCGACATTCCAGTCCACATTAATCTGGTTTACCGTAAGCCTGCGCAGCTTCGCTCCGGCCTCTAAACTAAGCCGTAAACGGGGTTGTAAAAGTGAAACGAATACTTCTGCATCACAAAGAGTACGAACCTCATTCCCGTCAATAAAGTGTTGTAAACTTTGCGATCGGACCAGTTGCTCATAGCGTCGCCCTTCTGAATTAGGATGTGCATTTTGAGCTCGATTGTCGCCCCCTAGAGAGATCGAGAACGAAGCGGTTTGGCTACCCCCAAGCTCAATCAACCAAAGGGACTCTGAATTCAGTCCTGTACTAGCTTCTTGCCGAACGCCCTTCGAAAACTCGCTCCAGCTACTCAATCTGCGATCGATCTGAGACCAGTCGGCAACCCGCTGGACGACCGTTACGGAATCTTGTATTTCTGCTTGAGGAGGCAAAGCAAGCACAAGACAACTATTGGCGCAATTTGGGATTTCGAGAGAAAATTTGAGCTTGTTGGGAGAACTCGCGGAATCAGCCTTAGCCGACCAGCCAAAGGTAGATTCGAAATGGCCATCTTTCCGCTCCGATTGCGAAGTGCTTTCGAATGTCGCTGCCAGTCGCGGCTCTCCACGTTCGTTGAAGGTCCAGCCCGGTGACAGCTGAGCGTCTGGTTTCGTGCCATTTGAATTCGAAGGCTGAACGGCGAGCGACCACGGAGCTAACGCAAGGCGGTCAGCCACAAGTTTATCTCCGAGGAAGGTCAAATACGATCTCTCCGAAACAAGATCCGCGCCAATCAACTTCGCAACGTAAAAGGTAGATTGAAGTCTAGCGTTATCACTCGTTTCGGAAGCACCGCGTTTTGCAATTTCAACTTGACTTGTTGCCGCATGCTTACGAATTAAGTCGTCCAGCAGCTTAACATCGATCGGGACAAAATCGTCGACGCCTATGGCGAGAATATCATTTTGCGGAACGAAAATCCTTCGAAAGGGAATGACTACAGCTTGAGGTATCTCGTCCTGAGCTACCGTGATCGAAATAGTCCACAAGAGCAACCACCCTGCAAGCAACACTTGAGAACTACCTCGAACGAAGCGAAATACACCTATCATTTAGTATCACCTACGTCAACTGCCGGGTCGACTGACCGTGGAGTAGGTGGTGCTGATTTCGAAAGCAGTTGACTACCTGGCGCGGCTGCGGTGGATGCAACCGCTTTCGCGAATACATCGGATCCCGACGGGGCAGGTGCTCGGCCCGCGGATGGATTCGTAGCGATTGCGGGGCGAAGTGCAAACACGCTTCTTCGACGAGATTTCCGATCCACGATCCATTTCAATGTAGAGTAAATTACGGCAATACCAATCGCAGCGGCAAGGCATTGGACCAAAGCGATCGAAAGATCCCAGGCCCATTGCGAAAAAGCTAAACTTAGCAAAAGCAATAAGACAATGACCCATGGTCTCTTGATCCACGAAAACTCCATGACGAAAAAAGAACCGATTAGCACAAACAGCGCAATCGGCGTCCAAAGAAGAAATCGCGGAGCAGCCCAAACCTTCATTGAGACGGTATGATCCAGCGAAAAGAAGACGTACTGATTTGTCTCTTCACTCACAAAGCGCTGCGGGGTGGCGCCCATCAAGTTCCCGATTTTTTCTTGGTTCCATTCGCTGCTTCGCTTTAGATAGAGATCTTGCCATTTCCAACGATAACCAGGCGATAGTGTCGACGTATTACCGATCAAATGCACAGTCGTCGGCAATACAACTTGCCAAATTAACGGAGCTCTTGAGCGGCAATGCAATAAGGTTGGCGTGTCAGCTCGAAGCGATTTCCACCACTGCGAATCATTCAATGACCACAGGAAGACTTCAACCACAAAAATGTCTTCGTCAGGTTTACTAGCATCGGGTGCGGTAGCATCGAGAGTCAAATCGACTCGTTGAACATCGTTCAGGCTTCGACTTGCCAACACCTTTCTCCCGTCGACTAGAAACTCAGCGTTTGCTATTTGATTCGCAGGCAATCGGATCGACAAAACTCTTGATTTCGTTTTGATCCGATAGACAAAACGATCACGCTGTTCGCGGGCGTTGACAATAGTTTGCAACCATACCGAATCGATATCGCAGTTCAGTTCGTCAACTTCTGATACAAGACTTTGAACACCAACCACACGGGGCTCTAAACTGGTTCGATCGAATAGAAGCCCCGAGGTCACGAGCTCTTCTCGTGAAGATGATTTGCGATCACCTCCCTCTGCTGAATGGAGTGAGCAAAAGATATTCTTACTGTGAATGAGTTCACCGGCGAACTTAACAATCTCGACCGTATCCTCAATTCGGTCCGAACCAATCCACGGCAATAGCCATTCAAACGAAGAAGGGGTGTTCGTCAATTTCTCGCGATGGAGGATACGCTTTCGGATTATTAACTTTCGTTCCCGAGAAGTGACCGAGATTCCTTTGGCTTCTGGTAAAGAAATTTGCAGCCAAAAGTAGCGTTGTTCCAACGATTGGGGAAGCAAAATGGAAGAGGAGGAACCCAGCTTGTTAACGATAGGGGGGCCGGGAACGGCCTCTCCATCCACGCTCAATTCCAGTTGCCCGACTTCATTTCCTACGTCACTTATTTTGAAATCTTCGATAAACCACTCTTTCGGCAATGCCAATCGCAAATTCGTTGCCACTCCATCGGTATTTGATATAGTCCATGTTTGTAACACATCCAGCCACTCCTTGGTTAACTGCAGTTTGGTTTCACATCGAGCTTGAAGATTAATACCAACTCTTTCTGCATGACCGTTCCATTCAAGCCATGATTTGACCGAAGTTACTCGGTATTTAAGTTCGTCACGGAGGCCAACGGATTGAATCGTGTTTGCGATGGCTGGACTCGTCTCACCTTGCTTTCCCGTAGGCTCAATAAGTCGTTTCAAAGCTGACTGAATCTCGCCTTCTTGCAGCTTGAGAGAAGCGGACTGAACTGTCAAATCACCGCCGACAGACAACGATTGGCGTTGCTGTGATTCTGGGTCCAGCCAAGAAAGCATGGGTAGGGAAAAAGCAAGCGGCTGTTTTTGGGAGCCAAAATTATCTTCGGAAGCAAGGGCTCGCGAGAGCACAAAGGAAATCCCTCTGTTTTGCGGTCGAACACTTTCTTCACGCGTTGGCGGGATTGAAGCATTTGGCTCGACAGGCAGAGGCTTCGCGTCCAGCAATTCACCCAAGCTCACTGGTACAGACGTCGTGCTTTGTTGTGCGTCTTCCTCGTCTGGCGTCGTACGACTCTGAATCAAAGCGAGGTTCAAGTCTTGACCCGATGGCTGAAATTGTACCCGGTCCACAGTCCATCCTCGTACGTCTAACTGCAAGAACGGCAATTGACGCACGTCCCCTAAAAACTCAACTGAACCACTCAGACGTTGGATAGACGTTTCACAAACTACGTTGTAGGTTGCTTTCAACTCAGAGGCCAAATCGCCCGCAACCCATTTGCCAACCAAAGGTTCTGTCTGTTGAGAGAACCCAAAACCGTACGTTAGAGTTTCGCTTCCATCATTCGAGGGCATCTGCTTGAGAAACTGGATGCCAACTTGCGGCTCCCACTGAAAGGAAACATTTCGAGGAACGCTCAGCTCGATATTCCCGATATGACGCTGAATGCCTTCGACACGAGGCATGAAAAAAGATATCGGGTTCGCATCGGTCGCGTTTGAGGTTTGCCATTCAATTGGCAACTCTAACTCCATTCGCGAAAAAGATTCCTCGAACTCAAGTAGAAGAACGGTGTTGGATGCTTCGGATGTTTGCTCAGACTTACTGACGCGAAAACCAGGAAAGGAACTCGCCGCGGTAGTTGGTTCACGCCATTGGCTTCGCTCTGGGAGTGTTATTAAAAAACGTCGACCACCCAAGTTCTTCGGCCCTCGGATCGCCAAATTTGCGATCGCCTTAAAATCGCCAGCACCCGTCAACGGCACGTACTTGGTGAGGCTCTTCACTTCAATCGCTTGCGCTTGTTCGCCCGCGGTTTTTTTAACCCAATTCAATACAACAGAACCTCCTGAGGTTCGAATCAGCGAATTCGAACTCGACTCCGTTGCAACAAATGGTTCGACTACCTCTGAGCCATTTCCGACGATGTTAAGTTCCCATTGTCCTACAGGCAACGCTAGCCTAATGACTGCGGGTGCCAAGGGTAATTCTAGTCGGAGTGAACTGCCTTGCGGAGAAACACGCACGTTAGACAGTGCATCAAACTGCAATTTGCGTCTTCCGCTCCCACCTGGCGATAACCTCCACAGATAGCCAGTTCGGTCGCTCGCAATTCGTATTGGAGGAAACTCGACCACACCATCAGTTGTCGGCTTGCTCGGTACGGCTTGAATATTGCCCAACGCGATGGGAACACTGAGCCATTTGCTGTTCGGCTCAACAAGTTCCGCCTCGGCGTTGATTTGGATTCTGCCGATAACATCTTCAATCTTGATCGATACCTCCAACTGTTCCAACAATTCGGCAGATATGGGAATAGGCCGGTCGTTTTCAGAACTGAGAAACTTCTCGAATGCCTCATACCGGACCTTCGGAACCAAAATCGTTTCACCCATCCCGTTCCGAATGAGAAACGCATCTGGCTGAACACCAGGGTACAAAACATCGGGCGTTTTGTCCGGAAGTATTAAACGTGGCATCCCATCCGTTTCCTGCGAGCGACCAACCGCTGGCCAAAAACACAGAACAGTTGTGAAACTGATTAGCGCAAGCATGCCTCCAATCGCTTTGCTTTGAGTCCTTAGCGGTGTAATTGCTGGTCTGGGAAACAAACGAAAAACCAAACTGCGATGAGCTGAGGAGAGGAGGATGCGGGGCAACCTGCGGGTCGCCTCAAATACCCATTTTACGCAATCCTCAAAGGTTTTGGAACCGAATTCGCCACCTCGGCCACCAACCTTGCTCGATTTGACGAAATCTCTTGTCGCCAAAGGCGTTAAGTTCGCCAAGACCGTCAAAATCACTACGCTTTGCGAATT
>Ga0105045_10000689_pt1 | contig 25650 bp, 23 predicted proteins | sample MAT02_FD_78089 | JGI IMG/M metagenome (GOLD analysis project Ga0105045, IMG submission 78089) | Freshwater microbial communities from Lake Fryxell liftoff mats and glacier meltwater in Antarctica - MAT-02 (megahit assembly) | ecosystem: Environmental > Aquatic > Freshwater > Ice > Liftoff... | reverse complement strand
TTTTTAAAACCACCGGAAGCCTATCTACTAATTCATATTCACCAGTTCCACATCCGGCTTTGATTCGTCCGTTAGTTTTACTTTACCACGATCATTTCTTACAATTCTTGAAAACAACGAAATCTCTTTATCAAACAAAAAACGGAAGAAAAGTTTTGTCCAGGAGGTATGAAAAAACAACGTATTATAAAAGGTGGGGGCACCTTCCCTAATCTTAGGTAATCTGTTCCATGGTATAGAAGGAAAATCATGGTGCTCATTGTGAAACCCTACATTGAAAGCAACTGTATTGAGTGGTCCATAATAACTATATGTTTCCTGCTCGCCATGAGTTAAATAATGTTCCTGTATCCATCTGGCTCCGAGCGGGTGAAGACCAATAGAAAAGAAAAAACTAAACAATAAAAAGAAGATTGCCTTTGGCCCGAGAAGCATTGTAATCAATAGCGTAAAAGCAATTTGCACTCCCCAGTTTAAGGCCACCCATCCATCAAATGGTTTAATTTCCTTCAGTCTGCTGATTCTAAAAACCTGGAATAGCGGATAAAACAACAACCACAATACTTTTCCAATGAAGTAATTATTAATCAATTTCGCTTCCCATTTATTTGGAAGATCTGCATCAAGCTCGTGTACTCCTTGAAAAGAATGGTGTTTGATATGGTATCTTTCAAAAGAAACCGAACTTGGGAAAAGCTGCGGTATGTTGGCCAATATACCAGCGAGTCGGTTGGCTTCCGGCTTTTTAAACAACAAGCGGTGGGCACATTCATGTATCATTACAAACAAAGCATGATCTGCAAAAGCACCTAGCAAATAGGCTGCTGCCACAACTATCCACCAGGACTGGTCTGCTACCAGCCAGGCCATTACTACCTGGAAAGCTACCAGGCCAATGATGGCAAAAATAGTCAGTGGATTCTTACCAATCAAGTTTCGGATACCGGGATGTTGTTTTAAAATTTCTTTAGTCCTGATTCGATGTGGCTCAGATAATTCGGAGTACACAAAAGATTCTTTTCTTGTCATGGATGGAAAGTTATCACTTTTTTGCAAGTATACTGTTTACAGTTTAAATCAAAGGGTTTTGTTTAGATTTATTGCCTCGGATTTGTCTTTTTCGTGCGAATTTATCAAACTCCACTTGTTTAAGCTATGTATTACTGATTTTTGAGGTGATAATTTGGAAGATTTACTTTTGAATAAAGCAAAATAAAAAGGCCATCAGAAAAACTGATGGCCTCCGGCTGCATTGGCCGGCAGATTATTTTTGGGGTGCTCGGTTAACAGTAAGTTACCAGAGCTGCCCATGACTGATCTGTAGATTGCATGTATACCTCCTTTTTGTTTGGTGAATTACAATTAAAAGTACAGCATTTTTCACGTTGTTTCACAAATAGGAAGAAAAATATTGGCATACATATGGTTAGGATATGTAAGTGGGTATTTTTTAAATCCTATATTGGTTCCTCCAAATTATATTTCCAGTTTTTCCAATACCATTAATGTCTCCATCATTTTATTCCAGGCAAGTTGCCATTCTTCTTTTGCAGAATGCACTTTTTCATGTTCCTCACTACCACCACTTCCCTTTTCTTTCATATAGTTTTCCAGCTTTTCGAGGGCTTCTTTGTTCAGTTCTTCTAGTTTTATTTTATGGTCCATGTTTTTAAATTTTTATAAACAAAAGGTACGTAAAAAAGCCAATGAACAAAAATAGTAGCAGGGAATGGTAATGTTTGCATTTTTGGAAATCTTCCAATTTTCAGCAAATAATTAAATCATCTGAATTAATTGAATTGTGTATTTAAGTTGTAGTTGAGGTGGCAAAATTTGGGCATTTGGCAAGTAGATAGTATTTACATTTGCACCTAAATTTGAACCATGAAAAAAGCAATGCTTTCTTTTTTGATGATAGCCGCTGCTGCGATTACTTATGCGCAAACGGAAATTAATATTGCGGATGCCGCTAAGCACGAAGGTGATTCTGTAATTGTCTGCGCAAAGATTTTTGGAGCCAGGTATTTTGAGAACGGAAAAGGGGCGCCCACCTTGCTCAATGCAGGTGCAATGTATCCGGAGTCTCCTTTAACTGTTGTTATTTTTGGAGAAAGCAGAACGGCTTTTGCCAATAAACCAGAGGCTTTTTATACCGATAAAAACGTATGTGTAACCGGACGAATTACCATGTACAAAGGAAAACCTCAAATTGTGATTACAAAAGAAAGTGCAATAATGGTAAAGCCTTGATAAATGATGTATTTGGCGTATGGTACACAACACATCAGCTTTTTCAATATTTAACCCTCCATTAATTGGTAAAAATGGCTTGCAGCTATTTACTGTAGTTCATTCTTTCCATTCATCAATCCGTCACTTAATAATATTAAATTCGCTTTTTTAGTAAGGCTATATTTCCCTATTTGATCAGCAAATTTAACGGAGCTGCTTCAGACTTGTTCTGGATGTGTAGAATAAGAATACTGGATGTTTAGTTGGGAAAATATTTCTCAAGAATGGTATTGATCATTTCTACTGTGATCGGTTTATTTTGAAAATCTGCCACCGCTTGTATCCCCAGCGCTTTTACTTTGTCATCAGGGTTTAACGATGTTGAAAGCATAATGATAGTGGGTTTGATTGGGAAATTATTTTCCATCATTTTGTAATGCTCTAAAAATTCCCATCCATCCATAGCGGGCATATTAATATCCAGAAATATGAGGTCCGGAAAGGGAAGTGTATTTTGCCGCTCGTTTAAATGACCACTGTCTGCAAGATAATTTAATGCGGATTTAGCTGTTTGCTTGGTTTTTACATGTACCGCACATTCAGCTTCTTCAATAATAAAATTGCTGAAATAGTTTGTGGCTTCGTCATCATCAATCAATAAAATACAATTCAATTTTTGCTTCATAATTACTGTTCTCATGCGATGGTAAAATGGAAAGTAGAGCCTTCCATTGGGGTCGATTCTAACCAAATTTTACCATCATGTAATTCAACAATTTTTTTACTGTGCGATAAGCCAATTCCCGAGCCTTCATACTCGCTTCTAGTATGTAAACGCTGAAAAATTAAAAATATTCTATCGTAATATTCTTTTGATATACCTATGCCATTATCGGCAACAGTAAAATGAAAGTATTGGTCCTCTTTCGTGCACCTGATATGAATTACAGGCTTTACACCGGGTCTTTTAAATTTAATTCCATTTGCAATAAGGTTTTGAAATAATTGTTTCATTCCTACCGGATATCCTAAAATGGCTGGCAAATTTTCAACTTCTATCCTTGCCTGGCTTTCCTCGATCATATTTCCCCAATCGGTGGTTATTTCTTTTATCAACTGGTTGCAGTCAATCAGAACCCTTTCTTCCTCGTGGCCAATTCTGGAATAATCCAATAGTTCTTTTATTAGCACATTCATTCTTTCTGAAGATTGAATGATATAAGAAAGATATTTTTCTCCTCTTTCATCAAGTCTATCGCTGTATTGCCGTTGAAGTAATTGTGCGAAGTTGTTAGATGTTCCGATTGGTTCCTGCAGATCGTGGGATGCAACAAATGCAAACTGCTCCAGCTCTTTGTTTTTCCGCTCCAATTCTGTATTTTTTATGGCAAGGTTCGACTGCGACAAAATGAGCTTAGCATTGCTTGCGCTCAATTGATCTTGCTTTTTTTCTACTGCTTCTATGACTTTATTTTTATTGCTATTGATATAAAAACACTGGAAGGAAAGCATCATTGTGCTGATGCTGGTAGACAAAAAATAATAGAGAAAATCAAAGTTTGGCTGATCGCCGATAAAACTGTCATTGATCCATTCCTTTCTAAAAATGCTAACCCCAAAAAAATATAAGAGATGAAAAAAAGTCAATGCGGTAAAGAAAGCGCCTCCTATTCTACCCAACTGCATAAATGCCGTCAATATAATCAAAGTGAGATAGATGTTTGCCGAATTTTTAATGCCTGCGGAGTTATAAGTATCCACATGAATGAGCAGAAACCATAGCATCAATATAATTATAACAGACCATAAAATTTTTTTATGATAAAGCAGTGCAAAGTAATTATAAAACGCAGCAAAGAAAAGAAAGAACATGGTGTATAGCACGACCGAACCACCAGGCTTGATTACCATAATCTGTATTGTAAAAATCAAAAAAACAAATACAGTAATAAAGCTCGCTGTTTTAAATAGCCGGAAGCGCTGTTTTGCGGTAATGTCTTCCTTATCGAGTTCATTAGTAAATGAACTCAGTAACAAAAGATTTTTCAGGTATTTCATTTTATTCAATATGTACGTTAGATTATATTCCGTGTCCCAATACATATTTACACCTATTGAAATATGATGTCCGGCAGACCGGCAAGGGATGGAAGGATAATTGCTTTTCATCTCCAGATCATCAGTTATTCACTATGGTAGGCACTTTAATATATAATGTATAATGCTAGAATCGTTAGTTTATTATACGGAATAGAAATAAAGTAAAAAAGAGATCCGGCAGAACTGGTCAAAATGCAAGCTGCTTATTTAAGTTTCTTTCCCCTATTTTTGCGGAAAATTTATATGGCAGCTACAAAAATTACAGTAAACAGCAACGGATCACTTAAAATTGAAGGAGATTTTGAAATCGTTGATCGTTCAGGGAACAAATATGATTTAGGTGGAAGAGAAGTTGTCGGCATTTGCCGGTGCGGACTTTCAAAAAACAAACCATTTTGTGATGGTTCTCATAACGGGCATTTTGAACATGATGCACAGGCCTTTGCCTTACCGCCTAAAAAAACAGTTTAATTGAACCAATAAATTGTTAACCAAGAAAGTTCATCTACTTCATCAATTACATGGTGCAATTGCTACAGTAGATGAACTGTTTTCAATAGATACCTGATAATAAATCGGTTTCCTAAAAAGAACGAACCATCGTCATGGCCTCAACTGCCATTTGCTGGTTATATTCAAAAGTTAACTGTTTGTGATTGATAGTGTCTACAATGGTTCCAATTAAACAAAGCCCTCCGGTAAAAAAATATAAAATCCCCATTCCTATCTGGCCAATCACAAATCGCTGAATACCACCTGCACAAATAAAACCCAATAAACAACATAGCAAAATGGTCTCTGTCTTTTTTCGCCTGCCGTTATAAATAGAAATGAACAACTGGATTTTATCGTCCGGCAAATTTTGGGTGATGGACTGCAGGTAAGCAAGTTCATCAGGTTCTACAGTGGGTACCTGCATCAACAAATCATTTCGCATAATTTTTTTTTTGGGGATGAATTAATTGTGTTATTCTGTGGGAAATAATGATCAAAGCGGGCAAGCCCATCAGATGTTCATTAAAGGATAGTGCTAATCTGCCACGTAAAGCGTGATGAATAGAATGTCCCAATCCACAACCGGGGCAATGCTCAATACCTATCCAACGAAATACGCAAAGCGAAGTTTGTAAGTCATCTGGGTTTAAAAAGAAAAGTAACAGGATGGCTTTAAACCAAAACAGTAACTCAAGATGTTGTTTTATCCACTTCATTAAGTTTAAAAGAATGAATGGTGGTTGGATCATAAAATAAATCAGTTAAAATGCGGTTGCCGAAATAATTTTTCTTTCGTAGAATGCCAGGTTGAAATAAATTTTAAACTGCAGGCTTTTTTGATCCGGGTTCATCTTCGTCTTTTAATTTTGCTTTTGGTTCGGGCAACTTACCTCGTTTGTAAATGATCAATCCATTTAAAAAATTGCGTAAAATCTGGTCGCCGGCTTCCACATATCCCGGATGATCTTCATTTCTAAAAAGATCGCCGAGTGCTCCTTTGGTGATATCAAAATCTACCAGTTTTAGTATTTCAAGGATGTCGTCATTGCGCAGCGAAAGGGCTACCCGTAGTTTCTTTAATATATCGTTGTTGCTTAACATGAAGTAAATTTAATGTATCATTTGAAGGGCTAAATATAGCAAAAATGAATCAATGCTGGCTGTCTTCTTTTTAGCAGAATCTGCTGTCCGTTTCATACCAATCAAATGCAAGCACTACCGAAAACGCATGACATCTGCCGGAAGAATAGCGCAGCAATCAATTGAGCCTTTTTCTAAAAGCTAACCCCGGAAGAATTCTGCTAGAAGTTTGACAACCCTTACACCCTTCAAATCTAATTCTTTGAAAGAAATGCGGATTGTGCGGAATTTTTTTGTTCAGCCTTTTTAAATAATTTTACCGTGCCAAAGCCTGCAATAATTTACTGGTATCAGTTGAAACAAATATTAACCAACCATCAATGAAAATATTTTTAGCTTTTATAACACTGGTAGCTTTTTGCATAAGCTGTAATGAAAATTCAACTACAAAGACTCAGGTAAAGGAATCTTCCCAGGCGGTACCTGTTATTAACTATGCCGTTACAAATTTTTTCCCTCACGATACAAACCTATACACAGAAGGGCTGCTGGTGCATGAAGGAAAATTATTTGAAAGTACCGGATCTCCCGACGAACTTCCTCAAACAAGATCACTGATTGGTATCATTGACCTCAGTACCGGTAAAATGGATGTAAAGGTGGAGATTGACCGGAAGAAATATTTTGGCGAAGGAATCGTAATCCTGAACAACAAATTGTATCAGCTTACCTATATGAACCAGCTCGGTTTTATTTACGATCTGCAAACATTTGAAAAAATCGGGCAGTTTAATTATGCCAATAAGCAGGGGTGGAGCTTAACCACCAATGGAAAGGAAATCATCATGAGTGATGGCACGGATAGACTTACGTATTTGGATACAGCTTCGTTAAAACCCATCCGAACGTTGGCTGTAACTGAAAACGGAATACCATTGGAGAAATTGAACGAACTGGAGTATATAAAGGGTTTCATTTATGCCAATGTATTTACGACTGGCATGATCGTTAAAATCGAACCTTCCAATGGAAAGGTAGTAGGTCGGCTTGATTTTACATCGTTGGAATTTGAGGCAAAGAACAAGAACCCCGATGCGGATTATTTAAACGGGATTGCTTACGATTCAGCAACCGATAAAATTTATGTAACGGGAAAGCTTTGGCCTAATATTTACCAGATAGCATTTGCGCATTAGTAATGGGGTCATTGAATGCCTCTATATTGTTTGGCAACAGATAAGTGTATCGTATCATACCGAAGATTATGCTACCGTTTTCAATCCTGCAATTCATTTCGATTTTGAAAGTTCTTTTGGGGCCGTTTGATGGAATGTCACCAATCACTTTTAAGGAAAACAATGCGCCTGCTATGATTAAAAAATAAAACCGCCTGGTCTTCTGAAACGTTCTTTTACTTGTTAAGGAATTAATAAATTTCAGGATAAATATGCGCCTGCTTTTAAATGCGCTCTTAAACCCATTATTTTCCGGCTGGGTGGTAGTGTTGTTTTTTATTATTTGATAACTTTCCACTACATTTAGCAATAATCTTATCATCAGTAAAAATTAAATCGATTTTCATCAGCCTGTCTAATTTTATGGAAACAAACGTACAAGAATTGCAAAGTGCCACCGATTTTGTGCTACAATTATTTGCAGACCAGCAGGTGAACCTTGACTATTCTCCCGAAAGCATACAGCATTTGGACACTCTTTTTGAACGTGAATTTATCAACGGTATTTTTATCAATGGTGCCAGTGTTTTTGCACAGTACCAGGGCCTGATCATGACTGGCATTACCGGGTATATTGCGCAAGTGATTTTGCAACATACAGAAAACGCAAGGCTTTGTTTTGAGGATGATGATGAAAACTGGTTTATCAATTTTGCCATTGAATCAGCAAGCGGTAAAAAATTAATGCCAGGTCACCGGGTTTTAAAAAGGACCTATTGCGGCGATGATGACCTGCTTTATTCTTATGTAACAGATGCCATCCACTATTTTAATGAACCTGTACCTAAGTATAACTTTAAAGCATCATTCGTGAAACTGATGGATTATAAAGATGCCAACGGGAAACATTGGTGGAAGTTGTGGTAGAAATCTTATAGAATCAACGTTGGATTTCTTTTAGCTGATTACCTGAATATCACCGTTCCCAATTGACTGGTAAGGTCTATTTCTATTTTTTTAAGGTGCTGGTGTATTTGCAGTAGTACCATTTGCTCTTCTGCATCCTGCGCTTTTTCCAATTCACGTTGGTTTTGTTCTATCAGCCGTTTTATTTTTCTCAGTTTCAGGTAATTGACAGTGCTGAACACTTCTTCTTTGTAAAGTTCTTCACGGGTTGCAATTTTCCCTTCGTACACTTCTTTCCAGTTGTGACTGATTTCATAATTGTAATCCATCACCTCTATTGATAAATTACGCATTGTATTATCCTCGTGGTACAAAAAGGTTTTTGAAGTCGGTTCCAGCCCTTCTTCGTAAAATCCCTTATATATTTTTAACAGGGCAATCAGGTCCTTATTGTCAATCAATTCTTCCAGTTGATTTAATTCAATTTCTGAAAATATATGATCTGCTACCCGTTGCTGGTCATTCCATGTTTTCAATCCAAATTCAATCAGGCTTCTTACCATTGCTCTTTCATGTGGCTCATCTTTATTCAGTAAAGCAGCGGCATCATCTTCTACTTCTGCAGGTGGTCTCGTCTCCTCGTTTCTGTTTTGAGCATTCTCTCGCCCACTCCTTGTTTCTTCTTTGGTTATTTTGTCACGAATGAATTTATTTACCAGCGCATGTAAACCTGCTTCTTCAATTTTCAGTAGTTCAGCACACTGCTGAATGTAGTCTTGTTGTTTGGTAAAATCCTCCGCCTTATTGATTTTCGAAATGGTTTCAGCTACCTGGTTTACTACAGCCGATTTTTTTGTGCTGTCGTTTCCGGCATCCTTTAACATTACGCCCAATTGAAACAGGATGAAATCTTTCTTGTTGTTGGCAACAAACTCGGTAAATGCAGCGGGGCCTACTTTGTTTACATAACTATCGGGATCTTCCTTATCCGGAATCAATACCAGCTTTACATTCAGGCTTTCTTCCAACGCAAGGTCAAGCCCTCTTAACGCTGCTTTTATACCGGCATTATCGCCATCATAAATAATGGTGAGGTTGTTGGTGTATTTTTTTACAAGCCTCAACTGATCTGGTGTAAGCGAAGTACCACCACTGGCCACCACATTTTCAATGCCAGCCTGGTGCAGCGATACCACATCGGTATAGCCTTCTACCAGTAAGCATTCATCCGCTTTATCAATAGCCATTCTTGCAAAATAGCTGCCGTATAATATTTTGCTTTTTAAGTAAATTTCATTTTCAGGTGTATTGATGTATTTAGGTGCCCGGTCGTTCGTTTTTAGAATACGGGCGCCAAAACCCAACACCTTTCCACTTTGATTATGTATGGGAAAGATGATTCTGCCGCGGTAATTATCCACCGGCTTTTCGTCCCGAATGGCGACCAGTCCGCTTTTTTGAAGCAGATCTACATTGTATTGCGCATTGATGGCAGCTTTGGCAAAGCTATCCCGTGCTTCGGGGTTAAAACCAATCTGAAATTTTTTGATGATTTCCTCTCTAAAGCCTCTTTCTTTTAAATAGCTTAAACCGATATCCCGGCCTTCTTCCGTATTGAATAAAAAATCACTGAAAAACTTTTGACCAAAATTGTTGATGATGTATAAACTATCGGCGCTTTGTTGTTGAAGTTTTTGCTGAGGGGTGGTTTCTGTTTCCTCAATTTCTACATTGTATTTTTGGGCCAGCCATCGCAGGGCTTCTACGTAACTGTATTTTTCAAGCTCCATTATAAAGCCAATGCTGTTGCCACTGCGACCACAACCAAAGCACTTATAAATTTCCTTAGTCGGCGACACCGTAAAGGATGGCGATTTTTCATTGTGAAAAGGACACAAGCCCAAATAGTTGGTGCCTCTCTTTTTTAATTTAATAAAGGAACCAACGATTTCAATAATGTCGATCTTGCTTAAAATCTGTTGTATGGTATTTTGTGAAATCAATATGAAAAAATTAAAAGCTGTTTTGGGCAAATGTAACGTAAGAAAAGAGCAAGGGATAAGCCAATGTTATATTTTTATGTAGATGTTGACAGATTTTTGTTTAATGTGGCATGATTTGTGAAATTTCAGGCTGCATTTAATTTGAATTAATAACAATCAAATACCTTTGGGTTCTAAAATTTACACAAATGAATAAATTCTTCCTATTAATGGCGTTTAGCCTTATTATTTCTGCAACGCATGCGCAGGATATTAAAGAAATTAGAAATTTTACTTTGCTTGGGCAAATACAAAAGGCAAAAGATTTGGTTGATAAATACCTGACTGTGCCAAAGAATGCTGCCAAAAGTGAAGGGTGGTACTACAAAGGTTTTATTTATAATCAACTTTCTAAAGATTCCACTAAAAGTTTAACCGAAAGTGCTGCACTGAAGGACACAGCCTTTCTTGCCTTAAAAAAATACCGTGAGATGGATCCGAAAGCAGAATTATTGGCAGAACAAAATAATTCACCTTTATTCGACCTATACGTTGGGTACTATTCAGAATTGGGGGTGAAGTCTTATGTTGCAAAAGATCCGGCATCTGCTTTTGTAGATTTTAGAAAGGCACTGGAAGTGCATGATTACATTGAGACCAATAACCTGTTAGGGAATAATGGCTTTAAATTTTCTGCACTTGACACCATGCTAACGTTGTACACGGCCATTGCTGCAAATGAAGCTAAAAAGATTGAGGAGTCAACTATATTTTATAAAAAAATTACAGACGCCGAAATAGCGGACCAAACCTACATTGATGCCTACCAGGTGTTGGCTGACCGGTACAAAACTAACAAGGATAAAGCTGCGTTCGCCGATATCATTGCAAAAGGCAAAAAGCTGTTTCCTGCCAATAACGAATACTGGACTGCCATAGAAATTGAAGAAGCTACGGATGGAGTAGGTAAACCAGAAATCTTTACCAAGTATGAAGAACTAATGGTTAAGAATCCGGGTAATTATACATTACCATACAATTATGCAGTTGAGCTATATCGTTACATTTATTCAGATGAAACAAAGAACGTGAATACAAATGAGTACAAGACTAAATTACCAGAAATTTTAAAGCAGGCAATTGCCATTAAGAAAACCGGTGAAGCAAATTTTTTGTTGGCAAACTTCCTGTATAATAATTCAATTGATATTTACGAAGAAGCTAGAAAAATGAAAGCGGTGAAGCCGGATGAATTAAAAAAGAAGAAGGAGTTGCAGGGACAGTCTGATGCAGCCATGAGCCAGGCAATCCCTTACGCAGAGGCTGTGGTAACAGAATTTGCGGGCATAGCAAAACCAAAAGGTTCTGAGAAAACACACTACAAGCAATCATTGGTGATATTGAAAAATATTTACGAAACCAAAAAAGATGATGCAAAAGTAGCCGCTTATGATAAGCTGATTAAAGAAACAGAATAATTCGGTTAAAATATTTAAATTATAAAAAGGCAGCGTGTATTATGTACGCTGTTTTTTTGTTAAAATGACAGGAGCAATTGTTTATTTAATACGGTCTATTATAACTTTCGCAGGTAGTACCAGGTGCTGCTGAAAAGGGTAGTTACGCATCAGGAGAAATAAATAATTTAAACTAATATCACAGATCATTGAAGCGAACAGCTTAGATGATTTAAAGGCTATTTAGATAATGATTCTTTCGGTTAAATAAAAGGGATTGATTTCAGCAATGGTTGGCGAATCGATCAATTAATCTTGGATATTGTTTTTTTTTAAAAACTATTTCTTTAGAGATAAACAACGATGGTTTTTAAAATGCGATTCGGTGATGGGTTGATATCGTTTTAAAAAGTATTCGATGTGTTTTTATTAAAATGGTTCGAACACTATTTTATTTTATTAAAATGCCATGTAGTGCTGGTTAAGATTAAAATACGGTAGCGAATTTCGAATTGCGAAATATTGATCTCCCAGGTTATCCGGGTCATAGTTCACTTGCCAATATTGTTGCATCAATTTAGCAATACCAGCACCGGGTCTAAATCGTATTTGGTTTCATCTATAGAAACCAGCATTTTATCATGCAGTGCGGTACCTAATTTTCTTAAATCAAATTTTTCTTTAAATTTTGCGTATGAATTCCTGATCATGTTATGTAATTCATCTCGGTCAATTACATCTTTCAGATCTATCACATAAGTGTCTTCGCCCACATATTCCAGCACGGTTTGTTTTTCAAAAACAAACTCACAAGTAAACCGGCAGGCAATGCCTTTTTTGGTTGGAGTATTTTTCTGCATCACATCAAAAGTAATATAGCTCGTTAGCTTTTCTCCTGCATTCTCAATTGATTTGATGGGCTGCTGGTAATACCATTTGCTAACTGTAAGTTCTGTTTGTTGAATCATCCTTATTAAAAAATTTTACGTTGATTTTAAATTATTTCACTCACTTTGATCTTACAGTTTTTCATAATGTAAATGACCTTTAATCCGGGAATGAATTGTTCAGATTGGCTTTGGTACCACAGTATCAAAATATTCTATAAAGGTAAATTGACTGGCAATGCAAACTTAGTCATTATTTCTTTTTTTCAGGATCCAGTATAACAGTGTTAACGCTACCAATGCCAAAATCAGTTTACCCTGCCAGCCAAAACGGGTGACTTCATTTACAGAATAGGCTTCCATCAAAAGTGCGGGTATCTTCCCTAAAGAACTGGCCAGCAAAAAAACACCAAAAGTTGCCTTCCCGATAGCAGCGGCAAAAGTAATTAAGCCGGATGGGATAAATGGAATCAGCCTTAAAGAAAAAATGAGGTAGAATGCTTCTTTATTACCAGCTTCCACCAACCGCTGTACTTTTTGGTATTTTTGTAATCCTTTTTCTGCTGTTTTTTTGAAACCTTTCCGGTACAATAAAAAGGCAATCCCTGCTCCCAATGCTTCGCCCAGGAATGAGATGAAGGTGCCATTCCAAAAGCCGAAAAATAGTATATTGGCAGCGGTAATGAATACACTGGGAACAATACCCAATACGGCAACAATGATGCTGATACAAATGCTGATAAATATCGCAAGCTCTGAATATTCCTTAAAAAGATGAAGCAGACTTTCTTGCACTTTTGGGTTGATGATCGGTGAATGGTGAGTGGTGAATTGTGAATGGTGAATTGTGAATGGTGAATTGTGAATGGTGAATTGTGAATGGTGAATGGTGAATTGTGAACGGTAAATTGAATTGTAAAATATTGATCATTCACCATTCACACTATCTTACTCTATGATTACTGTATACTTTCTTTTAAAATCATTTTGCTAAATGATGACTTCCATTGTAAAACCCGTCTTTCCTTCAATGCTCTCTAAATTAAAGGTGCCACCAAATGCTGCAGATTTTTGCTGAATACTGGAAAAGCCTTTTCCGAAATTTACTTTTTTTAAGTTGATGCCATCGCCATTGTCAAAAATACTCATTTTAGTTTTGTCGCTATGGCCGGAAAATTTAATATCAATCCTGGTTGCGGATGAATGTTTAAGGATATTTGAAAGCTGGTGTTGTGCTATCCGGTAAAAAACGGTTTGTAGCCCAATATTAATTTTTGTTAAATCAACATCCTCAACCTCTAGCGTATAATCGATTTGGTTCGTTTCTTTTACATTGGCCAATGATTCATCCAATGCAAGTTGCAACCCCAGCAATTGCAACGAAACCGGAGAAAGTTTCTTTGATAAAATACAAATGCCTGAAATGGATTCCAATAGCAGGATTTGTGCTTCTTCCAGCCAGGTTAGCCCTTCATTGTTTACATGGTTTTTTGCCTGTGCGATGTGCAGATTGATAGCTGATAATACCTGGTTAATATTTTCATACAATTCCTCACTGATCTTTTTTCGTTCATTTTCTTCAGCTTCAAAAATGGCTTTTTGCATGATTTGCTGGTGCTCTTTTCGGATATTTTCAAATTCCTGTTCCAACGAATTTAGCTCAGTCAAATCCTGCATGGTACCAATCAATCGGATTGGTTTATTTTGTGCATCTCTCACTACAAATAGCCGGTCTAAAATTAATTTGTAACTGCCATCTTTACATCGAAACTGGTATTTTCCCCACCACACATGTTGATTGCCCTGTAGTAATTCGTCCAGTGCATTGATGATCCTGTTTTTATCTTGTGGGTGAATATTATTTCGCCACCAGCTATTGTTATCCTCCAATTCAGGATAGCCATGTCCGAAAAGTTCTGTTATACCATCGTTGTAAAACGATTTATTGGTAATAAAATCATATTCCCATATTCCTTCCTTTGTAGCAAGCGACAAAAGCTGGAATCTGTTAATGTTTTTTGTAAATTCACTTTCTGGAATGGCCATATTTATCATTGATTTTTCAAAACGATCCCTACTTCATTGATGTGGTTATTTTAAAATACTTATTGTGTTTATTATGTTGATGATGTTGGGGTGTAAATTTACAGCACATGAATTAAGTAAACGTTATAATACATATAATAATTATCACACGGCTCATTTATTTTAATATATAAAGCGTTAACAAATATCTATTTGCGATTTAGAGTTGGCTGATTGCCTGTTTTTGAGCTAGCCGGTAGCAATGCGAGATCCGCATTTTCAAGCAAAAAAACAGCGTTTACAATAGCCTTGGCATATCATAAACACTGCATTCGTTCGTTGAAACCATGGGTTTCAATTTTGTACTTTTACAAAGCTTAATCTGTTAATTGGGTAAAGTGAATTTTTATTTTTTTATTTCTTTTGTCCTCTTGTGATCGGCTTACCATATTTTTTCATCATCCTGTCTTTTTTCTTAACGATAAAATTCACCTTACTATTTTTAGCAGATTTAGGATGAAACGCAGGCCCCACATCTTCTTTTTTAGGCGCCTTCACCTGGATGATCTTCATAAATATTTTTGGCTTCTCCTCTTCGGTTAACACATCGGACACTACGAGGTTGTCCGGTAATGGTTTGATGGGAATCTGGTATTTCATCAGTCCTTCAATTGCTTCCTTAAATGGCTTTTCTCTTTCTGTGATAAACGTAATGGCGATTCCTTTTTTATCAGCTCTGCCGGTTCTGCCGATGCGATGAATGTAATTCTCCGGCACTTCCGGTGTGTCAAAGTTGATCACATGGGTTACTTCTGCAATATCAATTCCTCTTGCCACAATATCCGTAGCAATGATAAAGCGGTAGTTACCTTCCTGAAATTGTTTTACCGTATTAAACCGGTGGTTTTGTTCTTTATTGGAGTGGATGACACCAGCCGTACCCGGAAACTTTGTTTCCAACTGCTCGTACAACTGGTCAGCGAGTTGTTTAGTTGCAGCAAATACCAATACCTTGGTCATCGTTTCGTCTTCTGAAAGCAACAAATCTAACAGGTTTACCTTGGTATAGAAATTCGGTACTTCATAAGCGGTTTGTATAATGTTTTCAAGCGGTGTTCCTGTGGGCGCAGCTTCCACTCTTACCGGATCATTGAAATAGGTTTCAATTAATGTTTCCACATCTTCTGTGATAGTGGCGGAGAATAATAAGTTTTGCCTCTTTTGTGGTAATAGATCCAATATATTTTTCAACTGTGTACGAAAGCCAAGGTTCAGCATTTCATCCACTTCATCAATCACCAGTCTTTTAATCATTTTTGTTTTAAAGGCACCATTCATAGCAAGGTCATACAATCTGCCGGGTGTTGCTACCAGTATATCCAGGCCTTTTTCAACTTCCAGTTTTTGGGTATTGATATTTACTCCGCCATATACACCTACTACTACCAGGCTCATGTAGGTCGTTAATTCTTTTACCGCTTCTACTACCTGTGCCACCAGTTCCCTTGTAGGTACAATGATGAGTATTTGGGGCGCTTTATCTTTACTGAATTTCCATAGCCGCAGGCAGGGAAGCAGGTAAGCAAACGTTTTACCAGTGCCGGTTTGCGCTATGCCACACACATCTCGTCCAGACAATACAATGGGGAAAACCTTATGCTGGATGGTAGTAGGGTTGGTATAGCCCCGATCATCCAGTGCAGATAGCAAGGGCGTGTTTAAATTTAAATCATCAAATGTCATATATTCAAAATAAGCGGCAAAGGTAGTTTTTAATTATTTGGCGGGATAGCGGGCGAAATTGCAGCAGCCTGATAGCAACTTGGCAACTTGGTTTTAAGCATTCTTACCGGCATCTCTAAAAACTCATTTTTTTATTTGACCTCACCTTTAATTCCTCCCGAAAGGACGGGACAAAGTCTTTAAAAGAGAGGAAAAGGTATGTTTTAAGAGATGCCCTTAAATAAATAGAATCAACAAAAGGCAGGTAACCTTTACGTAGGTTTTAAACGCCATCAGAAAAGTTGTAGGTTTTGGTTGTTGTTAATGCTTTTTATTTTATCCCCAATCGCTTCCTGCTTTCCATGTTAAATTGAAACTGCTCTTCTACAGGTATTTTTACTCTGCTGTTTTTATTGATATCCTTTCCCTCTTTTGACCACAGTACAGGATAGAAATTAAATACTTTATTTCCTTCGAGTTTGGATACATCTTTTTTCCAGTTGGTCCACCGGAGGTTTTGATAAAATTCATTTAGATCATTGTTGAAACAGAAATATAAAAAATCGGTATAGGTTAAATCCAGTGGTTCCCATACCAGCCTGTCTGGCGACAGGTAATAAGTTTTGCCCATGTCTTTTCCAAAAGCGCCGCCGTTGATGGCGAAAAATCCTCCTATGGCATCGTCTGCTATCAGCAGGTAAGCAGGGGTTTGACCAAATTCCTGAATCGATTTTCCCTTGTTCCAATCTGGTATTGAACGGCTGATGGCTTTACTGCCGGAGCCAAGAATTCTGATCCAGCCATGATCAACCAATATGCCGCCTGTTTGATAAATGATGGCTCCCATCGGTGATCGGGTAGTGACCTGTATTTTTAGCAACGCATCATTTGCCTTACTGCTATCAGCCGGAAGTATCTCCAACTGGTTGGTGGCAGAGTCAATCATTTGTTGCACAAAGGGCCAGCCGGGATCTTTTGTATTGATTAAATCTTCCAGCTTCCTCAAATTATTTTGAGCAAATACATTCAATGATAACAGTATTAAAATCGCAACTGAAAATAATTTTACCATTTTTTGGGGATTGTTGAATAGAAGAAAGAAATAAAAGAAATTTCAGATTTACTTCCTTTAAGTTATGGTAGCAAAGTTAATCCATCGCTAACAACAAAGGCAGAGGATATATTTTTTATAGCTTTCCAAACAATGAAATGTTAGTTTGGGTAGTGGTTATTCTCACCACCAACCATCTAGTTTTGTTATTATAATATCCAGATCATTATCAGTTGACAGATAGTCAATCGAAAACAATTTTGAATTTTCAGAGTCGGGCTTCCCTCTCCTTAGGAGAGGGTTTGGGGGTGAGGTCAGGCATGCCTTAAAATAATCGAAAGTTTTATAACCTATAATAATCTCTTAAAAAAACATTTACTGCTTCAATTTCACCACATCAAAAGCGGGAATCTGAAATGCACCAAGAACCATTTTTTTAATGCTTTGCAAACAATGAAATGTAAGTTTACTTTTATAAGAATTTACTGGCGTTAAATTTGCAACAGCGACAAAAATAATTCAGTACTATAAAAATAAACGGGCAAATAAAATCCAATCATTCATTCAAAAAATAATTTGTGAAATTCAGTTACATTCTTCTTCTTCTTTCCAGTTATCAGCTTTTTGCGCAGGATATTTTTATTAACAAAGACACCACCATCAACAATACCTGGAACCTACCATCCGGTGCTATCTTGAAATTTGGCAGCAAAGGTCATATCAGTGGCAAGGGAACCATCAGGGGCGGCATCATTGATGCAGCGCCGGGGCAGTGGATTTTTGATACTACGTTAACCATCTCTCCGGAAGGTACCTATGGTAGCGACTTTAGCGCTAAATGGTTTGGTGCAGGCCGGGTAAAAGACAATAGTGAGGCATTGCAAAAGGGCATCAACACCGTATTGGCCAACAACGGAACACTGCGTAATTTTTTCATACCCAAAGGCGTGTATAATTTTAATAAATCATTGATCATTGCCAATCTGTATAAAGGGCAATATGCTGGTTGTACCATTCATATTTATGGAGAAACTTCCTTTTGGGATAGCGGCAGCGGAACTACTTTGAGGTACACGGCAACAGATGGTTTTGCAATTGGTCTGCAGGTAAATAAGGGAACAGAAATGAATAACCTCACCATCTCCGGTCAGTTTAAATCTCCGGCAGGTGCAGATTCCAGTTACTATAATATTCCTTATGAAAAATACACCGATGCCAATGGCAAATGCGGCGAATTGTACGCAGGTATTGTGATTGACTACGATGGTTCAAAAAATTCAAGTGGTTCCACTGGTGTTAAGATTCATGATATGTGGGTGGGTAATTTTAGTATCAATTATTTGGTAAGCCCCAATGGTAAAACATTCAATGCTGATATTTTAATTTTTGAAAACATTCGTTGCGGTGATGCCAAAATAGGCTTTGCATCCGGGCAGGCACAGGAAAAAGGAAATGTAATCCGGGGCATTTATTCCTGGGGTAGCATTCATACATTGATTTCTGTAGGCAGGTATGGTAAATCGCAGGCCGGCAATTATACCATTGACGGCGGTAATATCGCCGGCAGGTGCATCCGGCTTTTTGATATCAGCCAAAGCGGCTGGTATTCTACCACCATTGCCAATTTATTTTCTGAAAGTATTGCAACTGTGGGGAATGTTTCTTCACAAATCCCTACCGGTATCAGCAATTGCACTTTTCATTTTGTGTTTCCACAAGTCATCGGCCGACAAACCCTGTTCTATTCCAACAGCGATAAAACAAAATTTAGCAATTGTATATTTAGGTATTATGGTTCAAAAGAACCGATGAAGTTTGGCGGCTATGCCATTTATGATAACTGTATTTTTAGCGGTCCAATTGTAAAATAAAACATGACTAACAAGTCGCTATTAAATCATTGATAAAAATCGCTCTGGTTCAATTTTATCGCAAAGCGTTACCAATCATCCAATGCCTGGTAACGCTTACGATTACCTGGTAAAATAATATCATCTACCGTTTCATCTGCTTAATTTTAAGCATTCATCTTTTCAATTATTTATTGCCTACTTTTAATATCAAATCTTGTGTATGAATAAGCTACTTTTTATCTCCATTATTACTTTTTTGATGTTGTCTGCTAACGTTTCGATTGGCCAAAAACCAGGCTCACTTTTCAATGGCAGTGACCTCACAGGCTGGCATGCAGATGTGCCTGAAATGGATACCAATGTAAATGCAAAAACGCCCTTCATCATACGAAATGGTATACTGGTAAGTCTTGGTACACCCGGCGGCCACCTGATTACGGATGCTATTTACAAAAACTACCGGATCGATATTGAATACCGTTTTGCAGGAGTGCCTGGCAACTGTGGAGTATTGGTACATTGTTCTACTCCAAGGTCTTTGTATAAAATGTTTCCCAAGTCGATTGAAGTACAAATGGAGCATGGTAATGCTGGTGATTTTTGGTGTATCGTGGAAGATATTGTCACACCCAATATGGAAGCAAGACGTGGACCAAAAGCCGAATGGGGTGGCACAGAAGGCAAAGAACGCAATATCAAAAATCTGGTGGATAAATCAGAAAAACCAGTTGGCGAGTGGAACAAGATGACAGTAGAGTGCTTGGGGGATACCGTAAAAGTTTGGGTGAATGGCACACTCGAAAATTTTGGATACCATGCAACCGCTACCAAAGGTCAGATAGCCCTGCAGGCGGAAGGCTCCGAGGTAGAATTTAGAAAAGTAGAACTGACTCCAATCAAAAAAATTAGTAAGGATGGAAGGGATTGATTCGAATGCTGTTTCGCTTAACTCCAACCATCCAATATTAGCCAAAAAAATGAACCATTTACGCATGTATCCAAAAAGCATGTTCCGCAAATTGTTCTCCCAACCACCAGTCGGTACTACCTCTTCCAAATTTAAAATTCCTGCTGCCGGCCTGGCTTTGCAGTGGTGCAAGTACGGTTCCGTTAGCATCCCTCTTGGCAGTGCCGAGTTCATTTTCTGGTGCCACTATTACTACATGTCCCGATCTGCCATCATCCTTGCGTCGGGCAATGATCAATCCGATACCGCCAATATTAGCAGCGTTTTGAAGTTTGGTGAGTTCCCCGGTTTGCCTCCAGCCAAAGCGTTCACCAAAATCCCGTAGCCACCTGAATAAATTATTGGCCCGCATTTCTTCGATGGTATTTCCATATAAGGGTTGCACTATTTCATTGGAAGCCAGTTTTGCAATGGCACCGGGCGTCCACCAAACTCTTGGAAAATACACACAGGCCAAAAAACAATAATCATGTGCATAGATATTGCAAAAAGTACTGTTACCAAGCGGCTGGTATCTTTTATGGGTTGGCTTATCTACATTCAGCCAATCGATGATGGTTAGCAATGATTGTTTGAGATCAGCCGGAATGCCGGTTTGGCCTCTGACAGGTTGACCCGGTTCATTTAGTGATAAGGCGCTGGCGATGGCGGTTCTTTTTGTAATCGAACTTGCTGTTCTCGGCATGTAAACTGCTAAAATACCTGTATCAGGATTGGTGGTGGATGGCTCACTAACCGGTATTATCATATTGTCTTTTACCAACTCCAAAAATTCCTGCGCTGCATAGCCTCTGAAATAGGCGCCATTTAAACTTGTTTCTACTTCCAGAAATTTGTCGGTTGCTTTGCCCGATAGCCAGCTTACGGGGTGACCATTGGGTAGTTTGGTTTTTACATTGCTACCCTGATTGTTACGGGGCACTTTTGGCTCACTCCTCAGGTTGAGCTGGTTGCTGGTAACTTTTACCTGGTAAATTTTCTTATTTGATAAAACCGGCGTGGGCGGTGGTAAGGGGGCAAATGTGGTTGGTAGCGCAACGGGTTCAGCATTCACCGTTGCCAGGATGGACTGGGAAAGGCGGAGGTACTCAAAAATATTTTCACCATAAAATTTACCATCGGCACTTTTAAACCCCTGTTTGAAACCTTTGCTCAAATTGGCGCTTCCCTTGTTGTAAGCGATTGCCACAAAAACTTTTTCCTGATCGGTTAATGCGATCTTTGATTTCCAGCCCTGTCTTGTTTTAGCGGCATTTAATTCTGTTATGCAATGTGAGAAACAGGCATCCACATCACTCCATTTTTTTTCAAGAAAATAGGTTGGGTTGGTTAGATAATGCTGCAGATCGTATTGGAAAATGCCAAACCCGTGGCAGAATTTATTTGGATTGGAAACTGCGCCGCTGTAGCCTTTTACATGCTTTGCCATTTTTACCAGACACTCTCTTGCAATAGCAAACATTGCGGCACCATTGGGTGCATTTAGCAGGGCCTGTTTGTTTTTTGGAAATGCCTTTCTGTTGGGCGTATCAAGGGTGTCGCCCACCGCCAGTAATGCAATTTCATTTAAGGGTAACTTGCCCGCCATACTGCTCCAAATATAGCCGGTCTCCTGGTAGGCGATGGCGCACAACAGATCAACACTATACGGCGTTTGTTGGGTAGTATTTTGTAACTGCGTACCAAAGGTTTGCTTAAACCATTGGATGGATTCACGTGTTGTCATATAATTTGTTTCCTTAAAATTAGCAAACTAATTTACAGATCAAAAGGGTTTTTTATGTTTTTTGAATCAAATTAAAAGCAGGGCAGAATTGTTTACGAAGATGGATACCCGTGATTCGTTGGTGCTTATTACCCGGATAATTTTACGCCCGTGTTTGAACTTAACTACTCTATTGAGTTTTCAGCAGAAGATACCTTTTTGGCAAAGCCGGAAAATCCCGTATGAGCTTCGTTAGTGAGCATCATCCATCTATTGGTGTACTGCTTTTGATTGTAAAACAGCATTCGTTGCAATAAATCATTTCTCCATAAAACGCCCTATTGCATTTTATCAATTAGCTTTGATTAACACCGAGTAGAAAACAGCCCCATTATGCAAACCATCAACGATGTTCACCAACAATTTGCTGCATTTTTTAAGAGCGATGCGCTAAAGCCCTTAGCCTATCTGGTGTCAAAAAGATTGGCGGAAGGCAATATCTGCGTTCATTTGGATCAGCTCAACCTGTTGCCGGATGAATTGATCTACCTGGAAAAATATCCGTTGACCGAGCCTGCAAATCAACTACTGACCGACCCAATGGTCACAACAGCAGCAGGCGAAAAGCAACCCTTTGTTTTTCACAACAATCGCTTATACCTGCAGCGTTATTTTGCCTACGAATCTTCAATACTTGCTTCGATACAATCTTGCGTAGCTAGTGAAAAAAAGCAGCGACCCCAGCGTTTGCAGCAGTTACTAACACACAAAGATTTTATACGTTCATTGAGTATTCCCGATACCAGCACTACGCTTACTGCGGAAGAAAAAATTGACTGGCAACAAACAGCCGCCATTGTTGGAGTACTCAATAATTTCACCATCATCACCGGCGGACCGGGAACTGGTAAAACAACCACTGTTGCTAAAATGCTGGCCATCTTATTTACGATTGATCCTGCTTTCAAAGTGGCATTGGCAGCGCCTACCGGTAAGGCGGCAGTGCGGATGGCAGAGTCTTTAAAAGGATCGAAGATTGATGTGGATATTGCCCTCAAAGAAAAGTTTAAAACCCTGGTGCCTACCACCATTCATCGCTTATTAAAATATGTACCGGATTCGCCTTACTTTAAACATGATCAAACCAATCCGCTAAATTACGATCTCGTAATTGTGGATGAGGCTTCGATGATTGATGCGGCATTGTTTTCAAAATTGCTGGCGGCCATCGGCCCCGCTACAAGGATTATTTTATTGGGAGATAAAGACCAACTGGCCTCGGTAGAAGCAGGTAGTTTATTAGGTGATCTTTGCCAAACGCAAATCACCATGAATGTGTTATCTGCCGAAAACGTGGAGTTGATCAACAGCTTTATTCCAGGCATTGAACAGCAAATAAGCACTGGTTATATTGAAGCGGCCGCTAATGTTCTAAGCGAACATATCATCGAACTGAAACGCAGCAGACGCTTTACCGGTGATGGTGGTATTGGCAAATTTAGCAAGGCGATTATCCATGGCAGGCTGGATGAAATTGAAGCCTTTGTTGATGAAAATAAAGATGCGGCGGTAACCATTGATACCAGCTATGCCGATGATTTATTTAATAGTTTTATCACCGGCTACGAAAATTTCATCGGTGAAAAAGATATTTCAAAAGCATTGGAAAAACTGAACCAGCTTCGGGTATTGTGTGCAGTAAGGGAAGGCCCGCAGGGATTGAAAGCAGTGAATAAAAAAATTGAGATGATACTCGTAGAAAAAGGATTAATCGATAATAAAATTGAGTTTTATAACAATCGTCCCATCATTGTAACCCGCAACTATCCTGAGTTGAAATTATTCAATGGTGATGTGGGAATGATAAGACCGGATAGCACCGGTAGTTTGAAAGCGTGGTTTGAAGACAGCGATAAAAATCTGAGAGCAGTGTTGCCCGGATACATCACCTCGGCAGAAACCGTTTTTGCCATGACGATACATAAAAGCCAGGGCTCAGAATATGCGAAAGTATTGGTGATGCTGCCATCCAGTGCCGACCAGCCATTGCTTACCCGAGAACTGTTGTACACCGCCATCACTAGAGCAAAAGAAGCCGTGTTGCTACAGGCGGGTAAAGAAGTAATTCTATATACTGCCAACCGAAGTGTGCAAAGGGCATCGGGCATCATGGACCGGTTTAGGGAATGAAAGGGAGCGGAGCGAAGTACTGATTGTTTCGGTACCTGGGTATTACAAATGGTTTTGTTACTTTTCACCATTTCATTACCAGCAACTATCATTTAATTTATTTGGCAACATCCGGTTTTTAATTTTCAATCAATCAATTATCCATTAACATGGGCTTACAATTAAACGTTTCCAATTCATTAAAAGATTTAGCGGATCAGTTGGCTACGGGCCTAAAGCAACATGCCGGAGATGTATTTCAAAAGCAATACCTGGTTACCCAAACGGATGGAATGAATAACTGGCTTACCATACAACTGGCGTCCAAAATGGGGATTCATGCCAACACGAAATTTTTGAAACCCAATGATATTGTAAACCAACTATATTTTTGGATGGGTGGAGAAAGCAGCGAAGTACTGGCCTCCGATCATTTGAAATGGCTGATTTATAACTTGCTGGATGAGCGGGTGTTTGTGCAACGTTTTAAAACCATTGCAGCTTATTATCCCGGCGATGATGTAAAGCGGATAGCCCTTGCCGGTAAGGTGGCCGATCTGTTTGATCAATACCAGGTGTATCGTCCGGAGCTTTTGGATGAATGGAATAATGCAACCATTGAGGAGGTGAAAGTGGAGGAATGGCAAAAATATTTGTGGATAAAAGTAAAGGAAAAAATGGGGGATGAGCTAACGGATAAAACCAGCATGATCCGCTACATCATTGAGCAACTGAACGCACCCGCACAACAGCAGAAAGTACTTACCCGTTTACCACAACTGCATATTTTTGGAGTGTCCATCATTACGCAGTTGCACATTCATTTATTCAATGAGTTATCAAAATATTGCGCTGTAAGTTTTTACCTGCTCAATCCGGCACCACTTGTTTATTGGCTGGATGATAAAACTGAAAAGCAAATTGCAAGAATGGGACAGTTGCAAAAAATGCAGGGTAAAAAGCCAATGCAGTTAGAAGGAACCGGCAACACTTTATTGGTCAGTTGGGGCAAAGTAATACAAGAAACATTTGGATTGCTGTTTGAAAATGATACCTTTTTAAACGTGTACAACGACACAACGGTAACAGAGCCAACAATGAGTGTTACGGATACACTGCTGCAAAAAATACAAAATGATATTTTTTATAACAACGATGCGGCCAACAGGATACCGCTTTTAGCAAAGGATTTAACCGATGAGTCGCTTACCATCAATGCCTGTTACACACCCGTAAGGGAAGTGGAAGTATTGTACAACTACCTGGTGCATCTTGTTGATGAAAAAAAGGAACACTTGTCGCCGAGAGACATTGTTGTGATGGTGAGTGATATTGATGCCTATGCACCTTACATAAAAGCGGTTTTTAAAATGGCTGCCTACCAGTTTCCTTTTACCATTGCAGATGAAAGTGTGCAGTCCGGTGATAGTTTATTTACAGCCATTGAATCCATTTTATCCATTACGGCCGATAGTTTTAAAGCGGAGGAGGTAATGCAGTTACTGGATTCACACTATATCCGGGAGCGGTTTGATATTACCGAACCATCGTTGCTTAGAAAAGTGGTAAGCATGGCCAATATCCGTTTTGGTATTGAAGGCAGTAGCGACGATGATACGGATTTGGTAAGTTGGGACAACGGCCTGCAACGCATACGCTATGGCATTTGTATGAGTGGTTCAGATGAGTATGGCATTGGTACAGAAACAATTTATCCACTTGATGTGGCAGAAGGTGCGGATGCGCTGGAATTGGTGCGCTTTGGTCATTTTATTGATGTGTTGAAATGGTATGTGTTGGATAGGATTCATTCTAGAAATTTGGCAGCCTGGGGACAACATATT